>Ga0163217_1009130_pt1 | contig 14189 bp, 14 predicted proteins | sample SynspAceP_FD_185933 | JGI IMG/M metagenome (GOLD analysis project Ga0163217, IMG submission 185933) | Saline lake microbial communities from Ace Lake in Antarctica - Synechococcus sp. Ace-P (PacBio error correction) | ecosystem: Environmental > Aquatic > Non-marine Saline and Alkaline > Saline ... | reverse complement strand
CCGTAATTGCCGAAACTCAAGGCCACACACGGATATTCCGATTACGGACGTTATTGATGCGCCAGCGTCTGCGGTTCTGGGATGAGCACGGCCTTCCAAGCTGAGCGATTATTCAGGAAGTTGATTGCCACGCTGACCCCGCTGGATGTGCCGCCGTGGAATTTGTTAACTGGTTGCGCGAACGCTTTCAGGTGGGTCATTTTGTCTGACACCTTTTATGAGTTCTCCAGCCGCTGATTGCGTTCAAGGCCTGGGGTCTATCCCGATTGCTTTGCCCACCGTCTTGATCACCGACACACCCGATCGGTCGTGGATTATCAGTTGCGCCAGAAAGATTCCCAAGCGCCAATCGGTACTGCGCTTTCAAAGAGCCTTTTACTATCGCATTCATGCCGCTGCGACTCCTATAACGACACCCACCATGCTGTCCGAAGCCCATGCCGGTATTCTGTTCCCATGCGCCCGATAAACGTAATCGCCGAATTTTTCCGCAGTTTCCGGCGGGTGCCAACACCTTCGAAGGAAGCTGAAGCAGGGAATTATCAAGGGCGTCGAATCGGACACTCAGTCTTTTAGGCTGATTGAGCGGGAAGCTAGAAGCTGGAAGCTTGGAAGCGCGATGGGATAGCAGGCGATGGGGAAATCTTTCAGAAATAACGCTTGTCTATAAAAACATGCCTCACACTTCTAGCTTCTAGCTTCTAGGCTTTCTAGCTTCTAGCTTCTAGGCCTTCTAGCTTCTAGGCTTATCCCGCGAGGGCCGTCCATCAATACAACGCACCTTGGCCAAGGTTTTCCTGATTACTCCGATTCGCCTTTCGGAGTTCCGCCACTTCCCCGCCGGCCACCCCAGCAATAACAGCGGGTCCCGCTGGTGGACCAGGGCTTGCGTATGGCGATATTCAGGTCCATCTGACCTTCGCAGCCCGATATAGCCGATGACTGCCGCAATTACAGGCTGCGCCGCCACCGCGTTCCAGCTCCTCGATTATCTCATGGCGCGGATTCTTTGGGTGCGCCGTTAATGGAGCCGCCGGGGAAAAGCCCCTTGCCAACAGATTTCAGCGCATCGTACCACCGCGCCAGCACGCCGCGTCACGGAATGCTGACCAGATGATTGCACATTCGATAACTTTCCAGCTTGAACAGCTCGGGGTACCCTTCACGCTGCCTGGCGCGCAGGTACGGCTGAGATCGTTTACGCAGCAAATCGGACGATCATCAGATTTCTTCGGCGCGCGTCCTTGAGGCTTCGGTCTGCAGGTCGGCCGCCAGCCGCGCGTTCCTCTTTCCTCGCTGGCGCCCCGCGCGCGTGGTGTCCCTTAGGATCGGTCGTGTTTTCGACTACGCGTCGGTGACGCTTGAGAAACCGCTTCTGGGAAAGGCATAGCAAACTGGCTCGGGCGATTCCAGATAGGCAGCAAAGGGGTACCCGCGGCAGCTGCCGGCAAGCGTTGATAGGCCGTCAGTGGAAATCGCCGCTGCAGTCCGCGCTGAAACGTTGCGAAAGATTTGATCTGGTTAGGCAGTCCCCGGCCTGAATGTACTCTGCACGGCGCTCGAAACGAACGTCGAACGAAGCCTTGTAAAAGCCGCTTCTGCTTTGCTCCGCTTTGAAGGGCGCTGGAAGAGTGAATTTCGCAGCGGTTCCTGCCGCGCGCATCCAAGGGCCGCTCAGTAGCGCTTTGCTGTGAGCATGGGGGAGGCTGGGATGAACAAACCAGCCAGGCTTTGTTGCCGGGTTGGATCGCTGGGGACCGATACTTCCAGCATAAATACCCATCTGGAGGCTGGTCAGGCTGACATCAGCCGAAGCCAGGGCCGGAAGGCGTTTCCAGTCGGGCGGCCGAAGGTCGTAGCCTTCAGCAGGGCCCAGGGCGCCAGCGCCAAACGGCAGCTTGAGCCCATCAGGGGGCAGGTTTGCGGCGGAAGCCGCTTCAGTGCCGCTCGGAGGCGTTCAAGGGTATCCAGGCCAGACTCGTCGGCCAAGGGTTGTGTACGAAGGCCTGGGGCGCAGCGGCCAGTATTGCTGTAGCGCGCAAACCGCTCATGCCGGCAGGCGAGTCCGAGCAGTTACAGGATGGCAAGATCGCGCAGCAGCCTGAAGTCGCGGAAGGGGATCCGCCTGGTACGCAAGCTCGACCAGCGATAGCACGCGGCCTGCGGTGTGCCTTTCATGCTGCTGTGGCCGGGCTCCTACGGCAGCTTTTCTCGGTACGGGACGCCGGTTGGCCAAAATTGGCTTCTGGGCGTAGGCAACACGGTCAGCGACCGACTGTTCGGTGCGTCGGTTTTTTTCAGCGCCGCCAGATGACGCTCAACCCACTATTGCAGCGGGCCGTGAGACCCGCGTCGTTGGCAATTCTGGATTATTCAGACCCGGACGCGCGTTGAGTTTCAAGAATCAGCGGGGCCTTTTCCTCATCGAGCACCAGATCCACGCCGTATAAACCCAGCGGCCGGAACAGCTCGTAAACAGGAGGCCCGCCAGATTCATGAAGGCCATCCCAGTCCGGCAGCTGCACGCCGTCGACCCTGATTGGTGGTGTCGGGGTGCTTGGCAATCTTCTTGTTCAGCCAGGTGGCCCTTGAGGGTTTGCCCGGTGGCCAGGTCTACCGCCCAACGCCCAATAAAGCGCCCTGGTGCAGGTTTGGCCTTGCCGCCGGAATTGGCGGGTAGGCAGACGCACCATGCCATCACCGGGTAGCCCATCAACAGGATGATGCGGTAATGTGTCTGGTACGCCTTCGTAAACTGATGCTCCTGAATTAGCGGTCAGGGGCTGACGCGGTACTCGATAAGCACGCGGTCGCGATGCCGCCAAAGGGAAACAGGCCGGGAAAGAATGCTGGAGATATGGTGGCCAATTTCTCACGGACTGATTGATCTTGCCGGACACGGTCTTGAAACATGCCCTCAAAAACGATCGGCAATCACGATGATGCCGTCACCCCAGGCGCCCTTGGGCAGGTTTGATCACAAGTCGCGATTAACTTCTCAACGATGGCATCAAACCTGTTTCGATATCCTTTTCCGTCTCGATTCACGCCGTAGAGCTCAGGCGCACCATCAATGCCCACGGAGATAGCGCGCTCCTTGGTCAGCGATTCTTGATCATCGACAATCGGATATAGGTTCCGCTTGTTGTACTTGAGCACGTGAGTTCCGCATTGCGGCGGTTGATTCCCATGACCCCGGCATCGCTCAGGGTCTTCCAGTGTTTTCCAGAAAAAACATTTTGGTCTCTCCTCAGCCTTTGGTGGTTCAGCGCCTTGAAAGCGCACCAGTTCGGTCAGGCGATAACCGCGGGTATAGCGACCCATGGCCGCATGAAGCCCACCAGCACAGCAGCCACCGCCGGGAAGGTTGAAGACGGGAAAGTAAGCCAGTTCCGGCACGCTCATTCAGCAGGTGCGCCAGGGTAGCGGCAAAGAGTGTCCCAAGCGCGACCTTGAAGGGAAGTGCCCGCCGCCACCGCTCTCCCAGGTGATCGGACAACGCTCGATGGTCATTGGTTCAGAATTTACCATCGGGGAAACAGCGGAGACCAGAGAGCGGCTTTTCCATGCCCAGTTTATGGCCCAGCAGGGTGATCCCCGCGATGACCACGACGACAAGCGTCAGTATCACCGAGAGTCGCGGCAGCATCTGCAGCTTCAGATGGTTCAAGTAAGAAGCGCAATGACAGGCCGAGTGCTGTAAATCAACGGTAAAGGAGCCACGATCCCCCAGCCAATTCGGTTTCGCGGAAGGGCCGCGAGATTCAGTACCGGGGTAAAACGGTGCCCAGGGTCTGGATGCCGATTGATGTTGCGGCCAGGATCAGAATAACAAGTACCCCAATTCGCGCTGATCATGTCAGACCCGGTAAACCTGCTGTGGCGTGACAGCGCAAGCCGTACAGCGAGTATCAGCAACGCCCGAGGACGCGTGTTGTCAGTTGTCATTTCAGCCAGCGCAGTGCGTTCATCTCCGCTGTTTGTTCAGGGTGATAGTCACACGACCCTGACGGCCACCTTTCCAGGTTGAACAGCCGGATCAGTACACTCCACCAGATCAGACGATTTTCGGCGGAATACCCTGCTGGCCGGTTTCCGGGTGGAAATACATCCAGCGCTCTCCGTTGTGCTGCGCAGCCAGGAGCTCAGGTCCTGGTTAGGGGTGTTTCCAGGCGGCACGCGTGTTGCACCATCTGGCAGCGAATACCGCGCCGTTCGACAGCAGGATATTGATGACTCGCGCCTTGGCCCAGGGGTGAGGTGTCTTCCACCAGCAACAGGCTTGACGTTGTCATCGGTTTAATGTCGTTGACCCGAGCGAATGGCTTCACTGAACGAAGGTTTCAATATCGCAAGGTCTGGCGAATCGGCCGAATCAAAACGCGTCAGCGGGCCACTTTGCTCGGCGCCCTTCCAGCTCAATTGGCTGGCTCGGAGCAGCGCAGGATCGTTCAAGGGAGCGTCGGGGCTGTAGCGCTGGGTTCAGTACCAGGCGATAGTAAGAGCGGACTGATTGCCGCTGCACGGCGCGCGACCCAGCGTCACCCTGCGGTTGCCTGGGCCTGATTGATTGCTCACGCCATAATTGTTGCGAATGAAGCTTTCGTTGAGGGCTGATGTAGTTCTGATGAGCGGCGGAATAAACACTGCGCCTTGACGGGCGTGCCCGTGCGTGAACGGCAGGAAACAATCCGATGTGCTGGCATCCGCTCGTGCTGCTCGTAGTGATTGCGGCTCTTCACTTCCTGTTGTGCGGCCGGGAGAAGGAAGCCAAGGCGGAAGGAGAGCAAAAGGCTGTGGCTCGCAGCCCACCGCGCGCTCGACCTAGACCTACACGAACCAGCCGCGTCTAAGATGTGGCTCCAGGCTGGTGGCGATGTGACGCTAAATACCACCGCGACCTGCAGCCACATGGAGTGCGATCGGTATTTTCAAGGTGCCCGCATCGAGTCGCGTGAGCGTGTAGAGTGTCTGTGCTGCGGGACCACGCAAGCTATCACTGTGAGACGGTGCTCGGTCGCAGGAGACGCAAGCTTCAGGGCAAGGAGACAGCGCTGGCGGACGCACGCCATCTGCCACGAACTCATCGCGCACACAACACCGACACGGCGGGCGAGTAGGTCCTTAGTGACGAGCTGCGACACTCTACGTCATGTGCTGCGGAGATGGCCCTTCGTGCTGCGTTGTTGTGCTAACCGTATAGCCTCCGAGCGGCGTGATGACCAAAGACGACTCAGGGCTCACATGTCTCCTCGTAGGGCCGCGAATAGTGGGATTGATCAATCCGCTCGGGTCTCGGAGTTGCGATGCGCGAAAATTCTAAAAGTATGATGTGTATGACGGCGACAAGTGAAAATGGCTAGACTGTCTGTAGAGACCAACGGTGGCCTGCCAGGTTGGAAGTGACATGGGAAAATAGGGTTCAGCGATCAACCTACACGGCTCATGCTACTCCCGAGCTGTAGAACCCACGCAGTTCTTACTGATGTTGTGTCTTCTTGCTAAGGGCGTAATCTAGACGCTGCAATATCCGCCCTCGTCTAAGAGGCGATAGTTCGCGCATAAACTAAGGCGCGCGCGTATCAGCGAGGCAGTACCATTGTCGAGAGCCACTTGCACCACCGCGAGGTATCAGCGCCTGCTGGCGGCTCTCTGCCGCTCACCGTGAGGCGGAGATTCCAGCGCGAAAGTCTGGCCCCAAAGTGTCTGCGCTCTGGTGGTGTAACGCAACTCCCAGGCGGTGGATGGACCCGGGGCCGAAGGTGGTGACCCGAACCGCACGTGTGAGCAGTGTCGGGTAGCCAAGGAAAATCGCATCCTGCTAGAACCTGACTAGCGACTGAAACGTGACCTGTCAGAGCTTATATCACGTTCGTTGAAAGCGCTGCGCAACGGACATGCGAACACCCCTAGGCAAGGGCAGAGCTGCGATCAGAATAGTTACCGTGAATATGCGGCACGCATCAGCTCGTGCGGCGACGAGGTTGGAACACGACCAGCACACGTGAGACGCGACAACACGGAGCCATGAAGGCCAATAACATGACTCCTCATGAGTCACGCCACGGAAAATGCAGTCGTGGACTTATACACATCGGCTGCAACTTCTATCCGAGCGCGGCAGACGAGAGAAGAAACACGCACCGATCTGGCGCGATACTGCCTCCACGCTAGCGTCCGCTGCGTACCATTCTGGTGACGCAATAGGTATGCGGCATACCGCTTCGTCCTGACCGACAGTGCACCCAAAGTTCGTACGCAGCACGGCGCTTTGCCGCGTCAGCCCACCGAAATGTACAATCGTAAATCGTCATCGCGGAATCGCGCATGCGTGACATAGCTCGCCATGGAAATGCCGTGCCACCTGCGTGTGCGCCATCGAGTCAGTCCGCGCTACGAACTGTCCGCGCAACATTCGACCGAACGCCGTGCATGGGCGAATATGGAGATCCAGCAGGCGGACGGTCGCGTACTGGCGGTCAGGGCGGTGAGAGCAGATGCTAGATGTCAGAAACCCCAGCGGAACACGTGTGCCTGTCGTCGCACTGCGCGGCCTCAGAGCCAGTGAGTCCGACCACGGACCACATTGCACTATGCAGCCGTGTCGTCGGCAGAAGCGGCGCATAACAGGCACGCCAATGCGTCTATGCGTCGTGGCGATAGCCGATCGCGCAGTGGTCTCAGAGCGACGTTTCACCCTCCGCGGGCGGCCTTCCGAAAGCGAATGTGTGCCGCACACTAGTGTCGGGATCCGGTCGTGAGGCCCTTAGGTCCGTGAGCGGCTTGGGCATGCGACCGCGCAGCTGGGCGAAGCTATGAAGGTGTGGCTACGACTGACCGTGTCAAGACGGCGTGCGCATCATCAAGATGTACTGCGAGGAATCTAACCAGCTGCAGAGTGGCACTGGATGCCCGAGTGACAGGTTTGCTGCGCAGCGCCGCGTTCCTCAAACAAGTCTGCGGCGACGTCCACGTACGTGAAAATAGTCCGATGATCAATTTGTGGCGGCCGCCCCGTGCCCATCGTGGTCAATTCGGCAGGCATACAGGAGTCCCAGGGTGGTTCCGCAAGCCGGTGCTATCGCCCGACACGCACATGGCGTGAGGACAGCTCTAGCTAGTCCGAGCAGCGCACGGCCTGTGTTATCGATTCAAAGCGGCAGTGACCGTGCCGCGTACCTGAGTGACAGTGCTTGGTCTAGATCGATGTGTGCGAGAACAGATCGCGAACGCGGACTGCGGCTGTGAGCCGAGTCTAGAAGAGTCTCTCGACTGCCAGTCGCGCCGGCCCGCGCGTGCTCTCTGAAAGCGCGAGAGGCGAGGAACTGCATCGCATCGTGCCCGCTGATGCGACCATTTACACCGAGCAGCGGAGCGAATGACATAGCTGTCTGTTTGCGTTCCGAGAGCGTGTACAAGCCGAAACGGACACTACTCTGGCCAAGACATGAGTTATCCGCAATTAATTGGCGGGCACAACCTGTGTTCTACCGTGTCGGATGACCACCCTGATGTAGGTGGTGTCGTCTCGGTGCCGTAGTGTCTCGTGCCTGGTGGCTGCGGTTTCAGTGCGCGCCAACGGTGTCCGGACCATCCGGCAGCGAAGGCATCGCCAGCAAGGCAGCGGAAGAATTCCGTTTGACTACGCGTCGTGATAGCCCCCGCGAGACGTGCAACCATCGCGAGAATGTTCAGTCGACACATGTGCACGACGGTCCCGGATCCAGTTGTGCAGCCGAAGTGCGTTGCGTGTACGCACGCTACATCGTGGAATACCACGTCTTGAGGTCAATGATGCAGATAATGCAGTCGACGACGGCTGCTTGTCGGCGCACACAGAAGAAGATTCGCTAGATCCGGTGCGTGCGCGAGAGACACAGCCAGAGAAGGGCACTCAAGGTTCCAAAACAAACGAGCACACGCGGGAGACCGATGAAACGACGAACGAGTGCTTGAGAGACAAGAAGCAACAGCTCAGGTAGGCCGAGCGCACGGCCGTCGTGTGCGTCCGGGGCGAGGAGTAGACGCCGCGAAAGACGCCAACGGTCTCGATCACGCTCGGACCCACACCGAACATCGGTGGGCTGCATGATCGCTCATGCGTCGGTGGTATGAGTAGTGACGGACGGATCTTAAGCGGTGAGCGACAGCGTTTCGAGAGCTTCTGTGAAGACAAGTTGGTGAGTGCCGTGCAACCTGTTAAGTCTTCAAGTCGGGGAGCGAATCACAGGGGCCCTCCCGGAAGCCCTAGCACAAAGGCCCAGAGCTGGGCGGCACTGTGCGGCCTACTCGAAGAGACCATACGCTCCAGAACGGCAGCTGAGCGTGCAGTCTCTAGGCGACACTAGAGACTGCTTGAGACATGTCGACTGGCAGAGCGCTGGATTGCCACGACCAGGACTCGCACCCATGCGACCGACACCGCGAAGATGGGTGACCCGTTGTGGGTGGAGATGCGCACCGGACTCTGCTCTGAGTGCTCCTGCCGCACATCTGGTGGCAAGACGGACGGCCAAGGCAACGCATGATTCGTGAATCAGATTGTCTAGGCAGTGCGGTGACTGGCCCACCGCTCCGCCGTACAGTCTTCGCACTGGTCGGCCCGCGGTGGAATTCCGTGCGTCGACACGAGGCGCGATACGATCGTCGTGCCTAGACTGCTCGGCCGACATCCGCTGTGGCAAAGTCACGCACGTGTGCCGCGAGCCCAGAGCAGCCGGTGGCATGCGCGACTACCTGTGGCGCAGAGCGACACCGCAATCGAATGCACTGCGGCGCTCTCGGAAGTGAGCGAACCGCACGTTCCGCACGGTGGCATATGCTTGCGCCGCGGTGTAGTAAGTACGACGCGGGCTCCACAAACCGGCCCGACCATGTGCGCTGCAGAAGGCGTACCGGCCATGAAAAGAGCGATGGTGTCCAGCCGCGTTCGCATCCTGTGTCGTGAGCGTGAACGGTACAGCTTGAGCGTGCGTGTCCAATGCCTCAGAGAAAGCCGTCACGGCCGGCGCGCTCTGTGTCGAACCTCGGGAGCGACCTGTGGCGGCGATGATGGAGCACAGGGCCCGCTGGTGCGTCGTGACGCGGACCCTAGCGAGAGGTCGCGAAGGCCTGGCGCCCTGCGCGGGCAGGCAGCGCCGCCATGCCAGGGCGGCGTGTGGCAGAAAATCGGACGGCAGCAACACTGTGGAGCGTATGCCAGTATCGTATGCTGCGCCGACCATGCTTACCGAGCTGCGAATCGACGCGCCAGAGAACGCAGACAGTCGCTTCAGCGCGAAGCAGCACCAGCCTGGCTCGACGAAGCGCACCAAAATTGCATGGCTCCTCTCTGCCGCACGCAAGAGGTATGCATACCGCTGAAGCCGAGCGCGCAGTTAACACCGTGCCGCATAGCGAGCACGTCATCGCAATCGCGCACATGCGCTAACGACAAAAAACGCAATACGCTCAGACGTGAGCACCGCGTCTCGTCGCGGCAATTACCGTGTGCTGCTATCTCACCAGCCGCGTGTCAGTGGCAGACGCTGCGAAGAAACAACGTGACAATGCTGCAAGCTCGTAAGCAAAAGACACAGCCTGCTTGCGTGCCGACTAGCCGGAATTATCTTCTCCATGCCTCGCGCCTGCCTATCATCTTCCACGCGCGACCAACCTCATTCGACCAAGCTGCTTCACGCCGATCTCATCTCACTGCAGCCGCTTCGACGCGGCCGCGCACCCACACCACCGCCTCAGCGCCGAACCAGCTCAACCGTCCTGGCGCTGAAACGGCCTAGGTCGGACTGGCGCTCACGAATGAGCAGAGCACGCGCCTGGACTAATACCGGATTATATCCGCTCCCGAAGCGCCGCAGATGCGAATCGCGTCGAGGACTGGACCACGTAACTGAGCAAGATAGATAGAGCCTTAGATATAATAGTCCATTACCGTCAACGTCTCGCTCGCCTGGCACGCGCAATCTGGAATCTACTTCACACCCTGTGAACCGTCAGGATGACACCATTCCAGAACCGGGTGCTTACGACAAGACGTGCGCCACTTATATCGTCCTTCATGCGGATGAACCTGGCCGTCCGCTTAAATGATCGGCGATGCGCTCAGCCGGATCGCTGAAAGCAAGTTTCAGTCGAGCGCGGCACGGCGCATCTGGGACTTCCCTGGTTTCCTGCCGACCGCGGTTCAGAGTTGTTTGCAACCGACATCTACGGTTCGCAAGGACGCGCTGGTTCGACTGCTGCGCTCGCCTGCGAACGATGCATTCGGCCGAAAAGCGTGTCCCATCCAAGGTACAACTCAAAGGCTGAGTACCCGACCAGTGATTCGTCGACCAGCTGTTAAGGCCTCGTGCGATGCAGCGGCTGCGAAAAAGGAGCGTTCGGAGAAGAAACCGCGCCGATGTGAAGACCGGCGGCAATGATGGCGATCCTTCATTCATCAACGTGGCACAAGACTGCGTTCAAAGAAAATGGTCGAGACTTGATTCGCCGCCCGGAAGGACATCATGCACCGAGATCATATTGAGAAGATGTCGCCGGTGGCGTGCAGGCTTTCGATTGGCGTGGCCTTCGGCATACGTGCAGTCATGTGGAAGAACGGTACCGCAGCCAAATAAAACACCCGATGGTCGAATGCGCTGGGCGTGATTATCGGTCGGTGTGGCGGTCTGGAAGCGGGAAAGGCGTAACTGTGGCGGTGCTCGCTGGGATGCGCCTGCCGAGATACATGTGTGGGAGGCTCACGTGCAAATCTGCAGCGCATACCAGTAACCGATCTGGTCGATTGGCGCTGACTGCGTGATTGTTGCGGTGTTAAGAGCGGGTAGTCGGCGACTTACCGGATGGATTCTAGCGTCGGAACGGGGCTTCGAACATGACGTGGCGACGGGGCGGCGACCACATCTCAACATGAAGCCGGAGTACGGCGCTACCGCGGCGATGTTCTAATATCGACGAACAAACTATCGAATTTACCTCAAGCTGACCGGTCGTTGAAGACGATACAGGTTCAGGCTTGGTGGAGCAATATGCCCGGGAAACGGGTTATGGGCAGGACACCCTTACCATGCCGATTACGAGCGCGGTCCTGGCGCTTCGATCTGACCAGCGTTGCCACGCACCCTGCCGCGTTCCGTCGAACCCGGCATTGCCTTGCTGCCAACATCCGAACTGGCCGCGCGTGGTATCAGCGGCGTAGTCAGAGAATGAAGAGGGCAAGATGCCCGATGGCGCAGTGATCATCGCGGCGATTACTAGCTGCCACCAATACCAAGCAACCCCGCGCAACATGATTGCTGCAGGCTTGATCGCGCGCAACGCGAACCAGCTGGCCTGACCCGCAAGCCCTGGGTGAAGTCTTCGCTGCGCACCGGGCTCCAAGACGGTGAAGAGTACCTGGAAGAAGCTGATTTCTGCTCGGCGAGCTGGGGAAAATCTCGGCTTCGGTGTAGTCGCTTTCGCGCACCACCCTTGTAATGGCATGAGTGGCGCTCTGGATCGGTTGATTCAGAAAGAATGTGGTTTGAGCGTGATCTGTATGCCACAGCGGTTGCTCTCAGGCAACCGCAAACTTTCGATGGTCGTATTCATCCTTGCCCAAGCAGGCGTTTCTGCTTTCACCACCGCTGGTGGTGGCCTTATGCGATGCGGCGCAACATTCCGTTTTTCGATATCGAAAGGATGTGCTCGGTTTCATGATCGCAGGGCAACCCGTCCGGCCTCAAGAATATTCTGACTAGCGACGAGGAAATCAAGCCATCGTCAAAAACCAGCGTCAAGCCTGAGGCAGTTATCGGCGAAGTCTAATCCCGATGCTTTCGTATCACCCGGGAAGCGCAGAACATCAACCCGCTGTACGAATGGCGGCGCAGAAGGCACCTATATCCGCGGCCGCCCTCCTATAGGGAAGGCGCATTGGCTGGTGAGCGGTCGCGAATGGCATTGCGCGCACTGGCGGTGCTGGGTGAACAACATGCACTTACGAAATCCACCTGTCGCCATCCAACGCCATTCATGCTGGACAGGCGCCGGCCGGCGCCTACCTGCCACAAGATGGGCGTGCCGGAAGTGGACTTCAATCCTACGCAACGCACCGCGGCGACCCCTACGCACAAGCGCGCCACCTTTCGGCCAACCCCAAGCTGCTTGAATGAAATGGTTTGCTGCGAGAATGGCCAGATCAAGCAGGGCTCGCTTGGCGCGCATTCGAGGCCGGAAGGCACGGATTCACACGCATGTGGGAAGCGATTGAAAACCTATATGGAGCGCAAAGGCAAGCCGCCTGATCATTTTTCGCCGGTGACGGATTTACGGTTCAGGGTTCCTCACGAGACTGGGCGGGCCAAGGGGCGTGGGCTGGCCGGCGTTTGAAAGCGATTGGCCGCCGGAAGGCTCTCGAGGCGCATTCACCGCACCACCTGTTGGGTTATGGGTGTCTGCCGCTGGAATTTCATGCCGGGCACACGCGCAAAGACACTGGGAATTGATGGCACCGAAACCTTCGACGTTTTCAGGCGACATCACCACCGCGCAGCACTATGACGCTGGGCTGATTCAATCGTCGTAACGCGAGCGTGTTGAAGTCCCTGTGACCTGCCGCCTGGTATACCAGGAAGAAGTATCGATATTCGATGCTGGCCGCATATTGCAGCGCTTTGCTCAATGACTTTCTTGAGGGCGGCTCCCCGCGGCCTTGACAACGGATAAGTTTCGCCATCCAGTGGGCTACTCTGAAGGCAAAACAAGCTGGAGGCAACTGGTCGACAGTCGCGAGGAGCGGAATAGAACGAAGGCGGCTCGGAGTGATAATTTGCGCCGCGCTGCCCGTGCACCTGTAGTGGACCGTTTGCGCCCAGGGCAATGGGCGCAACGAGCCCCCAGGACGGGTTCACGGCGTGTCCACGTAAGCGTTGCAGGGTAACGCGACGCCGAACCCCCAGTGTCCGGTGTAAGCCTCGACGTATGAAAAAAAACGGTCAGCGCTTCAGCACCGATTGTTTTTGTGACTACGTACACAGTACGTACATAAGGAGTAACCAGCATGCGCCCACAAGCCCCAGATCAGGAATAACCCGCCACCTTATATGCGTTGGGCGGCACCAGCAAAGGCGTATTTTTCCGCTGGCAGGATCTGCCCGAGGCCGCGGCAGGCGGCCGGAGCCGACACGTGACAATCTCCTGCTGCGGGTGATCGGCAGCCCGACCCTACGGCAACGCAAACCGACGGGATGGGCGGCGCAACCCTTCCAGCACCAGCAAGACCTCATTCTGGCCAAAAGCACCCAAGCCCAGAGCATGACGTCGACTACCTGTTTTTGGTCAGGTTCTCGATCATACCGCCTTTGTAAGATTGGAGCGGTAACTTTGCGGCAATAACTAGTCGGGCGGCGGTAAGGCGCCCTTTGCCATTCGCCGGCTGGCGATTGGTGGGATGAGCCAGCCGTATGTACCGGATTAACGGCATCGCGTTGGTGCGGTATCTGGCAGATCAATAATCGGTAAAAACCTTTATTGGGCCCACGTTGCCAAATGAACCACGGGCGAGGTACAGGAAAACCGGTCGTTTTGAACTGGACGGAGTAGGTGGACCTTTCCTGCCCGCGGAAAGTACAGGTCGAGTTTCTCGATCCAGCCGATTGATTGGCGATGGGGACGGTGGCGCGCCAATGTTTCCGACCGGTAATTCTGTTCGATGAGCTGGATGTGCCCGGTGTCGGCATAACTGCAGGCAACCATGATCAATGCCGGCATTGCCGACCATTTTTATCAATTGCCCAGGATGTCGCGTTTATAACGGTACCGAGCGCAGGAAGCCATCAACGGGGCGGAATCCCGTTCGCGCTACTCAAATTCGAAACCATCCGCGCCCACGGAGCGTGCGCATGGAGCTGATTCAGCATGTGGATTGAAGCGGCGGGGAGGCAACATAACGCCCAAAGCGTTCGCTTTCCTTGCCAGCCGGCGGACTACGTATCATTCCAGTGGCAAGCAGGTGAAGGCGGCGGATACGGGATCTGCTGGTGGCGCGCTCTGTCCATGGGCAAGCTTGCACCAACGCAATGATGGGCACCGCCGCTGTTGCCATTGGCACTGCCGCGGCAATACCGGGTACGCTGGTGAATCTGGCCGCGGTGGTGGCGACAGGACTGCCAGCTGGTAATTCGTCACCCCTCTGGTACCTGCGCGCGGTG
>Ga0163217_1069579_pt1 | contig 14191 bp, 19 predicted proteins | sample SynspAceP_FD_185933 | JGI IMG/M metagenome (GOLD analysis project Ga0163217, IMG submission 185933) | Saline lake microbial communities from Ace Lake in Antarctica - Synechococcus sp. Ace-P (PacBio error correction) | ecosystem: Environmental > Aquatic > Non-marine Saline and Alkaline > Saline ... | reverse complement strand
GGGGGCGCAGGTTCAGCGGCTGGATCGATCACCAGGGCGCCGATCCCCTTGGGCCCGTTAGATCTTGAGGCCGCTGAGGCGAGCAGAATCCGATGCCCAGCTCCGCCGGCTGCAGGGGGATCTGGCCGAAAGAGCCTGGGCGCCGTCACAGTGAAAGGCGATGTCCCGCCGGGACCAGAGCGCAGCGACTTCGAGGCCAGGGGCTGAAGCACCCCATCATCGTTGTTGGCGGCCATCACGCTGACCAGCACAGTGTCGGGCCGCAGGGCGGCCCCATCCAGCTGCTCCAGGTCCACCAGGCCATCGGGCCCTACGGGCAGCACGGTGAGTGAAAAGCCGTGGCGGGCCAGGTAGCGCAGGCGGATCGAGCACGGGCCCGGTGCTCGCTGGCCAGGCAGACCAGGTGAGCGGCCCCGGCCTCAGCGCGCCTGGCCAGCCCCTTGAAGGGCCAGGTTGTTCGCATTCGGTGGCGCCGCTGGTGAACACCACCTGCTCAGGCCCCCACCCCCAAACAGGAACCCCAGCTGCTGGCGGGCCCGCTCCACCGCCGCCGCCGCCGCCACCCTGCCGTGCAGGCGGCTGGCCGGTTGGCGAAGCGTCTCACTCAGTAGGGCGCCATTCGCCGCGACCACGGGCAGGATCACAGGCGTGCGTGCCTGGTGATCGAGGATAGGGGGCCGTTGCACCTGAGCGAACCGTCCGCTGCGAGCGCCCCGGCGTTTCCATTTCCGGCCTTTTTCAAACAGCAGACGACCGTTTCCATGCTGACAACACGTCTGCCTTGGTGGAGCCATACCGATGGCAGGGAACAGGATCAATCGCAGCCGGCCGTCGCTGAGCCAACTGCTGGCCCGTTGCGTGATCACGGCCCTGCTGGCCTGGGGGCCGCGCTGGTTTCCTGTCGTCGCCCAGGCACCAGGGTCCCGGCATCCCCGGCCCAGAACCGTTCCTGCGGGCCATGGGCCGTTGCTGTGGAGCGCCACCATCCGCGGTGGTTCCCGAGGCGACTGGGGCGTGTTCGGGATTCACGCCTGATCCATCACAGCCAGGACCTCTGGCGGATCAAAGTTTGGGAGAAGTCCCCGACGACGTGAAGGTGCGCAGCGAAACGATCCGCTTGCTCCCCTCGGCGCCGACGCGGGTGACAATAACGGCCGCTCTTTGATTCCTGCGCGAAACGTCAACCCCGGTGGGGCGATCTCCCTCGCGGTCAACCGGATCGACCATCTGGTCTGGGTGCGGGCCACCTGTTTTCCCGAGCAGGCGGCAAGGATCCCGCGCCTGCGGTCCGTTGGCTCTCCAGCTCGGCTACACGGCCATCGGGTTCGAGCGGGAGACGGTGCTGCCTCTGGGCTTCCCTGAGCCCTACTGGATAGATTCCCAACATGTGCTTCTGGCGTTTCATGAAAAGCCAAGACATCCCCGCCCTTCCCAGGACGCGGCAACAACGGCGTCAAGCAGGGCCACTATCTTCTGAGGGCACGGCATCAGAGGCACCCGTTGAAGCGGCCCTGCCGACCGGCCGGCATGCTGGTCTGGTCGAATGACGAACCGGGTCTGCGCAACGCCGTCCAGCCTACCTGGAGACGAGGGCTTTGATGTCACCACCGCAGCGATGCGACCAGGGCTGGGCGGCAGCCCAGGAGCCTGCTGCCCGATCTGGTGATCAGCGACGTGATTGATGCCCCGCTCGACGGCTATGCAGCTGTGCGGCGCCCTGCGCTTCCGATGAAACGGCTGGGCGGTACCGGTGATCTTTCTCACCGCCAAGGGGCAATGACGGCCGAATCGCATTGAGGGCTTCCAGGCCGGCGTCGACGATTACATCCCCCAAACCTTTGATTCCCGACGAGCTGGTGGCCCGGAGTGCGCAAACGTGGTGCGGCGCCAGGAGCGTTGCTGGCGGAGGGCCCCCGTTACGCCGATGCCGACATCGGCCAGTGGCTCGCCAAGATCACCGAAGATCCGCTCCCTGTGCAGCTCGGTGGTGCCAAGGAGGCGGCGGCTCCAGTTGCGGCCATTGAGTTCACTCCCGCGAAGCAGCGTGCTGCAGCTGGTGGCCGAGGGCCTGATGAACAAGGAAATCGCCAGACGGTGGAAACTTCCATCCGCAACGTCGAGAAGTACGTGAAGCCGGCTGTTCATCAAAACCAGCACCCACCAGCCGCACCGACACTGGTGCGTTACGCCTGGAGAACGGCCTGGTTGTCCTTTTGGAAGAGGCAGTGGCGGCGGCTGTGGCCAACACGGCTGGACCTTACCGCCGACCGGATCGCCGCTGAGGCCGGCTCCGCCTCAGCGCGTTCTACGCGGCCGCTACGGAACCCATCCGATCAGGCGTCTTGGGCGCAGCGTCTTCGCGGCGGCGAAGGTTCTTGTGCAACGGCCAGCGCTCTGCGCAGCGATTTCACCCTAGTCCAGCACGGTGATCGCCTGCAGTGCAGCGGCCCCCCTGGCTGGAAGCGTCGGTGCCGGATCACGTGAGAGGTCATCCACGATACGGCGACCTGCTGGTGATCCGACAAGCCAGCGGGCGTGCCGGTTTGCTGCCGGCGGGGGGTACCTGGAGCAACACGCTGTTGCGCCTGCTGGAGCGCCGCTTTTGGCGGCCAGCGGTTCAGGGCCAGCTCCCAGGCCCGTGCATCGCCTCGGGCCGCTTCAAACCTCCGGGCTTGCTGGTCTGGCGCGCGCTCCGCCACCCGGGCCTGGTCAGTGCCCAGCTGCGCAAGAAGCGATCGGCCTCTTGCCGCAAGGTTTTATCGCGCCCTGATCAGGCCCGGGGTGCTGCACACAGCAGGCCCGGTTTTCAGCCCGCCTGGATCCACCGCCGCGACGGGGCGCGCTGCCCCATCCCCGCGCTGGGGCCAGGTCTGTGCGCCGTGCCGCCGGAGGCTCCCGAGCCCTGACGGCCCTCAGCCCAGCTGACCCTGCATCGAGAGCCGCCCTGAGGCTGATCTTGCTTGGAGGTGGCGATCGTGACCGACGGCACCATTCAGATCCGCATCACACACCGCCAGCCTCGGGCGCCCTGCTGGCGATCCGCTGTATCGAGGGGGGGGGGGGGGGGGGGGGGGGGGGCCTGGCGGCGGGGCTCGCGATGCAGCCTCCCCGCGAAGGTGGGTACACCCTGCGGGCCCACGCTTGCTGTCTGTTAGCTGCCGGGGAGGGGAGGAGCTTGGCGCTGGAGGCGCCCTTGCCGGCGGCCCTGCCTCAGCTCCGGCAAATTCGATCAGCCGCGAGAAGTAAAACGGCCGTGTGAGGGCTGCGGCGTAAGGGCTGGAATCCTGCCGTTGCCGGCTGCGCCACGATTGCGTCTTCGCGCAGGAGTGTAGCGCGGGTGGTCTTCTGCTGGGCCGGGGAAGAGCTGACCGATCGATCAGGCGGCCAAGTCAAGGGGGTGTAGGCGGGCCGAAGCTGACCAGCCAGCGGCCGCTCGCCATCGAGGCCAGGTGGCGCACCATTTCTGCCCTCGGCGGGCTCTGGGGTAGTGGATGAAACCATCCAGGCAAGATCACCGTGTCGTAGCGGCCGCTGAGGCTTTCGAGATCGGAGGCGCCTTGATTGGATTGCGCTCTGGGCGAGATCAGCCGCTGCGCCGGCGGCCCGCCTCGTTCCACCCATCGCCTCGGCAGAGGTCGCTGGCGGCGATGCTGCCGGCCACCGAGCTGGGCCAGGGGAAGGCTGAGGCTGCCGACGCCACAGCGGCATCGAGGAAAGCTGCGCCCAGCCAGTTGCCCTCCTCTGCAGCCACAGCAGCACCTGATCCACGGTTTTCTGGTGGCCGATGCGGATGTTTCCCGCTGCACCCTTTTTCACTCGTCGCTGTCGCCGTAGATGCTGATTCCAGCGCTTCCAAAGCCCGCTGCTGTTGAAGTAGTCGCGGACCTCCGCTTTCTCCAGAGCTTCTCCAGCAACGGTTCCAGCGGACTCGAGACAGGGTGCAACCGGCCCGAATCTTAAGGAGACTCCCCGCCCCAGCCGGCCCCGCCCCAGCTGCCCCGGCCCGCGCCAGCGCAGATCGCCTGGCGCCGGGCGGCTCCAGCGCAGGCCTCGCCCAGGTTGAAAGGCCACCAGCAATCGCTCTCTGATCTGGCCGGTCATCGCCCAGCACCCACCGGTTGGCAGCACGCGTGGCTGCGGCGATCGCCCGCCCCGGGCGCCGCTCCAGCGGGCCAGCCGCACACACCCCCTCACAGCGGCAGGGTTGACCGCCGGCCAGGGTGCCGTCCTCCAGGCCGGCAGCTTGCCGCCTTCCACCAGCAACGTCGCTTCATCCAGTGGTGACGGCCTTCTCGAGCCCGTAGGGAGCGCGGAGGGGATCCACTGACAGCACCACGTGCCGGGGCGCCAGCCGCTTGCAACACACCGCCATGGTGGGGTCACATGCACCCCATCGGCGAATCAGCCCGAGGCTGATGTCGCCGCGCCGCAGTGCCGCGCCGATCGGGACCCGCCGCCGGTGGTGCATGGCCGGGCATCGCGTTGAAAGCGTGGTTGAGCATCCGATAACGCCTGCGGTGAAGGGCGGCGTCGGCTTCGCTCTGTGGCGGCGCTGTGACCCAAGGCTCACCACGATGCCCCGGGCATCCGCAGGGCCTCGATCACGGCGCCGGCGCGGGGGAGTTCCGGGCCAGGGTGACCAGATCGATGCTGTCTTCAAAAGCCGCCGAATCCGCTGCTGGAGCGCGCCAGGCTGGGGCGCGGCAGAGGTGCTGCTCGGTGGAGCGCGCGGCGGGCCGTGGCGGACGGGCCCTCCAGGTGGGCGCCGAGCAGCAGGGCAGCGGGCCCGGCCGTGCTGGCGCGGGCTTGCCCCAGCACGGGCCAGGGCCTGGCGCAGGGGCTTCCAGCGCGCAGGTCACAGGCCGTTGGGCGATCGCCCTCGACCCCATCACGCCAGAAAGCAGCTTCCAGCAGCTCCAGCAGCGGGCAGTTCGTGGGGCTGGAGCTCCGGAAGCCGCCAGGCCACGGCCGCGTTGATCTGCAGGTCGACGCCGGCTGGGCTGAGCCAGTTCCCCTGCCAAGTCGTCGCCGGCAGCCTGCTGCCGGGCTGCAGCGGCCGCACGCAGGCGATCTGACCCTGCTCATCGACACGATTCCGCCAGCGCTGTCTCGTTGCCCGCAGCTCGGCAGCCGGCGGCCTGAAATTGCGGGACGTTGCTGAGCCAGCGCATGACTTCGGGCGCGAGCGCCAGGAGCGCGAGAATGCCATCTTCGCTGCCTCCTCCTTGGACTGTGAGGCCCAGGGCCTCTGCGGCATCCCACACCCCGGCCAGCAACGGAACCTGGCGCCTGTTCAGGTCGCGGTGGTGATGGGCAGCGATTTCCGGACCCCGCCCCACCATGGCGCCGGCTCGTCCAGATCCTGGATGCGCTTCGGTAATGGCGGTGGAGGTGCGGGGTGCTCTCGGCCCACGCACGCGCTGGCGATGGCTGGAGTTTCGCCACCGGGGCCATCGGCCGGGCCTGAAAGGTGATCATTGCCGGTGCCGGCGGGCGCCCATTGCCGGGGGATTGTTGGCGGCGCTCACCCCCTTGGCCGGGTGATTTGGGGTGCCGGTGGCAGAGCCGCCGCCCTCTCGGGGTGTTCGACTCCCTGCTTTCGATCGCTGCAGATTGCCGGCTGGCATTCCGATGGCCACCGTGGCGATCGGCAACGGCAGCAAACGCCGGCCTAGTTGGCGCGCCCAGACCTTGGCCACGGCGCGATCCCGACCTGGGCGAAAACAGCTATGGCCTACAGGGCACGAACGCATGATCAGCGTTGAAGGGCGAAGCATCATAGGCAAGCTAAGGATTCCAGTCTTGAAGCTGTTTCGGGGATGGCGGCCTCATACTCCGGGCGATGGGAGGCCCCCCCCCGTCATGACCAAGGCCTGCAGGACCGGACGGTTGCCGAATGTCCCTGCGTCTGGCGCTGGCCCTGCCGCTGCTGGTGCTCAATGTGTTCGTGCTGCGCCAGCTGCTGCTGCCGCTCTGGCGCCGTTCCCGGCCCTGATCCTCACGCCGCCCTGATCGCCTCTCCTGCTCGACATCCCCAGCCGCTGGCTCACGGGTTCCGGGAGTGCCCCCGCCTGCTGGCGCTTGCCCTTGGGCTCGGCTTGGGGTGGCTTGCTGGGCTTGGGGTGTCGCTTGGTGCTGGTGCCGCGCCTGGTTAGACCAGCTGGGCGCGATATCTGCTCAAGGCCTTGTCCCGCTGGCTGGCTTCAAGGTGAATTGCTGCTGATGAGGACCCGTAGGAGCTGGGCGACGCCCATGGTCTGCCGCCGGACTTCGGCGACTCTCTAGCAGTGAGCTGCTCACCCGCTCCACCCAGCTCGCCAGCCAGCTCAAGCCAGCCGGTTGCTCAGCCTGCGGGGGCGCCACGCTCACCTGACGATCAACACGCTGGTTTGCTGATCGTGCTGGCCGTGTGTTCCTGCTGATCGGTGGTGAGGTCGATCAGCCGTGGCTCGGACGCTGGTGCCGGCCAGGCTGCGGAGAAGCGATGGCTGCTGGGCACGTTGTATCGCACCTTCCGCGGCTATTTCGCCGGCCAGGTGGTGCTGGCCTTGACCTCAGCGCTGCCCAGATTGTGGGTCTTCGCCCTGCTGGCCATCCCCCTTACGGGGGTCGTGTTGCTCTCGCCGTGGCGATCGGGTTCACCACCTTGTTCCCTATGCCAGCGCCTTCACGATCGTCCTGGTGAGTGGCCTTCTGGCTCTCGAATGATCCCCGCACGGGTCTTGAGGTTGCTGGTGGCGGGCGATCACGGTGGGTGTCAGGTGGGTCGACCAGATCACCAGCCCAAGGTATGGGTCAGATCGTTGGCTTGCAGCCGGGCCTGGCTGCTGGTTCAGCCTGCCGATCCGGCGCCCGTATCGGCAGGCTTGCTCGGCCTCGGGGCGGCCTGCTTGGCCTGCTGCCTGGCGGTGGCGGTGGCGAGCTGCCTGAAAACCTTTCTCGATTGAGCTCGCTGCCGCCTGGGACTGCTAGCCTGGCGAAAATCCGTGGCCGTGAGGCCGGCCTGGACGTTCGCGGGCCTGAGCCGATTCACACACCGATGCCCACGTTCAGCCGCCGGCCTTGCTTTGGGCCGGAAGCCCTCCTGGCTGAAGCGTCGCCAAGGCGCATGGCAAGCTGATCTCCCTGCAGCTCGATCTGGCCCGCTTGAGGGTTGCCGCCGCTGCCGGCGGAGGGTCTTGAGCCGCTTGAGCGACCGCTGGCTTCGCTGTCGCTGAGCTCCAACCCGGTGATCAACCAGTTACGGTTTTACCGCCTTTGCCGGCCTTTGGTGTGGCGCTGCACCTGCACCCGCTGCCTGGGATCGGGACCGCCGCACCGTGCCGCCTGAGCTGCCCGCCCTTTCGGTGCTCTCGGGCCCTGCTGAATTCTTGCCAACCTCCCTGCCATGCGCCGTTTGTCGCGGACGCCTCCATCCACAGCGCAACGGCCCAGCCGCCGGTATCGCCAGCGAAGCGTTTGAAGCCAGCTTCTAGTGCTGGACTTATCACGCCCCTCTTTCCGGTTTGACCAGCACGCTCCCCTCGTCAATCCGGATCCGCCACCCTGGCCGCATCGGTGCGGCAACGGCGGCCGTCGCTTCGGTCGCTTCGGCGGCAGTACGTGCCGGAAACGCTGATTGGCCGGCCCCTGGCGGAGTGGAAGCGGCAGCAGCGGCGGCCTGGGCCGATCCCGCCTTCACCCGCCCGCCTGGATCACCTGCTGCGTACCTACGTGCGGCCGGCCCACCCCGCCTCTATTAAGTCTGAGCGACTCACCGCCCACTACCAGCGCCCCGAGGGCGGGCCCGCGCTCTGGCTGAAGCGCGAAGACCTCAACCACACCGGGCGCCACAGAAATCAACAACGCGCTGGCCAGGGCCCTGCTGGCCCTGCGTATGGGCAAGAAGCGGATTCATTGCTGAAACTGGCGCTGGCCAGCACGGCGTGGCCATGCCACCGTCTTGCGCTCGCTTTCGGGCTGGAATGCCGTGGTCTACAGGGGCGCGAGACATGCGCCGCCAGGCCCTCAACGTTTTCCGCATGCGCCTGCTGGGAGCCAGGTGCAGCCGGTGGGACGCCGGCACGGGCCACCCCTCAAGGGACGCCACAGTGAAGCCATCCGCGATTGGGTGACCAACGTGGAGAGCACCCACTACATCCCTCGGCTCGGTGGCGGCCCCACCCCTACCGGATTGCTGCCCGTGTGCGCGATTTCCACGCCGTGATCGGCCAACGAAACCAAGCGGCAGTGCGCCGAGGCTTCGGTGCCTGCCTGAGTGCTTGCTGAGCCTTGCGTCTGGGCCGCTCCAATGCGATTGGGGCTGTTTCCATCCGTTCGTGAACGAGAACCCTTCCGTGCGCCTGATCGGTGCTGGAGGCTTGCGGTGAGGGGGTGGCACCGGGCGCCACGCCGCCACGATCACCGAAGGGCCGCCGTCGGCGTGCTGCACGCGCGGCCATGAGCCTGCTGCTCCAGGACGCCGAGGGTCAGGGTCCAGGAGGCCCATTCGATCAGCGCCGCCTCGACTATCCCCGGCGTCGGGCCGGAACACCAGCTATCTCAAGGAGCTCGGCCGCGAAATACGCCGCCGTCACCGACCAGGGAGGCCTGGATGCCCTGCAAGGCGGGTGTCAGCGAGCTCGAAGGCCATCATTCCCGGCGCTTGAAACGGCCCATGCCTTTGCCTGGCTGGAGTGCTCTGTCCGACGGCTGGCGCCGGGCACGGGAGGTGGTGATCAACCTCTTTCTTGGCCGCGGCGACAAGGATGTGACACACTTGGCCGAGCGGCTCGGCGATGCGATGCCGTTGAGAGGAAACGGGCGGTGAGCTCGGCCGCACGCGCCGTTGCCGGGCGGCCACGGCGGTCATGCTGCCGGCCACGCAGATGGCCGAAGTGATCGGCAGCGGCGGCTGCCAGGGCAGGGATGTAATCGGCGACAGCCCTTTCGTTGATGGGCCCAAGCCCGGTGGGGCTTCGCGCACCAGCTCCTGCACCACGTCGTATCTGGGCAGATGCCCTGTGGAGATCCCGTGGAACAACGATTGCATAGGTGCGTGGGGTGGGGACGTGGACCGCTCAGGGGTGGCGGAGGCCTGGGACGAGTCGCTCGCTTCCCAGGCAAAGCGGGGCAAACTGCTGGAGGGCCTGCCGCTGACTCTTCGATCCAGGCCTTGTTGAATCGGCTGATCTCGGAATGGCCGCGCTCCAGTTGAGCTGATGGGCGAATCTCCAGGCTTTCGCGGCGATAGAGCGCCATTCGAAGGGGGGCCGTACGGTCAGATTGGAGCGACGGGGTGATCACTGCGACACCAGGGCAAGAGCCGGGCCGGGCGTCTTTCGAGTGAGAGTTTGTGATGGCCCACGCCATCGAGGGGAGGCTTGCCCGTATTTGCTCTCACGATCTGCCAGGAATGGTATGTTCCGGCGTGGCCATGATCGCGTTGCCCGGGGATAGATCTGATTAAAGCCCGTGCTTTGTCCGGCGATCTGCCCACCGAGGATGAAGGTGGCCTCACGCTGGCGCCGCCTGCCGCAGGGCCGAGTGGATTCGCCTCCGCACCGCCACGCTGATCCGACCGATTAGGCTGCGGCTTCAAACAGGATAGTTGCGCTCAAGCAGGTCGGGGCGTTGCCGGCTTCGTCGAGGGCCTGCGGCTTGGGCTTTGAACCGTCCAGGCGAGGCTGGTCGAGATCGCGGCTGATCCAAGTTCAAACAGGCCTGGGTGGTGGCCAAGTGTGCCGGCCGCAGGCAGGATTGAACAGCGATCGGGCTGGGCTGGAACACATGCAGCTTCCGATACTGGAGATGTATCCACACCGGCATTTTGGTCCGGGGAGTCTGAGGCCATCACCAGCCCCATCCTCCAGATAAAAACCGAACGCCAACTAGGTCAATGCTCGTGGCCTCAGCTGAGCAGGCGCTCAGGCTACTGGCCGACTGGCGCACCGCCGCGCGGGCGGTGGCGTTATAGGCCATCCGCATCGCCCGACAGGGCAACCTGGCCGCGGCTTGCCATCGCCCGCCTCGTAGAGTGGCCTGCACACCGCGCAATGCGTGAGCGCCGGAGTGGGTTGTTCGGCGCGATCCACACCCGTCGAGGGGAATCGCATGCGCAGGGCCATCAGCGAAAGCAGGGATTCCTTCCCGCGATCCTGACGTCGCGACGAGCAGTTATCTGGGCGGTTCTTTTCCACCAGCTGAATCAGCCGGCCGCAAGCTGGCGTGCGCTGAACTCCGGTTTGGCCAAGCAGGGCACGAGGCAAGGCCCACGGCTCCTTCGGCATTCGCCCTGCGGGCAGTTTTGATGGGCTGCTCAGGGCTTTGGAGGCACCCACCCGGCCATGTTTTGCGCTGGGAGGGGAGGCCTCTGGCCAGCGGATGGTGAATCGGGTTGTTTTCGGAGGCTGATCATTCACCCAGCGCTCTAGGGCAGGCAGTTCGGTTCGGTTCCGGCCTGCAGCCGCAATTGAGGCTGCAGGCCACCCCTCGTTCTCGACCAAAAAGATCAGCAGCGATTTCACCGCCGCCACCAGCCGCGTTGCCTGCAGCCGCGAACGTGCAGGCGGTGTGGGCGGGGTGATCAGGGCTGAGCAGTCCGGTGAGATCGGCCAGCCGCCGGGCCAGATGAATCAGGAGATATCAGTGCCGCCCATTTCAGGCTCATAGGCCAGCAGTCACGCTCCAGCTGAAGGGCGCCGGCGCCGCGGGGCTGCGAAGAGATCGTCACAAACAACCTGTAGCCAGCTGGCCGGAACCCGGCCGGCGGAGGAGATGTGGGGCGGACCAGCAGACCTTTCTGCTCCAAGACCCCCATGGCGGTACGCACTGTGGCGGGGCTGGCCGGGAAATCGAAAACGCTGTCACCAGGGTCTGGGACTACCCACGCAGGCATCCACCGTGTCGAGTAGTTGCTGAATGGGTTGCACTTAGCACCTGTTGGTCCCGCCGTGTCAGGTCGCAAACGTTTGGTGATTGAAACTGATTCAAATTGGGATTCTAGTCTCTATGGCCAAAGCTTTCTGCCGCTATGTGATTTTAAGCTGTGCTCTTTCACTTGGCCGGCAGAGAAGGACTTGGGTGAATACGGTGCCCTTTATCAAGCACTTTGCCCTGGATGAATCCAGCTTCTTGCTTTCTTATTGCGAACAGTCTTTTGGGTTTTGTGTAAGTCGTGGGATCGTTATTGCTTTCCCCCCATGTTTGCCAAGCTGCAGGTCGGCAAGCTGATGTTGGTGGCGGGTTCAGTAGCGGGCCCACGAGCGATCCACCTCCACGCTCCAGGCGTCGATGCCGCCCTTGCCAGTCCAGACCTGATCGAATCCCTGCGGTTTGATCAGCCAGCAGCCGAACTGGCCAGCTGCGAATCCCGCATGAGGAAACCACACCCACCTCCCGGTCCGATCCAGCAGCAAGCCGATCTTGAGAACATCCACTCTGCGAGCGGCTCAGGGGCAGTGTGGATCACGCCCTCACCAGGTTTGCCTGGACCAAGTTCGGGCACCGTCTTCACGCACATCACCAACTGCAGCGCCTCTCTCGAGCGAGCCTGGCTGCAGCATCCGGGCCCCGCAGGCTGGAGGGGGGGATGGGGTTTGAAGGGTTCATCGAAGGGGTTTCCCGGGAGTGAGGGGCCAGAAAGCGCAGGCTGGATGGTCCTACGAGGGTTCAGGCCGGATGCCTGTAGAAGGGCCACGCTAGCCGCGAGGCAAAAGCAGCTGGATGCATTATAGGATCAGAGCGAATCCTCCTTTGGACGCAATGAAGGGGCGCCCCTTCCTGGTGCTGGTGCTTGACCGTGGCCCCTGACCCTGCTCGCCATCGCGTCGGCGGTTGGTGGCTTGGTGGTGCGGCAGAGCCGCTCAACCTGCAACCATCGCCAGCCTGCCGATGCCTGAGGCGGCGCGGTTCATTCCCCGCACCGCCCCTCTCAGCCTCCATCTGTTGACCAATCCTGATGGGCTGGTGCTACACAGGGCATGGCTCCAGCAGGGCAGCGGCGCCGGGGCAGTGCCGCGGTCGAGCGCCTGCGTGATGGCGCCTTTGCAGCTTGCAGGAACTTGGATTACGCAGTGAGGCTTGCCGATTGGCTGGCTCCCAGACCAGCCTGCCCTGAATGGCTTCCGAGGGCCCCCGCTGGCCCGGAACGGGCTGGCTGCTCGCATGGAAAAGTCGTGATGCGAGGGGGCCCGCCTCTTCCTGCAGCGGCTTTCTGGGCAGACCCCGCAGCCTGGCCGGGCACGGAACTGCAGAGTTCAGCCAGCTATCGGCGGCATGGGGCTGATCAGCGGGTCGTGGCTGCGTGACGGGCGAGCGGGCCCAGGCCCCCTCGCACGGCCTTGATCCATGACCGGCCTGTCCTGGTGGCCTCAGTCGCGGTGTGCTCGAGCAGGCCCCTGATTCTCCCAGATCGCGAGCTCAACCAGGCGGAAAACCACGACTGGCCGGCCGATCTGCCAACGTCTTGGCAGGGCATTGCCCCTATCACGGCCCGGCCCGACTGTTCTTCGCCGTTGGCTGGGGATTTCCGGCGGAGATTTGGGGCCGATCCAGACCGTGGTTGGTCGGTGGGGCCCCTTCTCCCCTCGGGTCGGGCGTTACGGCTGAGTCCGGAACATCGACCTGCGCCAAGCCTGCCGTCGCTTCAGCTCGAGCTCCAGCCGCCTTGCTCTCGAACTGCGCAGTTCCGGCCAGCAGCCCTTGCCCTGATCCAGAAAACCCGGCCCTGCTGTTGCAGCGAATCGCAGCCCCCGAACGCATCGGGTTCACCACAGCCAGCAGCAGCGAGGAGCGTGCGCTTGGCGCGGAAGCAGAACCGCTCGATGCCGAGGCTGTGGCCACTGATTTCGCGCTCTGGCAGCGCCTGCTGGCTCCGCTGCTGCACCAAAGCCTGCTCGGTTTGGCCGGACCCCTTTCCCGCCCTTGTTCAGCCGTCACGATCAGTGCCCCTTGCTCTTGGCCGAGCAGGCCAAAGGCCTGGTTTGCTGGCAACGAGCCGCGATCCGCCAGCGCCGCCAGCTCCAACCTCGGCTCAGCGCCGATGGCCTGATCTCTGCCCCCCTGAATCCGCCTCCCGAGCGGATGCCTCTGCAGGTCTGGGCCGCTTGGAGGGCGGCCCCTCGGTTCAAGGCAACGCGGACCAGGCTCCAGGCCAGCGTGGCCGGCACCCGAGCCGTCAGAAACGGGCGTGGCCTGTGTGGGCGGAAGGGCTGGGGTTACCTCGACGCCAGCATAAGGCCCAGCCTCCAGGAGGGCTCCTTCAGTTGCAGGGCCCTGGGTCGCCCCTGCTCCGCTGGCAAGCGGCCCTGGCCCCAAGCCCGCCCGGCACGGCTGCTGGCCCGTGGCAGCCCTGGGCGCTTGCTCACGGGCTTGCCGGAGCCCATTGGCCACACGAGCGGCGGCTCTGCCTCAGCCTGTGGAAGCGGCGGGCGTCCGCGCAGACACAGAGGCTCGAACCGGCCTGCGGTCGGGCCGGCTGGAGCTTGGGCTGAGCCGAGGGACCATCCCAGTGCTGCTGCTGCCGCCATGGGCTGCTCTCGACGGGAGCTGGCCGGGCGTTTGGGCCTGCCGATCAGCAGCGGCCTCTCACTGAGGAGGGACGCCAACGCACCGCCTGGGTGTTTGAAAAGTGGGTGGGCCTTGGACTGGCTGCATCAGATCCCGAGGCCCCGCTGCGCGCCAGCGAAACGCGGGACTCGCCCGCGGCGGCTTGGCCCCCGCCTGAAGCAGACGCCTGAAACTGGACCGGCCGATCCCCGAGTTGCCCTGGCTGGGGCGCAGCCGACCCCTGCCAGGCTGGCGGCGGCTTCTGCCTGGTTGGGGCCATGAGGGCCGGATCTGAGCGGCCTGGCCGCCCGGTTTGTGCGGGGCGCCGCGGAGCCCTGCGGCTGCGCAAAGCCGGATGGCGCTGCATGGGAGCTCCTTGCCGGCAGTCCGGAGCCGGATGGATGTCTCGGGCCGGGCCTGCTGCATGCTCCTGCCACGCCCGCACCTGTCAGCCCGCCGCTACGGCGCCCTGAGGAGCGCCTAAATTCGACTCCCATTGGTGGCGTTGGCGATGGTGGTGGATGCAGCGCAGGACTGCGGCAGATTACATCTCGGCAGAGGAGTAAATCTGCGGGCCCCCAAAGGCCCCCAGGCCTTCGGCCCGGGACTTGGGGAAGGCGTCCCGGCCACGCAGTCGTTCCATCTGCGACATCGCAATGGCCAG
>Ga0163217_1036695_pt1 | contig 14191 bp, 16 predicted proteins | sample SynspAceP_FD_185933 | JGI IMG/M metagenome (GOLD analysis project Ga0163217, IMG submission 185933) | Saline lake microbial communities from Ace Lake in Antarctica - Synechococcus sp. Ace-P (PacBio error correction) | ecosystem: Environmental > Aquatic > Non-marine Saline and Alkaline > Saline ... | reverse complement strand
CGTCAACGACAAGGAGGCCGCAGCCCCCCTTCCACACTTTTTATAAATACTATCCTGTCCGCAGCCCCAAGCGTATGACCGGCAGAAGATCACCGCCGCGCAACCGCGGGTCCAGCGCATCGCGAGCCCGTCGCCTAGATAGTTCACGCTAAGCACAAGTCTCAGGCGAATTGCGATACCGGGCAGGATCACCCGTGTCGGGGAATTCCTGCATACGCGGACACGGACAATCGAACAGCAGGCTTGCCCCATGGTCGCGATAGTGCCGGACGGGAAGCCCAGCCAGAAGCTTAGCGCGCTTTCAGGATGATCGCCACGTGCGAGCCCAAGTGTAGCAGTACATGATGGGGGAAACACATTGGGCACAGGGTGCTTTGCGGATGATCTTGGCCTGACCCGCGTGCGATTGAGACCGCGCGCGGATTGATCACGCGGCTTCTTCAGCGCCAGGGATGTCGCGCGTTACGCGCGCCGTCTGCATCCCAGGACGTCAGCCCATGATCCCAACAATCAGGATAAAACATTCGCCATTCGGGGCCGAACCGCGGCATTCAGGGTTTGCCGAAACGGTCACGCCAGCAAGCGTCAAAGGAGGATCGAGCAGCGACAAACACCAGACAGTGAACCGCATCAGCCAGAAATCGAGCGTTTAAGTAGCCCTGAGATTACCCGAGATTGGCCGACCGATCACCCAGTTGCAGTCCATCGCGAAGCCACCACGGCCATTCGACACGCGGCCTCCGTCGATCAACTGCGCCATGATATCACGGCCAGCTGATCTGTTCCAAAGGGGTGCGCCAACCGGGCCTTTTGCTTGCGTCAAAAAACAGCAGTTTGATAATCGGGCGCCAGTTCTTGTTGCGGATATCACAGCGCTTTGGGATCACGTCCAAAGGAAGGGGCCAAACAGACGGCGAGCGTGATGACCAGCAAGAAGCTCCGCAACTACAGCACCCTGTGCTTGCGAAACTGCCTGCAAGACGTCGACCATTGCTCGCAGGCGCTTTTGTAGGCTCTTTGTGACCACGCCCCCGACCACGCCACGTAAGTTCGATGTCAACCTCAGCCGGGCTTGCGGGAGTGGCTTGCTCAATCATAGCGGATCCTTGGGTTCAAGCAGGCCGTATAGAGAACATCGGCAATCAGGGTTGAACAGAACGCATGAGGATGCGGAAGTTAAAGGTCAGCGTCAAGATCACCAATGTGAAAGGTCATTGGCAAAGAGCGCAGTCAGCAGCAGGTTCTGCCCGATTTCCCGTTTTACCTTGACAGTTTTTCAGGTTGATGATAGCGCCCCAAAGATCGCGGCATTCCCAAGTGCTCATGACCGTGACCACACCGGGATACATTTAGAGTTGCCGCAAGACGTGAACCAGCACGACGGATGTCTCACGCACCCTTGGCACGGGCGGTGCGAACGTAATCCTGACTTCGGTTGTCCAGCATCGCCCCCCGCAATTTATAGCGGGCCGATCTGTGCGGTGGTTTGCAGCGCCAGCACCATCACGGGCATGACATCTGCATGAACTGGACCTTAAGCTTTTCCCAGTCCCGTTAACGAAATGGGTGGTGTCTAATCGACCGGCAACCACCCTACGATACAGAGAATACAACGATCAGCAGCGGGCCAGTAAAAAAGGGCGGGATCGAAAAGCCAAACCATGTCACGAATGTCCCGGCCTGATCGCAACAGCGAATAGATGGCGATAGGCAGATAGTATACGATGCGGGATCGCGATCAGGTATCCCCACGATATAGCTGGAGCCCAACCACCCAAGGGGTCTGCGGCATCCGCTGGAATCACGAATATCCATGATCGGGACCGCGGGTCTGCCAGCTGTGGCGCGTTGCACAGGCGTACGGCGCGTGTCGGGTCGCATGAAGGTCGACAGGCTGGTGTCGGGCAGCCAGCCCCAAACAGGAAACTGTCCGGGTGGGGCCAGTCGATGAGACACTGATGGGTCTACCAGAAAAACTCGGATCAACCATGTAGTATTGCACATAAATCGCTGCCGAGGCCAAAGCGCCTCGCGTCATTTTCTTGTTTCACTTTGGTGGAACAGTCAGGGGCCCTGAGCCATTCGGATCGCCGGGGGGCAGTTTGCAGCAGCAAGAAGATAATACAGGCTGATTAACAAAAGCGTTCGGTATCGACAAACAGTAGCTCGGACGAATGGTGAGGTCAGCATGCACAGCGCTTTGCAGTTCGTCTAGGAGGGGGGAAGCGTGTCAAATCGTAAGGAGGCGCGATTCGCACACATTCAAGAATGGCATTCAAGGTCAAGGGAGCACGCAGGCCGTGCTCCTCTGACCTTGGGCGTGATTATTCTTCCGCAGGTACCAAGTCGGCGGCATTCCAAAGTTCGGCAATCCCATGTGTTCAGGGATCAACGCCGCCCATGTGCTTGGACGCAGCGGAAAAACCCGGCCACGGCGACCAGCGGAACGCTGGTCATTTTGGTGTCACGCGTGATTGATGTTGTTCAGCTTTTTGGCGATCTTCCGCCACGTGTATCCAAACGCGCCCGTGCGCGACAGTTCGTCCAGCAGCTCACTCATATTCTTTCGCTGCAGAAACGGATGATGTTTTCACCTGCCATTGGCTGGCATGGGCTTGGTTCGTTGCCGCACACTGAGGCAGGACAAGTAGCCTGGCGGGTCGGTGCCGTCAAAGTTGTTCGCATACATTTCAACGTCGCGCATAGAAACTTCTGGAAGGTGTCAGGCGAACCGGGCGTCACCACCGCAAAGAGAATCCGAAGAATCCAGGGTGCGCAGCTCCGGACTGTCGACGACCGATCTGGTTCCAACCAGTCTTTGATCAGCGCCTGGAAATCCTGTCCGCACAGCGTGTCGAGCTCTGGAACACGCAGGCAAGTTTCTCACCGTCTTTTGTCCCGATGCCAGTCGCCATCGGTCGGTTCCAGCCGGCTTCTTCCAGCAAGGCCTTTGTCGCCTTCAAGATCCTGCGTCAGGACATTCAGGTTGTCGGATGCGTTAAAGCTCGGGGGCGGGGACAAGGTACAGGTTGCACGGCCCGGCTTGGGCCGTACCCGACTTCGACCAGGCAAAGGAGCGGTCGATCGCCATGGAAAGCGCCTTGCGGACTTTGAAGTTCGACAGGATCGGGTGCGGAATTGGCGCAAGCGATTCGCACGTTCACCTTTCTGCAGGTCTGGCGACCGCGGATCGGTCATGTTCATTTCGGATCCGTTCGACCAAGGTACCGATGCAGAGTCGCCTGGAACTTTACGCCTTCGGCCATTCTTCCGCCAGTACGTACGGGGCGCCAGCTGCATGTTCCAGGCATAGTCGTATTCGCCGGGTATCCTTACGGCACGGGCCCGCCGCATTCGCGATCACCACCACCTTGGGGTCAGGGTCAGCAAACGCAGGTTTGTTCGGATCGCGGGTAGTTGGGGTTGGCTTCCATCTGGATCACAGATCATTGGGAGAGTTCCCGGGACGCGGAACGGGCCGGTGCGATGGGTTAAAAGTCGCTTCGGTAATTCCGGTGCCTTGGACCCCAGACATCCTGGAATGCGCCGCCTGAGAATGATGGGATTGGGGCGGCGGCCCATGAACGGGGCCGTAAGGGTTGGGCTTGGCATCAGAAAAATGGACGGTCACCGTCAGATTTTCATCACGATATCGATTGCTTTCGACACCATTCAATTTTTGACGCCTGCGCGCAACCGCCTTCGGGGTGCAATTACAGTATTCAGCGGTGAATTTTCAGTCTGCGGACGTCCCGGCGTTACCATCAGAGCCACAGCAGGCTTCTTGCAACTTCCAGTTACGGCTTTCAGATTCTCGGACACGCCGCCGTTTCAACGTGTGGGATATTCGGCAGCCAATAGGGACCAGTGCGCCGGTTTCGTCAATAGCGGCCCAGTGGTTTCGAGACGAGGCTCGCCTGGCCTCGAGGTCCTTCGGGCCGCCCCGACGATGAGGGGTCCATGATCGGGGCGCTTTGCCGTAGTCACTTTTAACCTCGCGTCGCGGTCCACGCGGGCGCCTTATGGGGCGGCGTCCAAATGGCGGCGGGGGCATCGCTACGGAAGCCGGCAGCCCCCAGTTAACAGGTTTTCATGTTCATAGCTTACTCCTGTTGGACACGGTGAATTTTTTGTTGGTGCCTTTTTATGGTCCGTCTTTCTGGCACTGCCACAACCGTCACTCTTGATTCGACGCAGGTAGGTGGGGCATCGGGGCTGGCAAAGTTGCCCCGCTCATGCCCGTTTTTCGGCCACGCCAATTACGTTTGAAACATCGGAAACAGGGTGTTGAAAAAAAAAAGCAGCCTCCAAAGCTGTGGTGTAGCGGTACGCGCTGGACGGATTTGACACCAGAGTGATTGGCCTTGCGTCGGCGATGATTAACGAGAAGCGTGGAAAATACCATGCTAGACGAGGCAAGCCGAACCAATCGGCGCAATTTCAAGAGCTTAGGGTCGAATTTCAAACTCTAGGACGGACCGTCTTGGGGGTGGAGAACGCAGCTGGACATTAATGGGCGTGAACCTCTGCGTTTGTGGGCGAATCCGGCTCGGGGAAATCGGTGGTCTCTTCTTTGGCGTTGTGCTTCGTCGGTTCGGCGGCGGAAAAAATTGCTGGCGGGACGCCTATTATTTGGCGACAGAACGACCCCGCTGTCGATTTAAGCGCGCACAGATCAAGATGGATGCGCGAAATTCGCTGGCAATTGAGTTCGGCATGATTTTCAGGAAACCGATGACCGCGCTTGAACCGGTCTTTACCGTGAGGCCGCCAGCTGAACGAAGGGACTGCGCCTGCACAAAAACATGTCCAAGTCGCAAGCCGAGGCGCGTGCGCTCGACTGTTGACCAATTACGCTTCCGAGCCGCAGCCGGTCAAGCAATACCCGCCATTGAAACTGTCAAGGCGGGGGATGCGCAGCGGGTTTGTGTCGCCATGGCGCTGCTGTTCCCACGGTTCCAGTTGCTGATCGCGAGAAAACACCACGCACTGTGTTGATTGTGACATTCAGGCCGAAATCCGTTGCGCTGATAGGGACGGCTTCAAACGCGTGGAGGACCGGCACCCGGTGTGTTTATTCACCCATGATATGCGCGGTTGTGGGCAGATGGCTTGGACCGCGTTCGTCCGTCTTTGTTCCGCAGCAAGCAAGGTCGAGAGGGCACGGTCGAGGAAATCTTCGAGAACCCCAGCACCCTATACAAAAGCGCTCTGGCCCGCTTGCCGAAGCTGGGCGAAATGCGCGGCAAGGCTACCCCGAACCGATGAGGCTGATCGGACCGAAGACAAGGAAATTCGTGGCCATCAAGGGACCGAGGGAAAACGCTGTACGGTCAAAACCTACCACGCGCTTTCCGGTCCAGGGCGGCTATTGCGCCGCCGGTTGCTTAATGTCCATGCGTCGAAGACTTTGTCGTTCACATCAACAAGGGCAGACCGCTTCGAGCCTTGTGGGCGAATCCGGCTGCGGTAAATCCACGCCAGGGCGTTCTATCTGCGCGGCTGTCGGACCCAGTGGGGGAGGTCAACCTTGACGGCAAAAGACATTCATCGGCACTGGACTTCGCGTGGGCCTGCACAAGGCGCGGCTGGACATGCAGATGATCTTCAGGACCCGTTTGCCTCGTCAATCCGCAAAGGCAGGATGTCGGATCACAGTGCCGAAACCGAATCATAACTATGGCACGTCAGTGGGGCCGAGCTGACCAAACGCATCGATATGCTGTTTGATGCGCGTGGAAACTACCGCCGCAGGCTTTATTGCGGCGTTTCCCCCATCGATTGTCAGGCGGGGCAACGCAAGGGTGGCGATCGCACGCGCCTTGGCCCTGAACCTTAAGCTGATTGTGGCAGACGAGGCCGTGTCGGGCTGCGATGTGTCGTTGCAGGCGCAGGTGGTCAATCTGATGCTTGAGCTGCAGCGGAATTGGACTGTCCTTTCCTTTCATAAGCCACGACATGGCGTGGATCGAACGGGTCAGCACTATGTCGGCGTCATGTATTTCTGGGACGGTCGTTAGGAGATGGACCCGGGCGCAGGTGTTCGGAAACCGCAGCACCTTATACCCAATCCTTAGAGCGCGTTCCCATCGCTGATTCCGGTTCGCCGCAAAAAGGAAGCGAAGCTGAACTTTAAACGATCCCCGTCGCCGACCATCCGACAAGCTATGTCGCGACCCTCGTTTTAACAAACGTATCCGGCGGCCATCAGTGCTGATACCGATAGCGGATACTAAGGATCCTCATTGATGACTGCGCGATGACCCCGTTTGAGCTGATGAAAAACTTGTCAGCTTTCCACGCGTCTCACGAGCACAAATATATCCGCTGATCGATGGGTGGCGGAGTATCTCGAAAGCCACGGCATCGCGTCCCACCGCTATATTCACCCGATCAGCCAAGCACGCGCTTTGCGCATGCCGGCCCGTGGAAGGAAGGCGCGGTTGTCCTTCTCTGGTTCATACAGATGTGGGTGCCTGTGACGGCCAGCCCGGGACAGTTGATCCGTTACCGTGGACTCGAACGGACGGGGCGCTATTAGGCCGGCTGCTTGCGATAGGAAGGGTTCGACGCGTGGCGATCTGGCCTTGGTAGAGGACCATTCAATGGCTGGCGTGCAACGCCGCTGCAAATCGCGCTTGGCTTTGACGAGGAATCGGCTGCACCGGGTGCGCCTCCGATGATCGAGCGATGCAGCCGGTCTGCCAGGGCGCGTTAGTGATCGTGAGCGAAAACCTCACGATGAGGCGGTGACGGGTCACAAGGGCGGGACGGGTTCAACACCCATGTCGTTGCTTCGAGGTTCATTCGTCGCTAGCTGCACCACCGGCGTCAACGCCGATCATGGCAGGGGCAAGCTGATCGAGTGGGCATGAGGGTGAAACACCGAAAAATGGCGCGCAAAGCCGCGACCTTGCCGCGATGTTCAACCCGCTTTCACCACGACATGTGGGCGTGATCTCTGGCGCGACGGCCCATAATATCACCGCAAGGATTGCCATTTTGCAATGGATTTTCCGGGTTGTCCCGGCGAAGACAAAACCGCCTGGGGCACCGACCTATCTGTGTAAAAAGAAGAATGCGCGAAGTCGAACAGCAGATGCAAGAGTCGTCCCGGCGAAGCCATATATCGAGATCCGCCCGTTTGACGTTGCCAGCCTCAACCGAGAGACGGCTGGCCGAACTTTGTGCGCCAGATCACCGGCGACAAACGCCAGTCAAAAGTCAGTCGGCACGAGCAGGCAGTTTCAGAAGCAGGCTACAGCGCGGTGGTCTGCGGGCCCCGACGACATTGCGCAAGGCGGCACCAGCCCAACGAATACAGCGAGTACCCAATTTGAGGCCGGCCATCAATTCATGCGCGTCCTGCTGAACTGGTTGAAATGACCCAGCGCAAGCGGCCCTCCTCTTCAAATGTACCCCAATGCGGGGAGGGGCCGCCCTGCGGCGCCGGGCTGGCCCCCGACCCAGGCCTGCGCGCCGCACGCCAAACGCAGAAAGAGGGCCTGACCATGCCAGCCCGTTCCCGATTAATGGCCACCACCCCCCTCACCTATCCCGGCGCCGCCCTCCGCGCTCGGATATCATTGTGACGCGCGGGTCATCGGGCGGCTGCACCGCGCTCTTTCTTTGCCCGCGACGGGGCATTTCTTTGACCTTTGCTGGAAAAAGGCCGCATCGCTGCCTAACAATCCAGCCGCCAACTGGGGCTGGATCCGCAACAGGGGCGGGATCTGACGAGATGCCTATCATGGCCGAGGCGCAGACGATCTGGCGTGATCTAGGCAGGGCAAAACAGACGTCGATTATCGGTTTACGAGCAGGGCGGCATTGCCATTTGGCGCAGAAAACCGGCGCAGCTTGCCGGGGGCTCCGAAGACTGGCTGCCCCATGACGCGGGCCAAGTGGCGCGGTAGCAGTATGTTACGGCTGCCGAGGTGACGCGGCTCTTCCCACCCTGCCACAACCGCAGATCGGCGCGTTGATCACGCCGTGCGGAATTTGCGCGCGGCGCCTTGGGTCGCCGTGCCCGCACTGGCCGGTATTCGCGCACGCGAGGGCGTGAGATCATCGAAAAATGCGCCGTTACGTGCACTCGACATTGCTGCGGGGCGTAGTTGCAGGGGTGATCACCGAACAGCGGCCGTCTCAATCCTCGCAGTGGTTCTGGGGCGGTGCCTGGTCGCGCTGTTTCTAGCGCAACCACAGGTATTTCGAATGCCTGCAACTCTCTGTGCGCGAATGTGGCAGCGACAGAGCCTTGCCCGAAGTCTATGCGGGATGCGGTATCAGACGGGCGGGTCGCATTCCGCGGCCGCTGAGGGATGGCGCTATACCCTTGCCCACCGTGCGCCGATGTTCGTCGGGCCGATGCGTTCCGCGCGTTTGCCTCACGTAGACGCAATTGATTGCCGATCCCTTTGGCCAACGGCTCCACCGTTTGCACCCAAAGGCGCTTCCCCGATGCAGGGTAACCAAACGGCGCTGGCAGCCGGACGCCCCATCCCCGTTCGAGGCGCAATGCGCATCCTGGCATCCCGCCCCCAATATGGCCAAGATCGCCGCCTGCTGCGTATTTTTCGGCGATGGTTCCGGAATTGGTCCCATAAGATGAAATTCCGCATGGGAGGTATGGATCGACACCATGCGATATTGGCCCTGTCGTAGACTACCGTGGCAGCACTTGCCGGCGCTGACGATTGGCACAAGGCATGTCAGGCCACAGCTTCGCATAGCGGGGATGGGCCGCGTTTTTGCTCGCTCTGGTAACGGAGAGGGTGCCTGGCCATGATCTTGCCGGTTCCGCCTTGCGCGGTTTTCCGATGGAAGTCCATGATATTGGGCCCCCAACGTTTAGTGCGTAATTAAAAGGACCGCGCGCCGATGCCGATCAAGAAACCGCCTTGCCGAAACACACGCCGAGATAACCGCATGGCGGCGTCACTGCACTAACCTTCCCGAACAGCAATTCGATCTTCCCAGACCAGGTTTTGTCGAGAGAAGCTGCCCGTTTGGCAATCACCGATACACGACAGGGCGTGGCGCAAAACCAGGTATTGCCGCGCGTAGATCGACTGGGCAAGACCCAATACCTCGGGCGCCAGGATCGGGTTGCGGGCGGAATATGGACGCGCCTTACCGATCACAGAGGCGACGGGCTTGATATGCGTCAAAAAACGCGGGGCAGAGCACGCCTGCGGCCACTCGACGGCATTGACCGCTATGCTGCTTGGTGCGGCGCAATACCTGGCGAAACAGCAATTTTGGACGGGCGCGCAGTGCTGATCTTTTCAACCCGCCGAAGAGGGCCGGGGCAGCAATTCATGGTCGAGGAAGGTCTGATGGAGCGTGGTCGATCGGGCGAAGTGTACGGCTCTGCACAATATGTCCTTGTCAGCTGTCGGCACATTCGGCGATCCGGTGTGGGGCGGTTCTTGCGGGGCGGCGGCGGATGGAATTCGAATATTACAATCCCCGCAGGGTGGTCATGCCGCTGCCCCCATGAAGCGATTGTACAACCTTGTTGGCGGCCATGTCGCGTCGCACTTGCAATGCCATTGCCCGCGCGCAATGTCGACCGACCGATCAGAGAATGCGGTAGGTGTCGGTCCTGCACCCTTTGCGATCGACACCGAAGCCACAAACGTCTTGCGCAGGACAGTGCGTTTGCGCGGGCACGGTCCGCACACTTGATTGCAAGCATCCGCGATCTGGGCAAAGGACGCTTGCAAATCGGTCGTGGACCATACCTGCGCGGAGGGGGCCATAATTGTACCACCAACATCACCTATGTACGCGGATACCCGATTCACGGTTGAATGCGTGAGACCAACACCGGCTAGCCGCCGATGTGCGAAACATCACGCCGGGTGTGGACGCGTGACACGCCCCGATCATGCGGGGGAGGATTTCTCGTATATGCTGAACCCGCGCCCCGTTGCCTATATTATGTGGGCAATGGCGACGGGCCGACCGTTCGCACCACCCGGGTGTATTTAATTTTCAACGGAGACGCGATCCCCGCAGGTTGTAGCTGGTCGCGGAACTGGATTGACAAGATCCCGCCTAGCCGGCGCTTGCCCTGAAAAGGGCACGCCCGCATGCTTTTATCCCCCAGACTTCGAGGACTTCGAAACAAAGCCCGTTAGAACCGATTTGCCGATGCCACGAATCACCGCCATGGGCGGACGTGATCTGCAGAATGAACACCCGAAATCTTGTTGAGACACCGCCCTCTGGCACGGTTTGCTGAAAACAGTGGCGTTGCCTTTGCTTCCGCGACGAAGTCGTCGAAGGCATCGGGGTACGGGCGTTTGTCGGCGTGATAAGGGCAGCTTACCGCGTCGTGGCAAGGGTTCATCGGGTGCGCGCAGATATGCGCGCATGCCGATGACGAGCAACCGGGTTTGTCTTTTTAGACTTGGCCTCCAAGACGCCCAACGCGATGCACGCCTGCGGCCGAGACGGCCACACGGCGATGCTTTTGGGCGGCGCAATATCTGGCCCGAACGCGGAACTTTTGACGGGACGGTCCGATGTGATCTTTCAGCCCGGCGAAGAAGGTGGCAGGCGCGAGGCGAGCTGTGCGAGATGCATGATGTGGACCGCTGGGGCTCAAGAGTCTTATGTGCATGCCAAACTGTGCCCGGTATTCCCGCAGGTCAGTTCAGGCTTCGCCCCGGCCGTTCTGCTGGCCACCGATCTGTCGAGATCGAGGGCCGAAGGTCTGGGCGGCCACGCTGCAACGCCGCATGAGACCATCGTAGGATGCGTGGTAGGCCGCGCATATATCACTTGCGTGCAAAAACCATCGTCCAAGCCGTGGAATGCGACCCTGTTGGGCAATATCGTGGTGTCCATCTTACCCCGATTGAATCCTCTCCAAGGCATTCAACCGTCATCCGCAGCGGTTGTGAACCTGCTGGGCACGTGCGCACTTGTCAAACGACCTGCGCGATCTTTGCAGAAAAACGTATCGTTGACAGAGATTTGCGAAGGCATCGCCACCCCTTTGGCGCGACGGACGGGTCAATACGTGCGCAACATCCGGTGATTGTGAACCACGACGCGCAGACGAATTCGCGGCGGATGTCGCCGCGCGGTATTTCAGGGCATGTGACGAAGCGCCCTTGCGGTCATGGCGGGCGAGGATTTCGCCTTTATGCTCGAAAGAGCGCCCGGGTGCTTATATTCTCGTCGGCAATGCCGGACACCGCGTCGGTGCACCCACCTCGATGCTATCAACTTTGAACGACGATATCATCCTGCGGCTGCAGGCTTGGTGGGCAGGTTCGCGAACAGCGTATGCCAATCGGCTTAAGCGCCTCATGCGCATGGGCGTGGGGAAACCCGCGCCCTATGCGCCAGCAGATTTACGGATAGATCTTGGGACCAATGCGCGGGCTTCGCTTCGCAATTCGAAGAATTCCGACACGACATAGTCTGCGCCGGCCTCTGCCACGCCGCCAGACGCGTCCGTCGACGGGATCGCCGTTGTCGCGGACTCAAGCGCGGGGATATTGTTAGGTCACCAGCAGCCGGGTTGTGCCCTTGCACGCACAACGTTCAAACGCGCCACACGGGTAGGCGACGACTGGCACACCGCAGGCCAGTCGCTTCGATCGGGGTCAGTTCAGACCTTCCAGCGTTGCGGCGCGAACATAACGATCGCACACGGTAGTAAATCGGCCATATCGCCTAGGCACCTCTGGCAGAAAGAGCTCCGGTCGACGGGCCTCGGGGCTACGGGCGCGGTCTTTCAGACTCTCGAAAGCTTCGATATTTCTCGGTCGCGGGCCCCCATCACAAGGGCACGACATCGGGGTGTCGCCGATGGGCAGATGGCCTCGACAAAGCATCAGTTGGCCTTTGCCTGCGCGGATTACGGCCATAGCAGCCCAGGTCGCAGAGGGTGTCAGAGGCGGCGTGTAAGTTGCGGCGCGCAAGGCGGCGCGGTCGGGCGAGGGTGGAAACTCGTTGTTGTGCCATGCATGATTCACATGGCCGGGGTTTTTCCAGATAGGCGTTGTTCCGGGTCGAGGTCAGCAACACGGTATCCATCCGGCCGTGAAGGAATCAGCCAGCGCGTCAGGCCGGTCTGCTCGCGTTGCTGGCCGAGGTGAAGCATTCAGCCTAGGCCGTTTGCCAGGCAGCATAGCGCAGCGCAGCCCGCTCAGCATCTCTAGTTACGCCGCGTGTTGCTTTTGCCAGAGCCCGCCAACCAGAGGGTGATGGCCCCCGCCCGGAATCGGTGGATCGCGACGACAAAGGCACCTTGTGGCACGTCCTCGGGGACGACAGGACGGTCGCTACGGATCTGATATGTCACGTGATGCACCGGCACCAAGCCGCATCTCACAGTGGCGGGTGGACGCGCTCGGCCGGCGCGTGAAGTCGGGGCGCTGATACATTCGGGTAGCGGGCAAGAGGGTGGCGTCATGGAGGTATCAACTTGAGATGGTGATCAGACGGCTGGCTATACGCTCAGGCTGGTCGTTCCGGCGCGCGATTGAACGGGATGCGGCTGCCGGTCTCGTCGCGAGCTGCTGGGATTGTGCAGGGCGGAGCAGAGACAGCGGGGGGTGCGGTCAAGTCTTCGCGTCGCCAATCGCCGCTGGCGCCGCGTGCGTTGTTTCAAGCTGCGCATAGGGTCTCTCAAAAAGCCGCGACTGGTGCCTGAAAAGCACCAGGCAAGCGCCCGATTGCGCCCTCGAAAGGGTTGTGCCCGCCAATGGGCAAAGAGAGCGCCCCAGAAAGCACTGTTACGAGGGTCTGTGTGACACCACCATTCACCGACGTATCCGCAGATAGACTTGCCCGCCGGCGCGTTTCGCCGCGCTGCGCCGTGGACGGCAGGCAGCATCATGGGCCTACCTCGACGCGTGCCTGGCTTTCGGGATGGCGGGGGCAATCTCGACAGAGATCGGGGAGTCGCGTAACATGCTTGCGGTGGCGTCGCAAGTTAAGTCCGTTTCTTCGCCTTCTGGGTCGAGGAGGCAACCCATACGGCCGCCGGCGTTTCAAGCGCCGCTGTCACCCGTGCAAGCCCTTGTCGTCGACGGCAGAGGGCCGGCCATTAGATTTTAGAGGTTTCCCCGCCGACACGCGTCGGCAGGGGCGTGCATTGCGGTATATTGCGTCCATCGCGTCATTCTTGGGTCAGGAATTCAGCGTTAAACATCAACAGATCAGCGGCTGTGCGAGGCCATTTCTCCCGAGAAATCCACGGTCTTGTCAGACATCCGTGCATTGACCAGCCATCGCGCACCTGGTCGCCTGGGTCCGGCGGCAGCATCCCTGGGGCCAAATCTCGCTTTCGCACAAAATCGCGGCATCGGGGCGCCCAGTGGACAAAAGCGCTTAAAGGCAGGGCCGGGCGTCAAGCGGGGCGAACTGGTGCACGCTGCGCGGGGCAGATCGCTGCGCACCAGCTTTGGCGAAGTCCCGGTGCCCGATGTGATCAGGAATTGCGCGTCGGGCAGCATGATGCCCTCGGGTGCATCAACCCAGCACGACAAGGCTTTCTTCCGAGCCGATGTGCTGGACAGCCAGCTTGCCATCGTTGGCGCGGGCAGCTCGCAATACCGCGTTTCTCGCCCGCGCGTGGAGCGGGCACATTTGCCGTGCAGTCTGCGGGCCTCTGCGGCTTGGCGCAAAAGGGGATTTCAGGCAGGGCTGCAAGAACCAGGGCGGACAGAAGGGCGCGGGACCGGTCGCGGTCAGCCGGCCTGTGTGGCCTCATTGTGGCGGGGGATCTGCCCATTCCGCTTTGGCCGTGAGTAAGCAAAGTCATGGCCCTTGGGCTTTAGTTATCGCGCGGCGGATTTGCGTCTTTTTAGGGGGCGTCATCTCGGGGTGGCTTAGCCGCTTGAATAGGGCTTCGACTCGCAGCCATCGGCACGTCTTTCCTTCTGCGACGCAGATACAGATTAATATATCTCGGCCCGTTGAGTGCATCAGCTACGTCTCTTCGAACTTATGGTATAGTGTGACAGCTTTTAGCAAGACCTCTGGTATGGACTATTACGGGCGTGATAAAACCCGAATCGTTCTGACCGGTCTCTTCAAAGCCGCACATATACGGCCCCCTGTCACCGCGCCATGCCCTGGGTCTCTCCGCCCCCACGATTTCTGACACGACGGTCATGTACCCGCGCTAGATTTCTCTGCTTCAATATCTCGGTTTGCCAAG
>Ga0163217_1007839_pt1 | contig 14191 bp, 15 predicted proteins | sample SynspAceP_FD_185933 | JGI IMG/M metagenome (GOLD analysis project Ga0163217, IMG submission 185933) | Saline lake microbial communities from Ace Lake in Antarctica - Synechococcus sp. Ace-P (PacBio error correction) | ecosystem: Environmental > Aquatic > Non-marine Saline and Alkaline > Saline ... | reverse complement strand
TATGTTGCCCAAGGACTTTTCAAAGCCCTATTTTAAGTACGCTATAATCAAAAAAAAATAGCGGGCAATATCCTAAGATTACACTATTATGTGAACGAGGCAGGAAAGACTTTGAAATCTAAGAGAGAGCCATAAGCCATTATCGAACATCAAAAAAGAGAGCCATTGCGATTGCTCTCCCCACTTATTTGAAGAAATTCATAAATTAGAATGTTGGAATTAAAGCCTAAACCCCGATTTGGGACAATCGCAATTATCTATGTTTTCATGTTCACTAATATGGAATGAATTCCATTTTGGACATTGGCAATATAAAACGTTCCAGTTTGAAGATTAATCAAATCAAAGTATTTAAAAAAAAACTCATATGAAGGGGATATTTTTAGCGTGCTGCAAAAGTGATGAATCAATTAAAAATTATAAATCATTATTTTAAACGGTTCAACAGATAACGAGTACCTATTTCCTATCATACATAAAATACTTCACCAGAACGCTTGCATAAACGTAAACAAAGTCCAAAAGCAATAAATTTCAAGAGTAGCAGCGAGAATTGCCGCTTTGTGGGAATAGAAAAAAGATTACTACGTACACTCTTCGAGACAATGGACCCAATTATGTCTTGATTATGGTATAATATTCGAAAATATCATCTGGATTATGTCATCGAGTTGAAAGATAACTGAAAAACCACTACGGCAAAAAGCGTTACAACAAAAATAACTGATTGAATTAATGCTAAAAATTAACCAAAGTTGCAAATCTTAAATTTATTTATGGAGGATTTTTCAATAGAATTGAGGAAGGCATTAAACTTAAAAAAAATCCTTCTTTCTAATCTCCCTATGCATAAAAAAGAAGCGGCCATCTGTTCTGAATTCTGTCTCATAAATCAATTATTTTTTGAAGATTATAGTTCCGTAAAATGGTTATTAAACGAAATACTAAAATGGATCGACAAATGGAATTGGGCGTATATTTTGCGATTGTTGCCTTGAACGTATTCGTAAACGTCCGTTTTAGGTAGAACTGGGTAGTAGCAATAAATTCCAATATGTTTTTCTATATGTTGAATGTTTCTAGTTCTTCTTAATGGATTTAAAGGCTTTTTAAGCTGTGGTAAATTGAAAGAGTTGCAATAAATGGTGTTTTCAATATAATTAAAAATCGTTTTTATAGTGAACCTATCTCTAGCACTATGTTGCAGCTATGTGTTTTGATAGTAGTTTATTATTTAAGGTTTAGCTATCAAGCCAACTTCCTTAATCAATAGCTAGAAAGTTAATAATTCAAAGAAGTTGTAAAAGATTACTTTTAAATATGATTTTCACCAAAAGATCTTTGTAATTATCCGCATCTTATCAGTGGATTCATTATATCAATATGTATTTCTATAAACATGTAAATCCTTAGTCAAGTTAATTATGTAGTTCTGTTTTTTGCATTTGTCGGGCCAAATAAAAAGCACATTGTCATATTTCAAAATGACAGCTGTCATTTCTTTGTAAATAGGCTTCATGCATTTGCTGCCTTTTATTATGCATAAACTTTTTCACTTCTAATCAACGCTTCTTCTTTTGTATTAATAAAGTAAATCTGATGCTATGGAAACGACGCTGTTTCTTGAAAGTTAAATCAATCAAATTGCGGTCTATGATCCACCAGATTCCTAAGTTTTTGTTCAGTTTTCATTTTAATTGTATTTTAGTAGGTTTTTTTTATGATTTTGAACTTCCAAGAATGTTTCTAAAAAAGCTGTGAGTTTATCGATGGGCACTTGATCGGCAAGTTCAACGGTATCGGCCGACATGAATAACTGCTATAGTTGCTGCTTCAATTCTGGTTTCCCAGTTAAAAACCGCATTATCGTTAAATCCTTCTTTTTTCCATTTTCATCTGAAGATGAATTCTATTCTTGTAATATGGTGAGTTTCAAAAATTTTTTCAGCGCTCTTCTATCAATGAGGAAAATAATGCTGATCTTTTTCATCCACTTCATCGTCTTATCGGTATTAATTGTATTTCATTATGGTATTTATTTGTTTTATTTCTCTTTTTTTAAGGGTTTATTTCCTTTTAATTTGCCTCATTATCTATTACACAAAACTATGAAAAATTGGTTTTTTTACCTTCATTGCCAATTTCTTGTGTTCGTCCAATCCTTGTCCGGAAATCTAAATCGTCACCATAATATCCTCTTTAAAATCTTTTTCGTCAATGAGTTTTCCTTTTTATATTTTCGTGAGGTTTTAGCATATTAACTTACCAATCTCATTTAAAGAATGATAATAATCTCCCAGGTTTTGATAGTTATTTATCTTCTCCAGAATCGTTTACCGGTTATTCAATTAATGTGTTTAGGTAACTCGGGAATTCTCTCCTTAATTTGGGTTGGTGTATGCTTATTTATATTCTGTTCAAGTTTCTATCTTGGTTTTCATATGCTTTCTATTAAAAAGGGCTTTATCTGAATTATTTTTTATGGTAACTTTGAAGGTGACTAACGGATTATAAACAAGTGTCCTTCGCTTTTTTAAAAATGTGCATCGATTTTTCTACGTGCGTCTCATGGGTAATTCAACCGTAGGCTTAAGCAAAAATTATCTCAAAATGAAGTATTACTTTTCAATATTTCAAAATTCTCAGCAGCCGACAGCTAATAAAGTATTTATTAAACAACACAACAGCGGCCAAGAAACAAAAATTTTCCAGTGACCAAAATTTCCTACAAGCCCTTTTGTGAAATACGGTGGATGGCCGTTTTCGATACTACACTAGTTTCGTTTTAATTCTGCGAGAAAACAGAATACCTTTGTGCCTGTTTTCCCAATTATATCTACATATTAATAGTGCAGTCTCCATGTTATTTTTGAGGGCTATTTTTTACTTTGTTTTCATCTATAGTCTTTTGTCATATCAAAATTGTCCTATTCTTGAATTGGTGCCCCCAAGATGGATGGTGAGGATTTGTATTGTCTTCACTTTCGTCTTTAAATTTTCTTTATCGCTCATTGTTTCTATTATGATTTTCAACTAGAGACAATCTACAAAATAGGTTGCGAACGCTCCGTTAAAGCAGGTTAATTCTATGTAAAAGGCTACTTAAAAGCAGAACTGAAGGTTAGCAGAACTTTCTTTTCCTTCTCATTTTTGTAATTAGTCCGGAAATTCAGTATTTTATGGTTTTAAATGAAATATACATTTACTTTTTTAAGCTTGACTGACATAGGTCAGTTTGATTGTTCTATTTTAAAAATTAATCTAGAAACGACTATACTATATAAGCACCTGAGAAAGAACTAGGCACTACTCTTTGTGAAGAAAAACTTATTTCCCAATTCTATTCCTAAATTGCTTCTCAACTACAATAATCAATATATTAAGCATTTTATCCTATGCCATCTCCGGCCATATCTCATTGAAGTTATCATTTATGCCATGTTATCGTATATTTGAGGGAACTAAGTTAATGGTTTTTTAATTCTTGTAATTATCGTTTTTTCGATTTTGTATTTATACAGAATCTGTACACAATTAAACAGCACTTACGGATATTTTACTACAAACTTTTTCTATGACAGTTGCAGAATTATATTCTTCGCCATAAATAGAAATACTTTGCTTTTAACACATGATTACCAAAATATCATGTTTAAGTTGTACGAAATTCTTGTCTAAATTATTCTTATGCTTATTAACAGTACAAAATTTCTAGGCCTTCACTTTGGATCATATAATTGAGATTAAAAATAATAAATTCTTTTAAATTTTAATAATGATTTCTGTTTCTTTTCATTTCATTTTTCATCATTTTTGTTATGGATTTTATCATCAGCATTTACGATCCTTTTCACTCTTCTTTCATTTATTCGAAGCATTAGATGCATCTTTCATCATTTCCGATTTTTCAATTCATCATTCATTTACTATTTTAAAATAAATCGGTAGACAATTATAAAGAATGCTATGGAATAAACAACAAACTATTATTTACTTGCAACGATATAGAAACATTTGTCAATTTACGGTTTTGAAACAGATAGTTTTCGGTTTTTTGTCCTCTCGTATTTTACAAATTCAAAATCTTTTTTCCTTGGTACGATTAGTTTCTGTTTTTATTTAGTATAATTGACTTCTGTTAAAAAATTGTCAGCATCAATCTGTTATTCATTAAAACTATATCCACTTTTTCATTATTTATACAATTCGCTATCTTGTTGAAATGAAAAATGGATGTTTTTTTCATCAAAAGTCTTCTCAATGTTTCATTGATTTTCAGAAAGCCAAAAGTTCCGATTTGCTTGACCTATGATAAGCTTTGCATAAATCGTAGGGCCACGGTGCAATCTGCCTACTTGATCATCTCAGCATCCACTGAATGCGAGGATGATTTTTTTAAGCTCCCGTTCCTTACTCACCATTAATACCCCGGTAGGCTTCTCCCTGACCTTTCCGACGGAATTATCAGCGAGCGGAACGTTCGCTTTCATTCGCTCTTACACCTGAGCTGTACCTCCTGTACATAGTTTAATGCGTTTTAAATCGAAATCCAGTATTTAATTACCCAGATCATTTCGTCTGTTTATTCAGCCGATACCAATATTCTTTGCTTGCGACTCTTTATCACGACCACATAAATTTTCGCCAAGGAATCACAATTATTTCCAGTATCGGTTGATTCAGGGATATCTGCTTTAACTGGTACGCCACAGGCCTCTTCGGATTCATTCATATGCAGGAAAATCCTTGTGTCCCCATCCAGATATCATCATACGTGATTGCGCCACCACTTATCGTTCGTTAGCCGTTTTAAAAAATTGGAAGCGGATCTGTTATCTGCATCTTGCATAAGTTATCGACAAAAATGACTTTTTTGTCCTTTGGTCGGCACTGGTTGAGCACCATTCCATTCCATATACCGTTTTTCAAAAATTAAATTGGCATCTGATAATAAAGGCAACTTGAAGACAACCCGGGCTCGATAATGGATTCTCACGACAGCTATTCAAAAACTGAGTGATGTACACCTGATCTTTTTCTGTACAATAAAGAAACACCATACTGCGTTAAACCCTATCAGGATAATAAATTGACTAATAATGAAATTATGATTGATTTAGTTTCATTAATTCTGTTTTTTGTTCAATCTGCATCTTGTAATTAACGGCAACACGTGCCGGCCTTTTTGGTCTGTTATGGACTACGTCCCGTTTTGCGTATTACATTTGACATTGTTTCAAGGTCAATCCTTCTTTTGTTACTTCGGTGCCGTTAATAATCATTAATACAGGGCCGATTAAATTCTGCACTCCCATCCGCATTATTTTACACGCTCAGCAGCATATCTTTGGGCCTGTTGAATGGTTTCTTCGCTTTGACCTCTGCTTTGGTATTACTTTATTGTATTGATTTTGCTTGGTGATAACGTTTCCTTTTCTTTGCTGAGCTCATTCACGGCATTGAAAGCTGCTTTTACGGGACTCCGGCGGATTAACATCCTTGAAGCGACCACTTGTTCTATTTTGAGACCCATTGAATACTCTCACATAGCTTGCTGAATGAGTTCCTTAAATTTATTTTTCTATTTCACGTTCCCAACGGTCAACAGTTCATTACCGGTACGGTCACCCACCAAATTCTGTTTCATTGCCAAGCCTATAGATAATACGTAGAGTGCTCTAGGCCATTTCTGACTTTGAAAGATTCTTATAAGCATTATCCCACCCCCCCCCCTGTATTGTACAACCCACTTGACCTTCTGCAAGATTAGGTCGCGTAAGCATCAGTGAGTCATCTTTTTTAACTTGATGATTCGACATAATTGAGTATTTTTTCCTGCACTTTGCGTTGGAATAACCACAATTCCAGTTTGTTGCCATTCAACAGGGAACTTTATGAACATTCTTCAGCGAAGGGTATTTTGAGATTCAATCCCGTTCTACTTGTCGCACATACTTTCAAATCGAGCTAATTACTCCTACTTCTTCAGTACTTACCTGGAAAAATTGAAGACCACAGGAATGATCACCAAAATAGCAAGCTATGCAATAATCGCCTGTTACCCAAGTATTTTCTTTAGTTGGGTGTAGGTTCAAATTTTTTTTTTATTCATTTTTTATATTTTTAAAATAATGGTTAGACAGCAGTAAATTCTTTGTCCAAATCATCAATACTGGGGCATAATATTCTGCTTTAAATATTCCAGCTTCTTTTTAGCCTTATCTTTATTGGTTTTAAGGGTTTCAAATTTATATTTCAGTTCTTTTCAAATCAATGATTATTAAAGGTGAAGTCTTCAAATCAAATGCGTTACATCATTTACTGAAATAAATTACATATATCAATCTGTTTAAATCCACTTTTTCATTTAACGGGATGGTGCATTTTTCACCATTGCTATGTCAAAGATTATCTCCATTAACTATGAATAAGCTTTTCATTTCCACATTACTTTCTTTATTGATTTCGCCAGAGCAAAACGTTTGTTTAATATGTCGAGTGGCGAATCTTTTTTGCTCTTTGCCCAGGTAATTATATGAATAGCAAAACCACTATTAATAGTAAGATCATCCCAACTGAACCACCATATTAAGTGCATTCCCAAAAAGTGTAATCGTCTACATCATAATTTTTATATTTTTTTAGGTGGTTGCTTGTTCAATAGTGTGTAGCAAAACATTTATCTTGATAATATATCCGTCTATTGATTTACTTCTTGGCAAGACTGTTTAAATATCTCTTTTATTCAACAATATTTTAAAATGCATTTTGTATGTTTTGTTATTGATTTAGCAACAACTATTATTGAAAAAAAGCTTCTGCAAAAAGTCTTTGAATGCGAAAACAACTACTAATAAGTCGAGTATTCATGTTTATTATAATATAATCAATATTCCATCTTCAATGATTTTCATTCCTTCTAAAATGGAATGGGATGATTTACTGAACGCCAAATTTATCATCAAAATTGAAGCTTTTAATCGCTGTATTTTATTATCCAATCTTGTGTATCTCATCAACAACAAACAGAAAAATCACATGGTTGACTGGTTTAGATTGCTATTTCATTTAGTGGCAGCTGAGAAATAAGTTTTTCATCACCTGAGACCATTTAAATCATTTGCACAAATACGATGTTTGTGGAAATTTAATCGTTGTATTACAGTACTGCTATTATTGGAGTTATATTGAACCTATTAATTGAGGAAGGTGCATTCTACATATTTCAATAAAAAACTGTTGCTCCAGTAGCTCCATCACAAACTAAATTCAATAATTTTCTTTATCAAAAATTTATTCTTCACAGAGTACTATCACAAATCTGCTGTACATGATGATCTGATTTTAATGTTAGAATTAATTGAGATTTAAATATTCTTATTGCTCTTTCATTCAGTTTTCTGCTTCCTTAGCTATTTTACCTATATTCACACAAAAACATTCAGAGACGCGCTGCGGTAGGAAGGAATAGATTAAATATTTAATAAGTGTCACGTTTCAGCGTTAATTCTTGGGCAGTTGAACTGCATAATCCTTGCCTCTATTTGCTGTCTCTGAAAAATCGCGTTGCACTAATATCTTTTCATAATTTATTATTTTATAATAATGTTTTTCTTCTTCCTTATATTCAAACTTCATCAATTTTATTACTAAAGCAAAGACGCTTTAGCGTATTATCAAGTCGGTATATCTTTTTTTGCTCTTTGCGCCCATGATAATATTTATATGGGAATAGAAAAATCGCAGAATAGCAATCAACAATAGTAGACCAGGAAACAACTAAAAAAAGGTTGCATTCCAAAGTTATAAGTTTCATATCTATTTTTTTAAAATAATTTCCACAAAAAATTTTTCCATTATCCGTCATCTTATTCAAGCTGATTCGATATCAATATTGTATATCCTTAAAATGTAAATCCTTATTCAGTAATTATGTAGTTCTTGTTTTGCATTGTCGGGCCAAATAAAAGAGACATTGATTATATTTCAAAAATGGACATTGCACATTCTTGTAATAGACTTCATGCAGTTGCTGCTTTTATTATGGGTTCTAAGCTTTCCACTTCTATTTCAAAGCTTTTCTTTTGTGTTAAAGTACAATCTGATGCTATGGAACGGACCCTGTGTTTCCTAGAATTTAAATCAATCTAAATTTGACAGTTGGCCATGATCCATTCCAGATTCCTATTCTTTAATCATTTCATTTGCTTTCTATTTAAATGGTTATATTTAATCTCTGAATAATTGTTCCATTATGATTTTTGACTAATTGGAACGGGTTGTAGAAACAACAAGCAGCTTTTTAGCTTTTGTTTAAAATACGCACGCCTTATTTCTATACTGTATTAGTGATTTACAACCGTAGTTTAAGAAAAATATCGTCTCACATTTCATTTTACTTTCAAATTATTCATGTTTCCTCAGCCTGACAGCTGAAACTTGTTAAAATCAGTATGAGTTTTTAGCTATTTGTCCATTTATATCTACATTATTATAAATGCGTTACATTGTCTTTTTGAAGCTATTTTTACGTTGGTTGCATTCTATAGTTTTTTTGTCAATATCAAAAAGTCCTATTCTCAATATCGGTGCCCCCAGTTGGGATTCGTAGGGTTTGATTGTTTTTAACTTTCCTCTTAAATTTTTGGTTACGCTCATTGTTCCTATTTGTTCTATATTCACATGTAGTATAGACATAGGTTGCGAATTCTACTTAAGGAAGGTTTATCCTGTGTTAAAAGCCCTCAAGAAGCAGACCTATCCTATTATTCCATGTTTCAGAATCCAGAAAAAAACTATGACCAGAGGGATATAAACCAATTTATTCTAAGTTAGGGCTACTTCCTATTGGTGGACATACCTTGGCAAACATGGATTTTCATTGGGGAACGCTATTGAACGATACGATAATAGGGGAATATTTTGGAAAGCCAAGAATGTTTTTATATAAACGGGTCGTAAGAAAACGATTTTTCCTTAAGGATTGAGTTTTCTTTAAATCATTAATGATACCCCTTTGAGGCAGCTAATTTATCTGGCGTCGCATAGTGTATGTTTAGTCCCCAAATTCAAGTTTACAACGAACTCGTTGCGACCTTACTTTTGATTGGGATTCAGGGTCTTTAATTATCGTGTCCTTAAATTTTTTAAAGTCCCGGTATCTCCCTGTTCATCTTGTCATAATCTTCGGATATTATAATTCAAGGGCCAATATCCCAAAATTGCAAGGTTTTGCCACGCAATCGGGCATAGGATAAAAAGCTATCACGCAACTTGCCCGAGATATATTTGGGTTGGCAGAGTGCAGCGTGTTCCCAACTAGATCCCTGGGCGTAATGTTTCTTGGCGGACTAACAATGTTGTCGCCATTGCCGGATTGTTGGATTCATGGCCTATCATAAAAAGAAGGTCATCTATTTCACCGTAAAGTGTATTTTGCTGATTTCCGGAAGAATTACTTCTAAAGGGCAACACTCGGCCCGGCCTTCAAAATCTCTCGGGATATGGTCACCCCATTTTTTAGAAACGGGCACTTCATAGCTGTCAGCCAACGGATCAATATTGAGCAATGCTTTTAATATTGGGTCCTTTCTTCAATTCAATTTGCGAAGACCATCCCCGGAGGGGCAACCAACAAAATCGGATATGATTTCCATTCCGGGCTTTTCATATTGGGATGCTCATTCCTTAATTAATTCCTCAAGGCTTAGGATCGCTATCTTTTCTGTAATAGGGCAGAAGCGCAGCCGTTTCGGGACTGCAGAGGAAACTTGGTCATAATCTGTCCAGATCTGCTCGGGAAAATTCGTGGCATAGTCCTATAAAACTGATGGTGTCAGAGCCGGGCTGCCATCCCGATACCACACCCATACAGCCCGGACTGGTGGAACTTGCCCCTGCTTGATCAAGTTGGCAAAGATGGTTTATCGATCATATTCAGGATGATCTGCTGGTCGGGTGATATCAAAAGATACCTCGGGTCGAATCGATTCTGTCGCTTTACCAATGCCCCCCACTCCACGAAAGTCACGTAGCCCGGTGTGTTTGCGGGAGATCCCGAATATGACCATTGGCCAATGGGTTTTCCCGCAACTTCGCTACGGCAAACCAACATTTTTCGGGACTAGTAGGTTTGGCGCATAAGTGGAAACCAAATTCGTCTAAGCTTTATCTTCTTCATGAAATCATATTACACAACCTTCATTCGGCCGAGTTCTATCCAATCTTCTTCCCCTGGCCTGTGATTTTAAATAAGGCGTTTGTTCATCATCGCTTGGGATACGTAGTGTGCCCCTAATTCGGCACCCATATTGCATATGACGTGACGGTCATTTGCGCTATAGGTTTTTAATCTCCCGTTAATTTCCAAAATTTTTCCGAACCCGCCCATTAACGTCAGTGTCTACGGAGCATCTCCAGAATAATATCCTTTGCCACTTTACCATCCGTAAGTTTCCTGTCAATTTTAAAACGCCATGACTTTGAGCATTTTTAAAAAAAACAAAAAAAATAGGGTTCCCGCAATGGCAACGGACCACATCCAATCCCCCCTGTACCAAATGGCGAGCATCCATGAGAACCTGCCGGACAACTATGGCTGTTCGAATCGCCTACCAACGTTTTTCCCAGGATTACGAAACTTCATATGCCCGGGTGCTAAAACCCGTTTCGCGGCCGGCTTACCAAAAGGCAAAAACGCTTGTGCGTCGACAAAAGAAACACATGTCATCGGCCATTTAAAAATCGGTCTGCAGCAGGTTATGATCTACATAGAATCCGGACAAACCTCTGTTTTGCTTTTTAAGGCCATTGCTTCCAGTTCCATTTGGACCAAGGTCTGCCGCCCCCCCCCCCCCCTTGCAATCTAGCAACCAGGGCCTGATCTTATTTTTATGCTATTTTGCAGAACCCAGGGTCATGTTCCCAATTAGCAAATGGGAGTCGATAAGTTTTGGGCCAACATTGTATGGATTTCATGATATTATTGATTTTAATAGCCATCAGGGAGCAGTGCGCATGTTATTTTTTAGATTATATGGAGATGCATCTTACAGTTTTAGGAACAAAATTGCTGTAACTGAAAAAGTTGTAACCTTAATCCGCAATGTGTTTAAGATCGGTTTTTGGTTGAATATTGCGCATGTTCTGAATTATGACTATACACTCTCTAAATATTGAAAAATGAGTGCTGGGAATATTATAAAAATCCAGGCATAAATGAATCTGGGGGAAAAATAATAGCGGCCAAAAGACAGCAATGGCACGGCAGAGCAATAACGAAAGATAATGGAATTTCCACATTTCTTTTCTTTGATAATTGCTTAGTTGCTGGATTATTGCCGAATTTATTATCCGATATGGTAGTGGTTAGATGTCTTCAAGGATATCTCATAAGAGTAGGTAAATAGAAATGAATTGCCCCAAAAGAAAGAATCATTGGAATTTTATGGCTACGGTGATTAAACTAACTCATTAGCCTTTTTCGCAGGTAGTTCCGTAAAAACGAACGTGCTGTTGCATCAAGTGGTCGGCGCAAGAGATTAAAGACCCGAGTAGGCTTGATTTTTTACGAAGCCTTCAGGAACTGTCTTGGTTGGATTTCGGCAAAATGTTCAGGCAGCTTTGAAGCATCCATCATCGTTTTGAAAAATTAAAGGAGGTTTCCTTGCCCTTTCTTAGGTACTTTCTTTAGGTTGAAGCAATCGCCGCGCATACGCATGACTCTTTGTGCACGGCCGTTGCCCAGTACGCCAATTCCTCAAGCCGTAGAATGGGTTCAGCACGAATACAGGTTCACACCTACTTGCTAAGGTTTTCATCCGTTTTCCCTTTCACTTTGTTGTCGGCCGTAGGCCCTCAAAATTGTTCGTCATAGACCGTTCTGGTGATTTTTTTGCATTTTGAATTGCACACATTGGATTTCAATCAGGGCAACTTGCAGTCCTTCGGGGCTGGTCCAGATCTTTTCAGTAGCTACCATCACGGTGGGTAGAATCCTTTGAAAGGGGGCCTGTCATGGGGCAAAGACTGTTATTAGTCACTTTTTCTGTGTGTTAGGAAAACCTTCTATGTTCAGGGTTTATATTTCCAGAAAACAGGTACTCCACGCTAAACTTCCCCTTGTTCGAGAAAATCATAGTTGGAAAGCCATGGGGAATAACCTCGTCCGCCAGGAAGACCGTCATATCAAGCTCGTTTTTCCTTTAAAGCGGTTCTGGACCTGCATGCTGATTATTGAAGGTACTGGGTGTCCCTGCCGTCGGCAAAGTACGCCTGGATAATGCGAGATGACCCCTTCCGCGGTATCCCCGCCATACTGCAATGGTAGTTAGCTTTCTGGCCTTGCCGTCTTTACGATATACGGGCATCTTCCGGGATCATGGGTTAAGTGCGTCTTGTTGCTGAGCAGGCGTGCTTTTTTGGGGATGACGGCAGGACCTTCTGGATATATCCCGTAAAATTTTCGTGTGGTGGTGTTTCTCACGCTTTCAAGGCTCGTGTGGCAGGAGCTGAGACATGTGCGGAGATACGGTCCCCATGTTTTTTTCGGGTTTCGCTGATTTTCTCCGACCACTTTCTTCAAGTGGCTGTCCATGGAGGTGGCCGGCATTTTCGGCACTACGCTTATCCAGGATGCATTGCTTTATCGGGGCCGAATCCACTGATTGGTGGTCGGATACCAATCCGCTGTCGACACACAGCGCAAATACTTTGTTGAAAATTTCTCGAAAAGTGACTGCCGGGTAAAGTATGCCTGAGTCCTGCTGATTCGTTTGATGCCACGGCAGACCCTTCGTTCTATGTCAAACAGGAAGTAGAGCACGTCCATTCGCCATACTGCAATGTTCACAGTTTCGGTCGGATGGTATGTTCTCAGGTTATCCCGTGAGCAGTAGCTAAAAAAGACTACGGTGTCAATCGATGGGTTGCCGTCTTGCCATAAAGTTGCGCTTTTGTATTTCCTTATAAAGACAAATCAGGTCAAGCGTTTCGCGGAGCCTCTTAAAGTTTTCCTCTGGAATCCGGTCCGAACACTCGAAAACTGAGGAAGAGTTTTCGGTATAATTCTTTCTGCTTGACATACCTTAAGTTTACGGATTTCCGCACCATTTAATTAAAAAGGCAAAAATTGATGTTATTTGTAGTTCTGCAACAACCACGAACCTTTTTGGAACATCCTTGGTTTAAAAATTGTTTCGTGTTATTGACCATTTTACGGGACTATGAAAGAATATTCTTCATCAACTATTACGCTATTTCATTTTTAAAAATTACTTCGACGAAAAATAGTAACTATACTTTTAGTTTTTACTATGTTGATTTTTGTTATCTTTGCTATGTCAAGATCGAAAAAGTTAACTGCCAAGTTTCTGAAAGTTGACCGACATGGACCTACTGGAGAGTTGGTTTAAAAAATACTGTGAACCATAAAGTGCTTACTACTGAAAAAATTGGGAAGGGCAAAACGGGCGGGTCTAGAAATTAAATTCGTCAAACTCAATAATATATCAATCAATTACACAAGCCTCATCGGCAAAACATTGAAACAGTCATAATTCCGGCAGATTTTGGAAATAGTTGATTTTTAATTATAAGTCAGAAGATTATTTGAATACAAAAGGATATTTGGGAAGCGTAAATTACAGTGCAGAAGACAAGGATTTTTACAGGAAAATTAGAAAGGGAATTCAGCACCTGGTCAATTTTGAGGCCGATTAATTCAAAAGAATTGGGAAAGCCGGTTTTAAGGGAAGCTGTTAATGATTTTACCGGGAAAACTTGTAAAGAGCTTGGCAAGATCCAGAGAAAAACTATAAAGGTTTCAACGGTAGGGGTGCCAAGTGCCATTCATAGGAAAAGAATAATCCATTGTTGCACGTAAAAGAAAGGGAGTTTTGAAATTTGAAACGACATTTGTAGATCGCTCCCTTGGGATTATTTGATCAAAAAAAATGGGAGGATAAGGTCTTAAAAGCTACTAAAAAGTTTCCCCTAAAAACCGGAAAACCTTTTATTTGGGGACTAAAGAATTTTTTTAAATAAATTTTCAGGAAAGCAATGGTATTAAAACCAATAAGTGCAGACTACTTACAAACTGAAAGAAACAAGCCCAAAGTGTTTTATTTTCGGAAAAAACATTTCTCGCTTTTAATTTTTTTTTTTCCCTCTCCCTTCGTTTTTTGGTTTGGTG
>Ga0163217_1063699_pt1 | contig 14194 bp, 8 predicted proteins | sample SynspAceP_FD_185933 | JGI IMG/M metagenome (GOLD analysis project Ga0163217, IMG submission 185933) | Saline lake microbial communities from Ace Lake in Antarctica - Synechococcus sp. Ace-P (PacBio error correction) | ecosystem: Environmental > Aquatic > Non-marine Saline and Alkaline > Saline ... | reverse complement strand
GGCAACAAACCGCAGAGAACATTACAAGCCGCTGGCAGAAAAAGATTTCTATGCAAACGTAGATGTAACTGACAGAATCCTTGAAATCGCCGTACCAAAATTATAAGCGATTATGGAAAAATAGATATCCTGATCACCAACGCCGGGAATTTATTTCGGACCGCTTCTATTTTGAAAATAATGAAGCCGTGAGGAATGGGACCATTATGCGGGTTAATGTAGATCCTTTACATCACTGCTAAAAGCGTAGTACCCATATGAAGAGGCTCAATTCGATGGGTCGGATTCATTCTGCATCTATCCATCGAGAATGCCTTCCAAGCGCGCCTTTGGACAACGACCAAGTTATAGCGCTAAAGTTCTGAAGCCATGCTCTAATAGTGGCGGTTTACCCACTCCTTATGCAAGGGAAGTAGGGATAAACACAGAATAGATTACCGTTAGAGTGCGGGTAGCACCTTGGATTTATCAAAAACTAACATGACCGATTCCTAGCCGGAACGAGGTGTTATTTCAGGCAGTATTTCCACCATCCAGTGGGTAAGGAATGCAGGAGTACCCCAGAAGATTATGTTGGGGGGTAACGTCTGTATCTCTTCCTGGCTTCCAAAGAAGCTGTTGTATAAGTGGACATCACCTTTGCACGCCAATGGGTGCCAGGTGCCCGTGTAAGTAGAATTGCAGAGAAGACCTAGGATCGAGAAGTTCCAAGATTCTATTCACTTTGAATTAAATTCAATTACACATTCCTCCCAAAAGCAAAGACCACATGCTTATCCAACAAGAATAAAGCAAAAATTCATTAAAGGGACCAAAGTGGCCAGTTTACGGGGAGCCGAGCAAGGGAATTGCTGAATTCAATAGCCAGAGTCTGGGGGCCGAACTATGGTCAAAGTCATCGTTAAGTTCTCGCAGCCAAGAAGCTGTGACGACGTTGCCAATAGCTTTGAAAAAGCAGATGATTTGAAGGCCAAAGAGATGACGCCTGCATGTTGTGATGGGATGAAAAACAAGTCGGCAAGAGGAATTTAATAGAGCAAACTGTCAAGGGCAGTAGTGGAGTATTGACATATTGGTAAACAACCTTGTCAGCTAATCCGTTTATGGAACTTTGGACACTATGACCATATCCTATTTGATAAAGATAATGGATCAGTAAAATGTAAGGCTCCCTTCCTTATTGGGCCCAGATCATGTATCCCATCATGAAAAAAAGAGGAGCGAAGTAATCATCATAAGTAGCTCGGTAGAGGACATGACAACCAGTGCTGTATTGTGTTATGATAGTGTACAGCTAAAAGCGCGTAACATTGCTGTCCAAATCCCAAGCTGTGAATGGGGTAATTGGAGATTCCGTGTCCAATGCCATCTGCCCAGGCTCTTTGATCAAGACTAAAATTTAGAAAAAAAAAGAGGGGAAAAACTTCGGCCTTATGGCAGAATGAAAAAAGTATTGGACCAAGTAACGCCTGATGTACCCAAGTGGCGGAAGTGACGATGGCGGGGGGACTTACCAGTATTGAAATTGGCCGGTTTGGCGTGCTTTTTTGCTTCAGACGGGCAGTTCTAGCTTATGTTTACAGTTCGGTTATTTTTACTGGCTGATGGAGGCCAGTAGTGATGCTGGTGGGATTTCAGTGGATGGGGGGATGTAATCATCGCAAAAACCATGCATTTGTCAATCCAAGATAAAGAATTTTTTCTAGATTTATGGACATAAAAAGGCTGAAAGAGAAGGAGTCATAGGACAAGGCACGTATTCCACAGAACAATGTCCACATCTATCAGATTGAATCGATTACGCTAAATAAGGGAGCTTGGAGTATCCAAGTGTTATGACAAACCCAAGAACATGATCGATAACCTTTGCCAGGAACACGGACGGACAACCAATGGATAACAGTAGTAGATTCCGTAAAACTGCCCAAAATACTCACCTAGCAAAAAAACGGTAGCACATGGCTTCTGTCTAATCCTTGGCTTCAAAATCGTTATGAAACCTTCAGAGTACAGACGTTGCCATGGGAGTAAATTACGTTTGGACAAAGTGCGATTGGATGAATCCAGCACTAGAGCTTCCCTATTTAAGGGCCCGTGTTTCCTTACTTGAATTTAGCTCCATTTGATAGTGGGGGGTGGGCAATATTCACAAATTAAGAGTGTAGTCTGAGTAAAGGAGAAGAAAAACCGGCCTGTGTTGCCGATTTATAGCTCAAGTCTATTGTAATCCCAAATTAGAAAGCAAGGGAAGAGGTGATGTCACCCAATCAAATAGGAATACTACCGAAGTAAACATCCAAAAAAACCGCATAATTCAATACCGTTCTATTTGAATAAAGAGGTGACACTCGGAAGTTTAAACCTGGACTTCAATAGGCCCGAAAGTACGAATCTGCGTCACCGATGATGTGTTAAGACGGTGTATTTAAAGACGCCAGATTAAGCCATAATCCGCAAAGATGATGACATCCTGCCGTTATACGTTACTGGTGCAGGAAAAGGTTTTTGCCGGTCCGATGGATGGCGCTGTCTTGCGGTCAAGCGATTAGCCCCTGAACGGAAGCCTGCCATATATTACTAAAAACCTACATACCTTAATGCCACTCTTTTTACACTTCGGAAGCCCATGTATTGAGCAATAAACGGAACTGCTGCGGTGTAGGGGCTTCTATTGCCTTGGCCTGTGCATTTGTAGGTATATGGTCTGACAAAGAGCGCCAGTGCCTTAGTATATGCCTTTTGTAAATATAGGTTTGGTCCTGACGGGAGAAGGCTGGTTTGGGCCAGACAAGTAGGATATAGTAAAGCCCCTGCAGATATCCGTGAAGAAAAAAAGTAAAAGGCGCAGGAGCTTAAGCCTGGCCACAATAAATTAGTTTGAAAAGAGATGATGACCGATGTGGCTTTCGACCACTAAACTTGGGCCCCATGATTGGCTAAGCCAACCCTAGGCGAGTAGGTATTTACAAAGAAGATATGTCTATGCCAGGGCCATGCATTTATATGAAAACGATAGCTTTTGAGCAGACAAACAAGTTGACCACTTTTGAAGCACGATTTGCAGAAGGTAAGTGCTTTTGGAAAACGTTCTCGCCAAATTATTGCAAATGGAGTAGTGTTTGCAATAGAAGATCCAGCAACTACAAATTAAAATATCCTAAGCTGTCCTGTAGATAGAAGCTTCCAAAAAAAATAAAAGTTGCCATGAATTTCGAAATTATAAAAAGCATACATCAGGAGTCTTTGTTCGAAGAGAGAATTGTTTCCCTTGGAACATGATTTTAATTGTCAGTGTGGGAAGGAAAAATTATCCAAAATGATATGAACTTGCGCAAAAAGTAAAACGCTGGCTTTGGCGCCAGCAGATTCCTGTTAGAGGGGCGAAGTACGGTGCTTAGGACTTACAAGTTGCCGAGGCACGGAGAGAAATCAGTAAATCTCGTGGGGCTGAGTCCCTCATGGACAATTACACTTAATTTCAGGCACCAGACGCTTGGCAAAACTGGAAAATGATTGATGGGCGAGTTGCACCAAGGACAAAAGTAAAAATACCTTTTCCCACTTTTGCAGGAGACGATTAGTAAGGTGTTTGCCATGACCGAGCCCAGACTATGCTTGGCTGCGCAATCCGGTAAGATATTGATGGTACAATGCAATATTTAAAAGAAGAAGGGCAATTACATTATACAATTGGTGCAAAATGGTTTTACCACTGCTTTGGATGTGCATCTTTTGCCATTGCTTTATGTTGGGCTCACACAAGATCCCGATGCTACAGATGTCCCACGAAAAAGCTAGTCAGATAATTGTGCAAACAGATGGTGCAGCGTGAAAATGTTTCTGAATACTATATCCGTGTGGATGGGGCATCGTAGCGTGGGTGCGGAAAGTCCATTCCGCAAATTAAATTCAGGATGTCATTAGTCCACAATCAAATTTACTTTGGTGCCGAAGGCGGAGATTTACCATTGCCAAAACCGATTAGGTCCAGACGGCATTCACCATTGCATGCGTATGGGGGGATGGGAGGTTTTGCGAGCGCTCTTTTGATCTGGCTAATGTGCAACGTGCCGTTTCGTACGGAATTGGCCCGATGGGTAAACAGTTGCAGATAAACAGACCGTTGCAAAAGCGTGGATTTGCCCGAAGGTCCAGCGGAGCCAGAATTGTTAAGTGCTGCGCGATGTTGATTCAGGAGCGCCAAAAGAAAATTGTATACACAAGGGCCTACAAAGTCGAAGCAAAAGAGGATATCCGTATAAACATTCTATTGCGCCAACGGTTGCTTCCAGAATTGTAGCAGATCGGCTATCCAGTGCATGGAGCGACTAGGCGCTTGAGCGGACGATACCTTTTGGTCTTTCTATTACATACACGAACGCGCTTGCCTAAAGTTTATGACGGTGCGGACGAGGTTTACACAAAAGCAGTTTGGCCAGGAGATGATTCTGACAGAGAATATAGAACAGTTAGACCAATTAGGTTCAAGATAACCTTGCGTTGCGTCTTAAAAAAACAAAGTAACCATGGTGAATACTTGGAAGCGGAGCTAAGGATTCAGCAGACCGTGCCCCAAAAAGTTGAAGAATGCGAATGATGAATAAGTTGTCGCAAGATCCTATTTAGACCAAACTTTGTGTCCGTCGAGGTGAAGGTAAAAAAGATATGCCAATTCCCAGTGGTTATGTGCCAACCTGACCTAGTTTGTTGGCAATTCGGCAAGTTAGAGTATGTGTTTGCGGGAAGACGGCCCGGGGTGAGTGGGGCGCAGCGTAAAAATCTGGTCCACGATATTGAAGCGGGAATACGAGCATTTTTAACCGCCTTAAAACCAAACGATATGGATGGGGTTAAGAGTAGCCCACCTCCAATCCTTTCATTGTGAAGAGATGAAGAGCATCCTAGGCTTGCCCGCCGTTGCGGCCTCATGGATCACGCGGTGGAAGGGGTTGGGGGGTTGATGGTATCTTAAGAGCGAGAAATGGCCTTTGCTGCTATGTTGTCCCGGATCCTAGAGATCACTAATGCTGGTTCCATATCAAACAATTGCTGGTCAGGATTACGCTTGGTGTAGACCGTGCACAGCGGCTGGACATTAAGAAACTATGCGCGTTGGACGTATTTTTGTGGTAAAACTGCGTGGAGAGGGTATATGGAGCGTCAGGCTTGTGATGGTTGGAGCCAAAACGGAATTATTTCAAATCCAAACACCGACCTGGTGGGTGTACCGAAAATGTTGAAGCAGCTGCAAATTGGTTTTAGAAAGAGAGAATATGCGTTCAAAAAGCCAAAAAGAGCGGGTATACGCTTATTCATAAACGACTTTGTAAATATGACCAATTAGTTGGTTGACCCTCAAGATTGGACTCAGGTTAAAGGCTGTACTGACTGGGAAATGGCCACGATAGAAATCCCTTAAGGATTTGAGGCACACTCCTGGGGTTATGGTTAAATCCAACGATCCCGGATGTTTATGAAAGTACTTGGAACCTGGTGGTAATTCCTACCAGAGATCTGCTTGGAAAGGACCTATCCTCGAAGGAATTGGGTTCAGGGGCAATTGACACTGGCTTAAAAGTGGACGTAAGTAAACCCAATACTGTTTTGACTATGTTATGAGATTATTCAAGTGGGAATCGAGCCATATTATTCAACAGAGTATGACTGACCGTGTACAATAGAAGAAGTTGCTCAGGGATCACTCGATGTTGAAAAACTTATTACGTACGTCAGGTGTATTGGCGGTGTGGACAATTGGTGCTAGACGAATAAAGGCCCGATTTGTTTTTGTAGAAAAAGACCGCAAGGAGGAAAAGTCGACTGAGATCATCTTGATGTGGTGAACAAGTTGTTTACACAAAGAAGTAAAAAATAGTGGTTTTTTAGTTACCTTCGCATCCCTGGTGTATAATCAATAGGATAGTTTCCATGATCAAAACCCAACCCGCAGTAAACAGGAATACATTTCTTAGAATCTCAGATGGACCATTTTGATTCTTTGCGCTCGTTTTAAGCAAGCAATAGCTGGGATCCAATTGAGGACTTTAGCAAAACCCCTAATGTTCGAGGTAGTGGGGATCTGTTGTCTGGATATTCGGTGGGGTGGATGGGGAGACTAGGAACCCTATGCCACCCTACCATTAAAACTCCGCATCTGGATCAAAGTGCTGGCCGAGAGGTCAGAGAGTGCACCAGATTGTAACGATCAGGTGCCATGGTGTTTCGTACGCCGAGCAGGGGTGCAGCCTTCCGATTTAAACCAGGACGGTTACCCGTAAGAACGGCCAATTGCAAGATACAAAAAGAGTGTGTTTCCAAACTCTAAATATGGTTTACCAAGCTCCGAGAAACCTTGGCAGAGCACTGAAGAAAAGCTGGATATAATTCCCGCCTGTATAGGCAAGTGGCATTTAGGACATAAGGAAGAATACCTGCCCACAACAATGGTTGGGTTGAAGTTTTATGTATTTTGGCATCCCCTACTCCAACGACAGGATTTTGTAGGAAGGAAATGGGCAGAATTCAAAGAGGCCAGAGGAATTTAGCTACAGAAAATTTTAATGTTCCCTTAATGAGAAATACCGAAATTATTGAAAAGACCCGCCAATCATAAGAATACCATCACGAAAAGATATGCGGGAAGAGGCATATGACTGTACATCGAAAAAAAACAAAAGAAACAACCCTTTGCTGTGATCCTTTATTTGCCCACAGATCTGCCCACATACCCCTATTTGCGCGTCAAAGACTTTTGCGGCAAGAAGGAGAAGGGATTTATCGGTATGTGATGAGCGAAAATGTGGGTTGGTGATGCCACTTAGCCAAGATAATTCCACCTTAAATGGAAGAAGACGTTGACAAGAACACCATTTCGTCTGTTACTTCGGACAACGGCCCTTGCGTTCCTATGGGCATAATGGTGAAGCTGCAGGAGTACTAAAGGCCGCAAAGGTATGACTTGAAGAGGTTGCGATGCGGCGAAGGATCCTTGTTTTTTTGCACCAACGAATATTAAAACCTGCTCGTCGGGAAACCGAAAACTTGGGCACTCCTAGTGACCTTTCTCCCTTTAGTGCCCTGCCGGGTTTGACAATGCCGAAGGACAGGATTATGATGTTTTGGACCGAAGTGGCACGCTTATTAAGGAGGCGAAGCCAATCTCCAAGAAGAGGGTCGGGTGTTACTCTCTAACTATAGGGAACCACGGTTGTATGCGGACCCGACTTGGAGATTACAAAAGCGCATTTTGATTACGGAGGTTCCTGCAATGCGTCCAGCTTTGCGAAAAAGGGAGAGAGTACATAATCCACCACTATTGTACAATTAATGTGGACCCATCGAAACTTCGATTTAGGGCCAGTCATCCAGAAATCTACCGAATCAAATGCGGGTATTGTAATGAGCATCGAGATCGAAGGAGATGGTAAAGGAAAAACCAGATGGTGCAGATATAGAATTAGAATAGGCTGCAGCAAAACTTAGCGTTGCTTTTGGAGATTTAGATGCAATGTATTTTACGCAGACTTGGGCAGGAGCAATTTCTAGTTGCTCGCGGTCTGTTTCGCCCGTTAGCGGCAACTGTATTACTTAAATCAAAATTCTGTGTGTAGCTGATGAAATATTTCATAAGGAGGCAGTAATATAATGCCTATGTTGTGAAAGCCATAGAGTTTACCAGACAAATTTTGATAAAAAGCGTGCGTACACGGAACAAGATTTTTTGCGCCCACTATGAAGATTAGCGCTTGGGTCGTAATTTGATCGCTTCCGTAGTGGGGGTGGGTAAATTGTCCAATTTGTGTTGGCCACAAAACTTGCTAAATAGAAAGCACCGTATATAAAACAATACCAGAGCACAGCAAATAGAAAAGAAACTAATAGAATCTTTAGGGTACTGAAGCTAGAATGAGTGTTTTTCATCAAAACGATCCGTCTGAAAAGAACGTGTTTTTAGTGATAATGAGTAGGATAATGGATTTGGTCAAACAAGCTAATCCGGCGTTATTATATTTCGCTGCATTCCTCAGGGGTATACGCTGGAAGTAATATATCCTCCGAATGATACCGTAAAAAATTATATTTTTAGCTATTAGTGTATAAATGTTCGGCAGAAATCAGAAATCTCCCCAGCATCCTGAACAAAGATCCCATCCAAAGTGCGTAATTGCGAATAGCCGATTGTATACCTTGAGTAGTACTAGCATTGAAAATTGCGTCGCCGTATAGTTGCCTTGGCCATAGAGACCAAACCAGCTGAGGACGAAACTGTGGAGAGGTCAGAGCTGGCTAAAAAAAGAAGGCCAACCATAACCCCATCCTGCTTTGCTCTTCTCAAAAATGGATAAAAAGCGCAAAAAGCAACATTAGTGGAAAAAAAACAAAACTGGGAGCTGAACTAACAGATGCAGTTTGCTCAATTTTTAGCCCTGATTGTATTTAGCAAGGACTCATTTTAAGCCCGTAAAAAAAAGAAAATCAAGAAAAATACCCAGGTCAGGCTAATCGCAATCGATCCGAATTGTACTTTCTTGGTTCCCCATTCCGAGGAAAAAATAAAGGCTATCCCGTTATAAACAGCGTATATTGGATGTCAATAACCGGGCATCAAGTCTGTTAGATTTGTCATTTATCTAAAAATATTTTTAGCTTAATCTAAAAATAAGAATACTAAAAAAAAATGCTTTAAATCAACCGCTGCGTTTTCGCATAAAAGAATTAAATTTTACTTTAGCGGCTCTTTTCAGATGTCAATTTTGTTTCTTAATGAAAGAGGGAGTTTACTCCGTTCGATATTATACCCAGTCATTTTTTTGAATAAGAATTAACATTTTGTCTACTTAAGGAAAAATAGCCACTTAATGCTCGTTACCAAGTAGAACTCTTAGATTTTCCGCTCCGATTGAATGTCCAACTTTTGGAAAATATCCGCAAATGTTCTTAGCGTACAAAAAGTCGGAAGCTGTTCTTAGAAATTTTGCCCCCGAATGTCTGCATTGTGAGCGCGGTAGCGCCTGATTTCGAAGCAGTTGTAGTGGCGAAAAGAGTACTTCAACCAAATTTTATCAATTATGTAGGGGAAATAAGAGTCTTTGAAACTTTCAACGACGCTTCAGTGTGTGGGCTGTCAGTGTAGATTTGCTGATATAGGTGCGAACGATGAAGCCAAGACGATAGAATAACTATTGTTCAACACTACCAATTTCATAAGAATTGTATCAAATTTTCTTTTGTTGGATACAGGGTTTGCGCGGCCATTCAGCTGAAAGCAAACTAGTTGAATTTTCGACAAAAGGTCTTGCCGCGAAACTTTGTAGTTGGTAGTTACTTTCTTTGCGTTCGTAAAAATCGGCAATTTGGACAAGGAATTCCCTATTGGCCCTGACACTATTTTCCTATTTGTGTCTTATTTCCATGAAGCCCCAAGCGGGCCAAACCACAAACATCGAAAAGAAAGTCCGGCACCGATCAGAGTATCAATAATCTAATGTATAACTGTTAATACACTGGCGTATAAATGGCGTATATAAAAAGCAACGCTCAAAAGTTATAAAGGTTTGCCCCTGCCCTATTAATTCTTTTGTTACCATTGAAAAGGCTTAACCAACGATTACCACTCCCATGCACACACATATGGGTCTGAATAATAAATACAAAACCCGTTGCTATGGCACAACCTGGCCAAGAGTTTTCAATAATTCTATACTGTTGATCGTGATTGTAAAGCCCATAAACTGGTCTCATGATTACGATTATAGTTAGAAAGTATCCAATAGGGTTTGAAATCGAAGAAATGCCCAAGTGGCATAACCGATCATGGACTTAGACCGCCAAACGCAACGAATGCCTGAAAAGATGGGAGACTTAAAACTAAGTCCTTAGCAGAAAGTTTGTGGTCATTTAATCCTGGTGCACTAGAAAGACTTGTTGGTAAAGCAGCCTGGGTTACTAAAGTCATGCGCGAAAGCCTCAGTGAGTGCCGGATTGCTGTGCTGACAGGCGCATTTGTACGTTTTAAGGTTTTTCAAACTTTGTTTTTCCTGATGATTTCCAGCAGTTTTGAAGCAATAAATTTCCTCGTAATCCGTTGCTTCCCTTCTATTCTAAAAAAAGCTACTTCCTCTGTTCACTTACAAACATTCTGCCAATTTAGAATTTCTCGGGAAATTTGCTTGGGTCGGATCCCACTTCGCGCAGTATAGGCGTAATTGAGATGACAAGTTTCGGGAAGATTAGGCTTCTGAAAACTCTTTTTAACATATTCAGGTGGTTGTTAAATGAATCGATCGCATTTTATTCATATTAACCGGGGGTGGCGATGGCAGTTTTCAAGCATACACAATTCAACAAAACCAATAGGACGCTTCGCCTGATAATTAGATGCTACCTGAACTTGTCTACGGTGAAAGAAGACAGAATTTCCCTCGATGCGGTTGGCAGGATTGCTCAATTAGCTTAGCTTTTATTCTTATAATTTGGAGTTGCATATTCATTTCGGTCCGGCCTGTGGACCAACCATAGATTACCACGGTTTCAAGAAAAAATTCGAGGCGAGTGAGTGCAGATAAGTTTTCACCAAAAAGTTTTCTTTCAGTCTGCGCTTTTGGATTAGTACGTTACCAAAGGGGTGTTGCCAACAACCAAATACCAAAGTCGCGCCGTACACCTACCATAAAGGCAATTCATAATTTCCATTCTTGCGAATCATGGGCGACTCAAAACCAGGCCAACAATCGGCGCGAAAAAAGTAATGGGGAGCCCTAAACCCATAAACCGAAATAAGACGCAATGTAGCAAAGTTCAATATCCCTAAAAAGGGGCGAAACCAAGCTCTTAACTTTAAATACCGCTCGAATAAGCTCGACCCAGAACATAGACCATATACTGCGGAAAACAGGGGATTCCAAAAAACACTTTTTGTGACGTAAACTTCCACTGACATTCACTTGGTGAACTCCAAAAAGCCCTAAAGCAAAGTGCCAGTCCAATTTTCAAAATGCCCAAGTCCAATCCCCTACGATCGGTATGTAACGGCAATACCAATGATATGGCCTTTGAAAAAATTAGAACTTTTTCAAGAACTGCAGACAGTTCCTTGACGTATTTTCAGTAATGGTAAGCAAGTTGATTTCAAATATAATTATTCAGCCGTTAAAGATTACGATTGGCCGGGTAATGACACCAGAAATTTTTCAAATCTGCAGGTATATTGTGCCCAGACCTCGAGGATTTTGTGTCATAAGGTATTCCTCTCCCCCACATTAATCAGGCTATATGGATTTTTTTTAAAACTTTTCGAAATTGAGCCATAAAAGGAATACTCTGTCGGATAGATGCAGTCAAATGAATAAATTGGAATCTTGTTTAAAAAAACGTCTTTAGTATAAAGGACCTTGGAAAATCTTTCCGGGATAAAGGCCCAACTATCAGATTCATGTGTAAAAACGATATAATCTTTTTCAGCCGAATGTAGAGGACATGACACTACATAAGGTATCGTATGATGTTGAAAATGTGCAGGAATTTTGAAAATTACCTACCTCTACAGATACGGTGATAAAATTTCCATAAATTTCAGAATTAATCCAAATTGTCAATCTCCAAAACTGATAAAGATTTAGTTTCTCTCAGACATACATTGTATCCACTTTGATGTATTCCTTTAAAAGTCGCATGCTAAATTTGACAGCTCTTTTTTAAATACTACAATATTCCCTTCTAAAGAAAAGCGTTTGTTAAGAAAGTTTCTATGAATATTTTTTTCCTTGTTAAATGAAATTGGGATTTATGGCAAACAGAGTACATAATTCTCCATTCAAGAGAACGATTTTATTCTTGCTTAATTAATCAAAAAATTTGGTTAATAATGAGAGCCTTCAAAATCAAGGCAGCCTACCAATACTGTGCCAAACCTTGTGTGTTGTACTAGTTCTTCCAGATAATGATAATTCATGAATTGACTGTTATAGTAAAATTATGAGAATGTTTGAAGCATGCTTATTATGCCAAGTTTATCTCGGGGCAAGAAGCAATTCCCACCACAGCCTAAGCGATTTACAAACAAGCGTACGACAATATCGTTTTTATTTCGTATTTTTACTTATAAGAAACCCTTTATATAGATGATGAATTAACCGAATATCTATAAGGACTTTCCATAACAATTTGCTTAGTAGAGCTTCAAAAACGAGCTTGGTTGATGCAATAGGGGAGGAAAAAAGTTAAGGCAAATCAATATAAAGAGAGATTACCTATATTAGCCATATTCCATTTTTCAGTATTAACGATTTAGTGGATTTTTTTTAAAAAACTATAGAAACAAACAGAGGTGTATTCCTATTACCACTATTTTAATCGAAATGTTCATAGTTGCCTTGCCACTGAAGAATATTCACGATGAATTTATAATACAACCGCGATAACCTAAGGTTAGCTATTATTATTTGAGAAAACCTGCTTTTAGTTTGTAATAGATTCTTTGCCTAAGAACGTCCCGAAATTATTCCCAAAAACTATAAAAGGAGATTTTCCATTTTTATCAGTTAGTGACCTATTTATAATGTGTATAATTTGTTTAATTATTTAATATAAAGATTAAACATTTCGTAGTCTTCGCCAGGACAATAAGTAACCAAAGGTAGCATTAGATAACAATTCGGAGAGTAGTATCATACTTACATTTACTAGGACATATAGCCAGAATTAGGACCTACGTCCTTTGCCAAAGTAAACAACCTTTCAGATAATTTTAATCATTTTGCGTATTCGTTTTTCCAATAAAAATTGGGCAGTTACACGAACTGAATATTTCAGACTCGATCGACTTTACTAAGCTCAATATATTTACCATGTCGAGAAAGAATAGAATAATCAACATAAAAGCATAGAAAATTCAGGCGGCAACATAGGTTTAAAAGAGTTGCTAGTAACGGTGTCGATCCGGTTATATTTGGGAAAAGTTGAATCCGTATCGTTAAGCAAATGAAGGCGATTCATGTGGTCTGTGCGGTCAGGATAACATTAAGAGGATAGTACTCACACTCAAGGACAGGAATATCTCTATTGTTGAAGTCGATTTTCTTAAAAATCGAAAAACACTTAAGAAAACATTCCAACGATATTATTGTGCCTATACCTAATCCACTCCATGTCTAATTCTTCTGTTAATTGTTTGAGCTATTTGAAGGCCGCCTGTGCTTGCCGAACTTCAAAGGTCTAGTGGCAAGGACCCAGATGAAGGACAGGGGGTAATTTATGCTCAGTGGGGGGATTGACAAGAAGAACTGACTTTCGTAACATTTAAAATTCCCGTAAAAATGTAGAGAGAAATTTTTAGTTTCTTATTGCTGTACAACCTTTTACCGTTTTAAATCTGGAATAAAATCGTTGGAATCCGGAAGTTCTTCTTTGAAATCATTGGGATCTTGTTGAAAAAAGGTTAGCCCATTATGTGGAGCTTCCAAAGATGGCTCTAGAGACGTAGAAACTCAATCGCATTTGACCGGGGTTAGGATTGTGTTTGTTCTTTTTTGCAAAAGCTGAAGGAGTAGAATGAGAACTTTACAATAACCTTGCCTATGACATTGTTTGGCCGCAAGAAATTTTTGAGCGCCTTATGAAGCAAGATGCTTCTTGGGAGTTTTGCGGCAAATAAGGGGGATTTGAAACGCTGATATTTGCATAAAACCCGGTTCCCCAGTTGATGGACCGCTAAAAGACTTCCTTGCTTATTGCTATGTAAGTTTTCGTCACCTGGCCACTTTCCTTAACAGAAACTGGCAACCACCCTAGTAGATAGTATTGGGAGGTCCCATTAATCGTGGGGAAGGACCTGGTGAGTAACAGTGTAATTTCAGCTTATGGAGTTAACCCGGATACCTTATAATCAGGCTGTACAACTGGGGCGTTTTGAAGAGAAGAATGTGAGATACAAGAGGAGCAAAGGGGGGCATAGTATCCAGTTTGGAATAGAATTTCCATGTAAGCCCAGTGGGTTCAGCTTAAGGAAGTGAGATCTGCTATAGAATTACGTTTTGAATGTGTCCAGAGATTACGTGGCTTAAAAAAGGGGCTACAAGAGAACGAAAATTAGGATATTGTAGGCCGGGGTGCACCATTCAAACAAAAAGAATTTGGGGTGCCTAATCGTGAGAGAGAGGCCGCAACTACAGGGGTGGGGGAAAATTCCCCTCCTTCT
>Ga0163217_1062829_pt1 | contig 14194 bp, 17 predicted proteins | sample SynspAceP_FD_185933 | JGI IMG/M metagenome (GOLD analysis project Ga0163217, IMG submission 185933) | Saline lake microbial communities from Ace Lake in Antarctica - Synechococcus sp. Ace-P (PacBio error correction) | ecosystem: Environmental > Aquatic > Non-marine Saline and Alkaline > Saline ... | reverse complement strand
CGTGGACAACCCCCGTCGCGGCGCGCTCGTTAATCTGCAAGCGCGGCCCGCTGGGAATGCTTCTACTGTCCCTTCCCGGACTGAAATAACCCATTTTCCTTGAAGCGCTGGCTGCCTTGCGAGTCTCGAGGGCTCAAACGGTTGGGCCTGTGGGTAACAGCCGATTACGATGCCTTACTGCTCGGCTTTTCGCCCTCCAAAGCAGACTTGCAACGTCGCAGCCTCTCTGTGCGGTCTGCGCGGTTCGCTTCTTCAAACACCTAAGAAACGCGTTATATATTGTCCAGCAAACGTTCGATTTGTTCGCGCATGCTCTCGACCGAGGGATTTTCAGCGCGGCCAAGTTCCTGTTTTCAAAGCCCGAGTATCGGACGGGGGCTGCTGCCTCTGCGCAGGACGATTGCCAAAAGCGCCTTCAACACGTGTTGCCAAATCAGCGACCTGCGCTTGAAACCTCTTGCAGGCTGCGTTCCATCGGGCGGGCGCTGCGGACGGGGCCGGCCTTCTTCCAGCGCCTTGATCCGGGCCTCTTGCGTGGGCGAGCGTATCTGTCAGGGTAGATGCGTGGTATTCTGCGGGGCGCCAGGCCAAGCTCTCTTCCCAGCTAGTTACATTCATTATTCCGGCCACGGCAAAGCCCGATTTCCCCCGGCCCGGCGATGACCCCGCCAAAGAGCATTGGGCCAAAGACACCGCCACGCTGTCTCAGGTTCTTGCCTTGCGGGGACGCCAGGCGGCGGCCGTCTTCGGTCGCGCGCTTCTCAGCAGGTTTTCACTGCCTCCGCTGGAGGGGGTTAAGACATGGTAATCGGCGTTCTCGGGCCTTTGACCGCGGGGCTTGTCGCCGGTTGGTTGCTGCTGTGTCCGGTTTCCACTCTTTCAGATCGGGTTTTGGGATCACTTGGCGTCGTTTCGGATCTGGTAAGAAGCTCTGTGGCACTGAACGCTGCAGCGGTCGTGCGAGGGTCCCTTGGCAGGTTTGTGTCGCTCGCTTGTTGTCGCTGGGGGGGGGGTGTTGGTTCACATTGCCTTGGTGGGTGTTGTTCTTTGCAGAGGTCGACGGTGTGTCGTCAGGCATCGCTGTCACGCCCGCCGCCATTGCCCGTCGGCATGCTATCTAGCCGAATTGCTGTCTCGCCGTTTACAGGCTCCGTTTTATCAGCGTCGCCCCTGGGCCGGCGATGGTTTGACCGCGGCTTGTTTGGCTTCGAAGATGTCGACGTCGGATGCCGTCGTCTCGCCGCGGCGGGTCTCGGTTTTTTTGGCAGTCGTCTTCTGGCTTGGCGGCGGCAGCAGACGCGCGATGTCGAAGCATTCTTCGGTGTTGCTTCCGTCACTTGCCACAGAGCTCACGCGCCCTTTTCAAGGCCCCCCCAAAGGAAAAAATCGCCACGCTCTTCCCGTCGCCATTACAGGCCTTAGTCCCAGCGCCGCAGACTTCATGACATATCGCACCATCATGCTTTCGCTCCCATTTTGATCTCACCTGCCCAGCCATGGCGGGCTACGGCCATGTGTCCATCGGCAAGTCTCAACCCATCTCATTCACTATCTGCTTCACGCTCCGCTGTTAGCTTTGGCCTCGGGCCGGACAGGGTCAATGCCTTCTCTCACAAGCTTTTACACGATTGCATCGTTCCATCGCTTTTAATGGTCACGTGATCATTCGGGGCGCGGCAGCTGGCTTTGTTCAATCGCGGCAAATGGCGATACATTGGCGGCGTTATTCCGTACATTAATGACAGCCGCGGCGCGATAAATGCGCAGTCTAATTTCCGTGAAACGTCTCTAATCTGTCTAATCGACCTTGTCGCAGCGACACCACCCGCATACGCACAGGGTCTCGCACGTTCAGGCGCCGTGATCCAGATATTTCTTCCGCCCCAACGCGCGGCGCTTCACCTCCTGGTCTTTTCGGCGAGCCACGCTCGAGTTACAGCCGCATTAGGAAACCTGCTGGCCAGACACGGACCATCGCTCTCGATCTCTAACGCCTCACCCTCAGTCCCTTCTTGTTCATATTCCGACCTGTCGCGGGTGGCGCAGCACGGCTCGGTTTTCGTTAGCCCCGAATGACATTATCGCAATCGGCCGTCCAGCCTCACTTGGAGGGGGGGCCGGCAGGGGCCAAAGCGTTTACAGGATGGCTCCCCACCGACCTTCTGGCCAACCTGCTCTCCACATCGTCTGAGGTCCCGCCGCTGTCTGCGGACTCCCAGTTCCGAGATCAAAGGCGTCGACGAACTTCATGTCAAAGCTTCGCCGCGTGGCGTCATGTCGATGGTGCCTACCCATGTCGTTTCAACGTCACCTCTTTGGGTCCGCCCTAGTCTCTCACCCATTTCCTGCACCTTGTCGCACCCGCCTGTAACATAAGACACACCTTCCGATTCTGTACCTGATATCAGACGTATTTCATGAACCTATATAGACGCACTCTAGGCCCTCTCAAGACATTACGCATGTTCCAAAGTCCACCGCAGGGTGTTCAAGCAGTTAAAACCGGACGAAGTGGACTGTAGGCAGTTGGTATCAGCTTGTACAGCAAATGTGTCGTAACCCTACCGGAGCCCTCATATCCCGTCGGTGCACTTGCCGCTGAGGGCTATGTGATGCGGCACTTTCAGCCATACTCGGTGGCCACCCGGCCTGATACCTCGGGGTTCCACCCACCAAGTTGGGCGGCTCTAGGTCGTGGCGAAAATAAGCGCACTCCTCGAGTGCTCGCCGACCTTAGTGCGCTCGATGCGCAGCAGCACTCCTCGCGTTGCGGCATGCACCGCTCCCACCCCCCCCGCACCACCGCCCCCGCCAACCTCCACCCCCCGGGCGCCCCCGCCCTCCACGGCCACAACCCACCCGTCCAACCCCTCTCCCAAAGCACATCGCGCCCTCGGATTCTTCGAGATCCTAGCAGCACCGCAACACTCGCGCTGTTCCCAACCGGCCCGCGTCACGCTATACGGGCAACATCTCCCGCGGTTCGTAGGTGCCGCGCAGTTGCTAGCTCTGCTCGGCTCGTCGCGGGCCCCGATGTGGTGTGACATCCAGCTGCTGCGAGGTATCTAACCGCGCTGCATCGGGCGTGAAATTGCACCCGACCTCAGCCGCCAAACACGCGTAGCTTGGCGGCCTCTTGCCGTGAGTCACTCGCCCTAGCGAGCTAATATTTCGGTCTCCGTGCGACCCCAGTCCACGCATTCAGGCACCATCGCATCAACGCCACATCGGCCCGAGTGCAGCGTAGTGCACCCCGAGCCGTCTCAAGGTGCGAACAGGCCGGTTATCAACCTCCAGTCGCATGGCGCAAGAGGAAGCTGTACGCGTACCCTGGGGCGCAGGCTTGCTGTACCTGGCATATTGCTCCAAAAGCGGGTGCAGGCCAAGCTAGGGCGGGTCAAGGATCAAACGCCGGTTTTGTAGTACATCTATCGGTATGCCCTCAATGTGATCTAGTTGCACATAGCCCGCGAGAGGTGTTCTGCCCCTGTGGCAGCGCCTTGCAGAGTCAGGAAAAGACAGCACACCATCGTTACTTCTTGGGATTTGGAAAGCAGCTGCGTTCGATACCGTCGCGGCCGCGGGCTGGCATACGCCAGTGGATTTTGCCGGACACGAATTCAGCCGCTGCTCGGTTGTTGTCGTGGCTTTCGTGGTCGGCGCAAACCCGAGTAAAATCAAGGCAATAGCCTCTTTGGCGAGGAGTCGATACGTACCACCGACGGATCGCAGCACGAAGCCCATGCGGAAATTTGGACCTTTGCGTTGAAAAGCGTGGCCCGAGGCCGATCTGTCTTGCAGGATGTTGGACGGTTTTGCCGTTGACGGGCCGGGGCCAGGGCTGATTGGCGGCGTGCGTCGGGGGTGATGTGCGCCAAGGGGCTGTCGGCGGCGACGGGCAAACCGCTATACGGGCTAGTCAGTGAACCATCTGCCGGCACGCGCTGACGCCACGGCTTGACCGATGATGTGCCCTATCCCTATCTGATTGCTGCTCGTATGGTGTGGCATTGCCAGTTTCTGCTGGTGCACTGGGCGGACCGGTTTGAACGACTTGCAGGGTGCACCATCGACGACGCACGGGCGAGCTTTGACAAATTTGCACGCTGATCTCGCCTGCCGCAAACCGGGCGGGCTGCGATGAAAACAGGTTGCCAAGGCGGGGGACTCCAAACGGCTTTTGCCCTGCCGCGCCCCCTGCTTGGGACCGCCCGATTGCGATATTGTCATTCTCGGGGCTGAAAACCGCCGTGCTGCGCACCCGCGACAAGGTCATTTGAACAAAAGGGCGGGTGAGCGTTTAAGGCATCAGGCGATCTGGCCGCAGGGTTTCAAGCGCTGTAACCCGACGTGCTGGCCGAAAAGGACCGCGCGCGTTGCGGGAAATATCTGGATCACGGCTGCCTGACGTGGCGGACCCTGCTTTGCGTGCGCGGTGGTTGTCGCTGCGAACAAGGCGCATAGGCCACGCGATTAGAGACTGTTTCACGTGAATTAGACTGCGCCTTTATTCCGCGCCGCCGCTGTCATTATTGTACGGTAAAACGCGCCATGGATCGCCTTTGCCGCGGATTGAAACAAGCCAGCTGCGCGGCCCCGATGATCTTTTGTTATGACCCTGATCGGCCGACCGCGCTTGGCCGCTGGGACACAAGCCAGCCCGCCATGCTGGGCAGTGGCAAAAAAGGAGCGGTAAAGCATGAGGCATTGTCTGTTCTCGCGCTGGCGGCCTTTGGCACCGGCGTTGGGCGATTTCTTTTGGCTGAAAGGCGCGGTGTGACTCTGTGGCAAGGGATGCGCAAGGCATGGGGGCAAAGCCGAGGAAACCGCCCGCCTGCCCGGTTGCCCCGCTGCCCGAGGGCTGTTCGTCACCGAGGATCTGGCAGAGCGCCAAGGCCAGACCTTGCTGGCGGCGGTGCGATGCCAAAAGCTTGCGTGGTTTCTGACCGAGAACGCCACCGCGACTGATGGCCAAGACCATCGTCGCCTGGCTGCAAGGATCGGCTGAAAACCAACCGGTTTCTAGGCCCTGTCGCCGTTTATCCGCGAGTGCTGCCGAATTGCCACGCTGCGATCTCACGGACCCAGCTTTGCCGCCGATATCGCACGGGGGGTTACCCACGGCTATTGACGATTGCCTGGCCGACAGCCTACCTGTGCGGCTCTAACAACAGAGGCCTAACTAACGGCAAACCTGCGCCCTTAATCGCACCTCTGACATGTTGGGTGCCGAAACTGGGCGGCGCTTCAAAGAACGTCGTGGCGATCGCCTTCGGGGTGCCGCAAATCGGGGGCCTGTCTAGGCGAAAGCGCCCGCGCCGCGTTGATGACCCGCGGCTTTGCCGAAGATGCAGCGGCTAGCCGCGCATTCAACCATGCCGATCCGTGACGCTGGCGGGGGCTTTCGGCTTGGCGATCTGACACTGACCTGTACATCGGGGACCCAAAGTCGCGGAATAACCGTTTTTGGGGCTTTGCCTTGGGCCGGGGGGAACCCTTTTGACAGACGCCATCACGTCGAAGGGGCCGCCAACCGCGCGCGCCGTGGATACGCTGGCGCAAGACAACGGGCTGGACCTTGCCTATCACCGCCGCCGTTGCAGGTCTGCGTCGAGAAACCGCTTAGATGTGGCAAGCGGCGATGTGAAAGCGCTTTTTGGACCCGCCCCTTTAAAGGAAGAATACATGTTGGTTGCCCTTATTGCCAAGACAAAGCTGCAGCGCGCTTTCCGTGCGTCGGAAAACCGGCCCCGCCATGTCGACGTATCTGGAAATTCCACTGGTTGCGTGGCCCAAGCCGGCCCGCTGCTGGATGATTACCGGTGACATGATCGGGTTCTTTTGGTCATTCTGGAGGTGGCAGATAAAGCCGCAAGCACAGGAATGGGCCGACAAATGACCCCTATGCCAAGCAGGGCTGTTCGCCGATGTGCAGCTGATCCCTTGGACCGCGGTGATTCGGGTAAGTGGCCTACTGGCTGTCAAATCTGAACCCTCGCCTGGGGCTGGCAGATCAGCGTTCGCCAAAGGCGCGGCGGGCGAGAATGGGAACGGCCAACGCGCGCAAACTATTCAGGGCGCGTAACTTTATTGCGAGATGATGGCGGTCGGCGATCTGGGGTTCTTTACCAATTCGCAAGGGCGAACGCGCGATTGTCGGCACGTCGAAGTCTGTTGCCGCAGCACATCAGGACGTTTCGGGACGAGATTGCGCGGTGGAATGTGTTGAATTCAAAAGGCCCTGCGCCCGTTTGAGACACCTGCTGACACTGGACGATGATTCAAAGCCGATGGCCCGGTTTCGACGATATGCCCTTGGTCAAAAGCCGCGCCGGTCAGTGGCAACCTGTCACGCCGGAACAATGGACCGCGATCTTGCGCGATGGGGAAACACCCAAAAGCTAAGACCCTTCAAGGGATTGCGACATGAAAACGCCCGCTTGGCAAAGGGGCGTTTCATATTTTCAATTCACTAGAAACTTACCGTAAACGGAACTTTTGCCGAAGTGTTTGGTTAGCCATATAATGACCACAGCGCCGGTATTTATTCGCTCGGACATTCCGTAGTTTCGCGGCCTTAGGATCGCATCCATCAGGTCAGGGCTGTCAGAGAGGCCGAGGGCGTTTTTTCATCAGAAAGTTGGCTTTTACCAGTTCAAGCTTCGCTTTCTTGGCGACGCGGCGAGGTTTGGGCTGTCGGCGTTATAGATCGGACGGACCGCAGCCGATGTCACCTTTTCAGCAGGGCCCATGTCCGCGTCAATGCCGCATTTCGTTTCAGATCGTCAGCGTATTTTTCGATCCATTTTCGGTCTCTCTTGCCCATAGGTGTCTCCAACCGTTTGATGTGACGAGTAGCCTCCGGCCTTGGGTCAAGCCTAGCAGCGGTTTTGGCGCGTTCGAAAGAAATTTTCCCGCAACACGGGGGTCCTGCGCCGTTTCGCACAACCAGTGCGGCCCGCCAGCTTACTTTTCAGGGGCATTCAAAAAACCCTACCGAAATCGGGTGCCCCTAATTTAAAGGTGTATACTTGCGCTGTTTAGACGCATAGGTTTTAAGCGAGTGGAGGGACCGAGAATGTTTCAAGCGATTTGCATCTATTATACGCCGCGCCCGGGCGATTTTGCCCAGCGGGTGCAGCGTGGTTGCGGTGGGACTGCAGGCGGGATACCTTGTCGAGCATTCCCGCCAGTTGACGATCTGGACGATTGCCAAACTGACCGACCGGCCCGAAATACGGGCTTGCACGGCACAGTCAAGCCCCGTTTGAGCTGACAAAGGCGTTCGCCGAAGCGCAGCTCGCCGAGGGCATGGCGACTTTTTGGCAAAGGTCAGGCACCGGTACAAGCTTGACGGCGTTTAGCGCGTCGCAGATCGGGCGTTTTCTGGGCGCTGGTGCCGCAAGGGGGAACCACCGCGCTTGGCAGTCTTTGCGGCACGCCAATGTCGTGCTGGATGCGTTCCGTGCCCCTTTGTCCGAGCGAGATTGACCCGCAAGAAAACGCGCTCCTAACCTCACCGACCAAGCAGCGGATTTACCTTATAAACTTACGGTTACCGCGCTATTATGGAGTATTTCCTGTTCAACATCACCCTTACGGGCCCGCTGCGCCCGATCAATTACGCCCGTCAAAACGGCTCTGCAGCCACTATTTAGGGACAGATATTCCCCACCCCCCTTGTCATCGACAGCCTGACCCGTATGTGGTGAGGAGTACCGATGGGTCGTTTTCCACGAAATTGGAACGCTTTACCCTCGGGGAATGACAAAATGAAAAAACGCCGCCTGAACAACTGTTTCAGACGGCGTTTTATCAGAGAAATTACGCCGGTTTAATAGCGGTAGTGTTCCGGCTTGAACGGGCCTTCGGGTGTGACGCGATATAGGCGGCTTTGTTCGCTGCCTCAATTGGGCAGCTTCCACACCGATACGATCAAGGTGCAGACGCGCGACTTTCTCGGTCCAGATGCTTGGGCAGGATATAGACCTGGTTTTCGCTATTACCGGTGTTTTCCCACAAGTTTCGATCTGCGCCAAACCCTGGTTGGTGAACGAGGCGGAACATTGACGAACGATGGATGATACCCGTGCATTGCCAAGTTCAACAGGCGCCTTCGGAGAGCAGGATCAGACGATTGCCGAAGGCATCTCGATCATGTTCGACCTGTTCTTGATGTTGGTCACTTGTGGTTCTTCAAGCGCGGCGACTTGGAAATTCGTTATCAAAGTGGCCGATGTTGCCGACGATCGCCATGTCCTTCATGCGCGCGCATGTGCTCGATGGGATCACGTCTTTGTTTGCCGTGGTGGTGAAAGATATCGGCGGTGTCGAGCACCGTCTTCCAGCAGGATCAACCTCGAACCCGTCCATTGGCTTGCCAGCGCGCAAATGGGTCGCTTCGGTCACTTATCACACGCGGCACCGGCACCGGGCCAGCGAATGCGGCAGAACCTTTGCCAACGTCGCCATAGCCACAAAACACGGCAACCTTACCGGCCATCATCACGTCGGTGGCACGGCGGATTGCCATCGACCAGCGATTGTCACGGCCAGCCGTATTTATTGTCGAACTTCGACTGGTGACACTGTCCGTTCACGATCGATCGCGGGGAAGGGCAGCTTGGCCTTGCTCACAGACGTACAGACGGTGCACGCTGTGGTGGTTTTTCCTCAGGACACGCCTTTTTGCATCTGTCGCGCATTTTTGGTGAACCAGCCGGGATTGCGGCCATCCGCTTTTGATCTGTGCCTTAATCGCGATTTTCTTCTTCCACGTCGGGACAAGCGATCCACGTCTTCGGCTTCGGCACGGGCACCCAGCAAGGATGTAAAAGCGTTAGCGTTCGCCACCATCGTCGAGGATTCAGGTCGGGCCTTCGGCGAACTGGAGGATTTATCCAGGATAGTTCCCAGTGCTCCTCAGCGACGGCCCTTAATCGCGAAACACGGCCGTGCCGCCTTCGGCGTGGCCGAGCGGCGTGGTCTGGTAGAGAAATAATTGCAGGACGCCAGCGCACATCGGCAACAAGCACGACCAGCGTTTTCGATCAGACGGCGGCTCTGGAATCGTCATGTCAGCGAGCCCACATGCGTTGACACGGACAGCGGTTTTGCTTTCGCCATATTCGGCCACGCAGCGCCATCAGGCCGGGCATTTCGGTTTCCGGCCCAATATCAATTCGTTGCGGCCAAGGCGGCAAGGCTTATGTTCTTTAACGATTGTAATCGATTGGCCATCGGCGGGCATCCCTTTTCAAAAAGATCGCAATGTTTCTATATTTTGAAAAGGGCCGTAGCACTTATGGGGGGTGATCCTCAACGGGTGGTGGTTTCGCCGTCACACGAAACGGTTAACTCTGCCAGCGACGACCAGTTTTGATCAGTATTATCCCCCGCCATCCAGTTTTGACCCTGTAGCGTCACGCACGCCATCCCGTTCAGACAGGCGGTTTTCACAGGCAGGGACCATGTACAGTATTTTTGTCCGACGCCCAGATTTGAACGGCGCTGTCCATCCTGTCCTATCGACGGTGTTTCGCCGACCAGTCCACCAGTGACCCTTGAGCTCTTGCGCGGGCATACAGACGTCGTGGCAACGCTGGCGCGGCAACAGTTCCCGAGCCCAGGGGCGATTGTTGAGAGCGGAAATTACAGGTTTCATGATCTTCTCCCTTCGGTGGGAAGAACACAATGAACCCGCAAATGTTCCACGTGAAAAAAAGGCAGAACAACACAATGGCGCAGCAATCGCGTGCATGGCAACGCATGTTATCCGGTCGCAGGCTTGATCTGCTGGACCCGACGCGGTCGATATAGAGATCGAAGATATCGCCGCACGGGCTAAGCCTTTGTGGCGCGTTGGAATGGTTCAGGGACGCGGGGGGGATTTGGCCTATTCTGTGGCTAACATGCGCTTCTTGGTCGAAAACCCTTTTCGGGCGAATGAACCCCAGGCGCCGGCGAAATGCGCGATTGGCCGCCTTCGCTGCATGATGCGCCGGAATATGTGTCGGGATATGATTCTCTCCGGTGAAAGCCGCGGTCGGGCCGGATACGGTGCGTTGGATGGGGACCGGTTGATGGCGGCGATTTCACATTCCGCTTTGGTCTGCCCGCAGCGCTACCCAAAATCGCGCAGCAGCAGATCAAACGCGCCATAAGGTCAGCGCCTGGATGAAGGCGACGCAGATCGGCCGGTTTCCGAACCGAAGCGTCAAGGCTTTTGGCCGGCCCAAACCCGAGGTTGATGGAGGGGCTGTCCATCGTTGCTGGCGCCCGCCGGAGAGACGCGCAATGATTTCACCGCGCGCCACCTGGATTTTACTCGGCCTCGCTGTGATTGGTCAAAGGTCCGCCCCCCTATCGCGCTGGATGGTTGCGTCCAACATGGCGCAGCTGTAAACGAGATTTATTCACCATTGGCGGGCACCACCGGCGATGACCGCGCCCTGTCACCGGTAAGATCTGACCGAGTGGATGGCCGCCCAATGCTAACCAAAGCGCATGGCATGTGGCGCTGGATGACCAAGAGAAAAGTTGTCGGTTTCAAATGGACAGGCCCAACACCCTAACCTGCCACCGAGGCCTGCGATATCGCGGAAGCTTTGTGCAGGTCGGTCGCACCGGTCTTTGGCGTCGGGGTCCGCGCTGTTTGATGCCCACGGCACAGGCGGGCGGAACAGCTGGCTATGTCTGGATCAACGCCACAAATCGCGCGACAACGACGGCGGGCTTGACCTATTACCAAAGCCGCGGATTTCGCGGACTTGGACTTTGACCAGGTGTCACACTTTGCCGTCTGGTCAGATCGTGGACAAGATCAGCAAACGGTACGACGTCTAGCGCCCTATTTGGCGTGACGCCTTTGCCAGAAGCGCTCGCAAGGTCCGGCGATTGCATGGTTCAACGACGCGCCGGTTTCGGACAACGTTCCTGTCGCACAGGTTCATAGACGCGCTGGATATGTTCCCACCGCACGCGATCCGCGCTCAGGGGTTTTCCGGTGGCGGCGCAAGTCATCGCCGCCGTGGCCAGCAGCGCATTTTGACGATGTCAGTGCATTTCAGACCGGTTTTGACAGATAATCCGTCGCGCCGATTTTTGACCGCGGGCAACGGCGGTGGCGATGGCCCCGTAATCCGTTCAGCACCACAACCCGCGCATCGGCGTTTGTCGGCAACCTCGACCACATCCAACCCATTGCCGTCTTGCAACCGCAGATCAACCACCGCATAGGCCGTGGCCGTGCTGTGGGGCGATCGCAACGCAGCGGCGACAGGCCCGCTGTCTCCACCTCGAAACCCACGTTTTTCCATCGCTTTGGCCAGGGACGGCGCCAGAAACGGTTCGTCGTCATTATCCACCAGAGGAGGGACCGATCCTCCGCCTAGGTCGAAGCGTATTTTCCCTGAACCATATTCATTGCTTCCGCTGGTTGAATGTTGTACCGACTTTATCCAGATATGTGGCGCGAGCATAGTGAGGTCAAAATTTTCTTTACTGGTGTCCACAAAGCACGCGACCTTGTCGGCCAACTGCTCTGGCGGGACATCGCGGCGAAAGAAGTCGAGAACCGTCTTCGGCCCATCACCGATAGGCTAAAGGTCTGAGTGATCACGAGATTAGTTTTCGTCTTTCGGCCTCATTGCGCCTTGTGTAGGTCGGTAGGCGTCGCTCGCGGCTTTTGACTTGACGCGGGCGATCCGGTCAGGCCGATCATTTGGGGTTGCATATTGGCCGCAAAATCGCCCAACAACTTCAGGGTATCGCGGGCAGGATCGACAGAAATGAACACAGGCCGTTACCGAGATACGCGCGTTTCCAGTTCATCGACCGGCGCGGGCGTTGCGGTCTAGTTCCAGCGGGGCAAAAACGTCAGGCAGAAGGGTATAAACCAAAGTAAACGGGGCTGGGTTCGGTGATCACATCCGTGTCGTTACGGTCTGGCCTTGCGCATTTCACCAGCTTCAAACGGCCGCCAATTCGGCACCCCCCGGCCACGGCAGAAGTTTCCTGCACTGCGCGTATTTGTCGCTGTCGCTATCGGACCGGTTAGACGAGCATCAAGGATACCGCCAGAAAGGCCAGCACGACCGCACCGCACAATTGCCATTACTCTTCTCCATATTCATTCTTCCTGCGCGGTTAGAGCGCTCTTGATCCCGTCGGACACAGACCTACGCTTTCCCTCTATCAACGCAATCGACATTTGAAAAGGTTGCCGCCGATGACGCAGGCCGCTGACATTCCGTGGGAGAGGCTTGGGCAAAGGGTGCCCGCCGCCAACTGGATTCAGGCTACGCACCATTGTTGTGCTGCGAATGGGTGCGATTGCGGGCAGCTGGACGCGATTCACCGTGGCGCAGCGCATCTTTGCCTGGCCAGTTGGAACTGGGGCTATGTTACTTTTGCCATCGGTGTATCGGTACTCGGGAACCTTGATCGCCATTCTGGTCTTTCCCGAAAACAAAACGTCTGTCTGAATACGAAAACCTGCTGATGGTGCTGTTCGATCTGTGCAGCTGGCGTTTCTGCTTTCCTGACGTGGCGGGCTGCATAAACCCGTTCTCGCTGTCTGTTGTTGGGGCTGTGACCATTTCTCGCCCACGGCGCTAAGCCTGCGTTCGACCATTGTGCTGTGCGGTTACAGCGATTTGTGCTGGCGCGCTCTGGCGCTGACCACTTGCCCACTTGGATCACGCAAACGGCGGGCGACTGGAACTGCCAAGCATCTTTATCTTTGCATCTGGATTGGCTGGTGATCGCGATTTTCTTTCTCTACCGCGTATTTTCCGACGCGTTACGACGGGAAAATTCCATTCGACATGGCGAACGCCTTGGGCCGCGACGCCAAAATGGGCGCTGTGCGCAGCGGAAACAAAAGCTGGACCGGACCTTGGCGGCGTCCGTGGCTGCTGCCGCACATAACTGGGGGACGCCGCTTTCAACGATTTTCAAGCTTGCCAGCGGCGAGGCTTTTGGAAACGAGCCTGCAAGACCCAAGCCTGAAAACTGGCCGAAGACGCGGCCTTGATCCGCGATCAAGCGGACCGGATGCCCGCGATATTTGCGTAATTATGGGGCGTTGCAGGCAAAGACGATCTACATCTGCGTCGGCCCCGTTCATGACCGTTTCTGGAAGAAGCTGCCGAAACCGCACCGTATGCGCGGGCAGACATTACTTTGACCCTTGGGCCCTGATTGCGGGTGGATGCCGCCGACCCAGGCCCGCGATCCTTTGCGCCCGACCAGAGATAATCCACGGGCTGCGCAACCTTAAATTGGCGGAACGCGTTCGATTTTGCGGCAACGACAAAGTCTGGTTCGAGCCAACTGGACCGGATTACCGTGATCTCAATCCGGATTTTCGACGATGGTTGCCGTTTCCCGCCAGATATTCCTTGGGCCGTATCGGAGAACCCGTTTCATGCGGCGGCGGCGGTCTTTTGACCCGAACGCTTGCGCAGCGCCGGAATATGAGGGCTGGGGGCTGGGGCTGTTCATCGCCAAAACGCTTTTGCTGGAAACGATTTCTGGCGCCAGAGCTGCGCTGCCAATGGGCCCGAAACCCGCACCGCGCACCGGAAAACGCACGTCGGGGGCTGTGGGTCCAAAGTGGACCTGGCCGGCGGCGAAAGATTCGACCGCCCCGACCCACGGGCGGGACCAACGCCCGCGCCGCTACGGGGGGAAAATACACAGTTTTTCGTTTGGTAAACCTTTACGCGAATAGAGAAGAGTGTCCGATTCTTCTGTGTATGAGTAATTTGGCCCATTGCTTTCATTAAACGGAAGGAGCCATGACGGGGAAACAATGGAACGATATCCAAGGAAGTTTTAGAACCGAAGCTTGCTTGAGCGGCGTTGAGAACGCGGACGATTTTTACTGGCGGAATCAGGCTTGATGAAAAGAGCTGAAGGTGCGCCCTTGATGGAAACGGGGATTGCCTTGGGCGCTGAAAACTTGACGAGCATTTTTAGGCTATTTTGAAAAGGGGGCCTGACAAACCCCAGGGCCCACCAAAACCCTACAGAGCAAACCGCCGGCAATGGCACGTTTCGCGCAAGACCCCGTTGGAAAGGCAATGATGGGGCGGCTGCGATTGATGGTTTTTTCCCGCTCCCGGCGAAACCGTTGATTGGGGCCAAGGGTTTTATTCTCCTTCTTTTTCTTTGGTGTGGTGGTGGTGTA
>Ga0163217_1065781_pt1 | contig 14196 bp, 18 predicted proteins | sample SynspAceP_FD_185933 | JGI IMG/M metagenome (GOLD analysis project Ga0163217, IMG submission 185933) | Saline lake microbial communities from Ace Lake in Antarctica - Synechococcus sp. Ace-P (PacBio error correction) | ecosystem: Environmental > Aquatic > Non-marine Saline and Alkaline > Saline ... | reverse complement strand
GCGATCGTGCCCCTCAGGCTCCTTGCTTGGGGTTCCGCATGGGGGGATGAGCAAAGGCTCTTCAAACCCATGAACGCGGGTTGCAGGGGCGTGACGATCTTGTTCCGTCATTGAAGGCGAACCAGGCCGGGGAAGCAGGCCTTGGTCACAGGGCGCGGCAGCTTTGAAAAGCCCTGGACACATTCACGGGCGGCTACAGGCTCCACTCAGGCCCGGAGCCCGGAGTACGGGCGGCCTGCTCTGGGGACGCCCAAGGGGCTGGGCGGGCCTCAAAGCGGCCAGCTCGAGGAAGGGGCAGCTGGGCTTTGAGGTTGGGGGACTTCGAAAACCCTGGAACCGGGAGGCAATGCTTTGAGCAAGCGAAATCAAAACAACGTTTTCCTGAGGTTTTCCTATCGGGGCTCTGGCCCAGGCCCCTTGACCCGCTTGAGATCTTTCAGGCCGGCCACGGACGCAAGGGCCCTATCGGCGATCCGGCCGGAACTGGATTGCTTCAGGCAGGGGGCCAGTGGCTGAAAGAAAGGTTTAAAGCGGCTTCCCATCCCCCCGGGGACCGGCCAGGCTGATTCAAACCGTTTCTCGTTGTGGGCCCACAAGGCGGGCATACTTGCGGTGCCTGTTTTGCTGAAACTGTTTTTTGGGGGTTGGGCCTGGGCGCAAGTGCTTTTCAAACGCTTCACGATCGATAAACTGCTCCCTTTTCTTCGGGTCCTGGAATCTTGGAGGCCGCGTTGGGCTGCGGCACTCCCGAGCTGGTGCAGAAATTGAAATTCCACTGAACAACCACGGGGCCCATCTCGGGCCCGGCTAGGTTGCCAGTCAAGGGATCCTGGGGTACCGCGGTTGCTTGCGTGGTTGGCCGCCACGGCGGAAACCGAATGGGAATCCGGAACCAGGGGGGGGGGCCGCTTCCCCAGGGGGGGGGCCAGGATCGGGATTATGCGGTCAATTAGCCCAAAGGTTTGTCCAGGGGCGGAGGCGCTGGCCGCTTTGCCTGGCCGCTGTTGCGATTCCAGCGCGGCCTACGCCAGGCTGTTCAATTGGGCCCGCGCCCCGTGCAGGACCCGCCGAATTGCTCTGGCCGGGGGGCGCTCCGACATTTTTCCGCTTTCACCCTTTGCCTGAAGGGACTGGTTGGGAAAATTGGGCACATGGCCTATTGGGAAAGGGCAACTGGTAAGCCGAGATCCAGGCGGCGTTGGGCCGAGTTGCTGGAAACTCCTGGAAGCTCGCCCCCACACGGTTGCAGGATGCCGAGGTGGAAACCGCTTTCCAGGATGTCTGGCCCACCGTTCCGGTCCGCCAAGCTTCGGGGCGGAATTTCGCCGCTGGCTCAGATTTGCCGATGAAACGGCCTGGGGTCGTTTTTGCCATTGATGCCGTCAAAATAAAACGATCCTCGTGGCGAACCTCTTTAGGCTCGGACCAGCGGCGATCTGGGATTGGGGTTCAGCAAAGGGCACGGCGGGGTCAGGCGTGATTTCGGACTCGCGGCGGCCCCTGCCATCTGGCGAGGAGGAGCGGGCCCGTTTGGGCCAAGGCGGGCAGCGTGGTGACCCTGCCCTGATTGACCCACCCATCTCCGGGGCGGTGTGGCTCGATCAGACCGCAGCCGGGGGAGCGGTGATGACGGCCTTGTTATTCTTCCAGGGGCGAGTTTTCCGCTTTGGAGGGGGTCCAGGGCATCGCTAGATGCGCCACGAGGGGATGTGCTCATGGAGAACGGGACGGGCTGCAGGCCCCTTGGGGGCGGCCAGGGGGCTTGTGGCCGCAGGCCGAAGGCCCTGGGCTTGGCCCCAAGTCCTGCCCTTGATTGGGCTGGTTGCTTTCGGGGGCCCTGGTTGGATCCACACAGCCTGTTGGAGGCGGACCCGGAGGGACGGCACGCCGAAAACCCTCGGAGAGGCTGGTGCAACTTCAAGCTTCGCTTTGGCGGGTTCGGGCAAAACCGTGGGGGGCCACTGCTGGCGCAGCAGGCCGAGCTGCCGGGGACCCGGCCGAGGCGGGCGCAGCTGCGCTTGTCCCAACCGCCGTTCAGTTGCGCTCTGGGCGGGCTTTTCAGCCCTCGGGTGGCTCGGCCTTGACCTTGGCCCCCCCACGCCGAAATGAGGTCGCCGGCAGGCGCCGATCAGGCATGGCCGAACGGAACGGGGACCAGGTTTTGCACCCTTTTTGGCCCTGGTTGAACGTTGGGATTAGGCTGGGGCGAAGCGGGGCGGGCGACGGGTGTTGCCCTCGCTCGCGCGGGACCCTGCCGTGGGATTGGGAAGGTTTCGTTGCGCCGGAGGGGGGTCGAAAAGCCCTCAGGGGCGGCTGGTCGCCCGATTTTCAACAATCAAGCGGAAAACCTTGGCCTGCAGAGGGGTATTGGCCTTGAGCCAAAAACCCCTCAGCGGCAGGGAATCCGCTGTGGCAAAAACCTTTCTCCACGGGTCCGGCTGGCGGTTGCATGCTGCCGGTTGGCAAAACGGCACGCTTGGTCGGGCCAAGGTGTACTTGGCTGGTGGCTTCTGGATGGCGACAGTGGCCGGGGTTGGATCCCAGCGCCGGAGGGTTGGGGCGACTGGAACCCCCTTCCCTCGGGGGCCTGCTGACGCAGAGGCCCTTGGTGGGGGCCGGGGTGGGGGCCGATTGGGGGTGCTTCACAACTGTGGCGTCCTTTCACCTTCCCCTCGACGGCCGAAAGAAACGGTGCTGCCGATCGATAAGCGTCGCCAGGGATTGGCCGGCCCATTTCGCCACGTCCTTGCCGTCTCTTTGGAGGGAAGCTGGTGGGTAGGGGGCCAGGGCTGGACGTTTGGGAGGGCGCTGTGGGGACCCGCCTCTGTTGGGGGCCCCCTGCCCCGCTACCTGGGTTGGTTGAGGAGTCGTTTGGCGTTCGGGCGCCAGCGTTGGGGGCTGCTGTTATCGACACCCCGGCCAGGTCTGGCGCCCGGCTTCAGACATCCTGGGATCCCTGGGCTTTGCGCCAAAATCAAAAGCCGCTTTTTGCTGACCAGTCGGCTTACGGGGCAGGTGCTGGCAGACGGGGTTGCTGCGGAAACTTTTGGCGGGGGGCTGGAGGGGTAAGCCCATCGCCTTCACCAAAGCTCACCGGTGCGGTCGAGCGGCCGGAAGAAGGAAGGCCCTTGGCCGCATGATTTCTTCTCAGGCAGGAAAGGGGCACCCCCGGGCCAGAAACTGCATTCCAAGCTATTTGGCGGCGGTTGTTCCCAAGGGCAGGGGGGCCATGGGGCCAGGGGGACCACTGTGTTCAGACCTTGCGGGCCGGTCCGAATTCCCTGTCATCGGTTGGAAGAAAATTTCTGAACATAGGTTTCGGGATCAAGCGGGTGGACGTTTTGAGGCCAGACTTTTGCCCTGGGGAATTTGACTGTCACCGGCGGTTCGCGCAATGGGGCCACGGGACCCGTTGGATGTAGACGGTCACAGGCAGGGAGACTGATGGCCAGGGATCGAGGCCAGCAGCGGGCGGTTTTCACCACAAGGGCAGGGGGGCAGGCGCAGCGGGCCTGCTGGTGATCCACCCTGAGGGCAGGATGCGGAAAAAATGAAAAGATGGTGGAATTGAACACCACCAAAATTTTTCCCGCGTCAGGGTTGCGGCCGCGATAGTGATCTTTTTGGGGCCAGGCCAAAAGCCGGGTTTGGATCTGAAAAGCCCGCAACATTCGAGGGGCCGGGATGAATGAGCGGGGGCTATCAATCAGGGAAATGGCGGGATTTCCAAGGGCAAGGGCCAGGGAGTGAACACACATGCGCCAGGAAGGGGCCAAGGAACCTTCTTCTTGGGGCCGGGGGGGTTGGTGGGATTTCTGGATTTTCTGTGGCAGGGCCCCAGAAAAGTGGTGACGGGGGATCATCGCAAGGGTCAAAGCCACCTATTGGGGGGGCGTTTGGATGGGGCAGGGGGTATGGCTCGTATTGCAGGCTGAACCAGACACTTGAAACCTTACGTGCTGAGCCAGGCGACCCCTCCCTACCCTGGTGCGGATTTTGCAACGGGGGCCCATGGCAAGGCCCGCTGGGCAGGGGGGACCATGCGAAGCAACGGGTGAGGCCGGCTGGCTTAGGGCGCTTGGGAATTAGTTTCGGTCGATCTGGGCGAGCCTCAACCTGCTCTGGATCTGCTTCGGACATTTTTAGGCTTTTAACCGTTTGCCGCTTGCGAAACGCTTTTGGCTGCAGGGCAAACTCTTATCCTTGCCATTTTTCGGTGCCCTTCTGGTGTTGCGGATGCGGTTGGGCTGGGGCCGGAACATCAACCGCTGTTATGGGGGACCCCCCATCAGGGGGATCGAACCGCACCGCGAAACCAGGGCTTTTCAGCGAAACGGCTTCAAAACGAACAACCGATTTAGGCCCTGGACGGGCCGGGGCTTCCGGCGGCCAGATCTGAGGGCGCACCAGTGGACTTGGCCCAGGGGAATGATTGCGAGGCAGAAACCCTTTTTTCTGGACTCGGGGGCGGGCTCGGGCAACCCCTCGAGAAGTCAAAGAACCCGTTAACGGGGCCGTGATGGAACCTGGGACTTCTCCAGGGAATCCCGCGTGTTCTGCTCAAGCGATGGGACCTGGCTGGCCCAGAAAACCCCTGGCCCGGGGAAACGGCATTTTCTTGGCGCCAGGGCAAATTTCCTTTGCCCCCTGGTGGGGCCACCATACTTGGCGCCTGATCGATGTGAACGGGCCGGGGGACCACCGACAACTTTGGCGCGGGAATTATATTCTTTTTCAGAGGGTGGGTTTTCTGTCGGATATCCTGCTGCGGGTGTATCGCCTTCAGGCGGGCGGATTTGCGGGGGGCTAGAGCTGGGCGTTAAGGCCCGTTGCGGGCCGCTGGATCCGAATCTGGCCCATGTTGCTGCCGTTCTGGGGGGGGGCCCCTTTGCTGCGGGTGATTTTCCGGTGGTCGGAGCGGGTTTTGCAGGACCAGTGGGATGGCCAATTTTGACACTGGGGCGTGGTTCAACCGTTGGTTCGTGGGTCGCTTGCTGGGCAGTGAAACTGTTTCGAGGTGCTGGGGCGCTGGCAATGTGGATGGAAGCGGCTGATCGTTCAAAATACCCAGATGGCCCGAGGCGCATCGGCGCTTTTGCCGAGCCACCGGAACGGTGAACCCTCATGCGGAAGCGGACGGGGTGGTGGAACTGACGCGGGATTCTGGGGGCGTTGTTTGCTTGCGTCAGGTTCCGCCCGCGCTTTGGCCCGAATTGGAGGGGGCCGTTGCTCCCGATTCTCTGCAAACAAAAACCCCTTGCAGGGAATGGTGGTACCCCTGGGGCTCGGCCAGCTGTCAAGGCCCGCTGGCTGGCAGGCTGGTGGGCATTGGGCCTCTTCCAAGAAATTGGGCAGCGGGCGTTGGTCAGGAAGGCTGGCTCGATTTCTTTCACCGCAGCGTGGGGATCGGATCAGAAACCGGGATAAAACGCAGACGAACTGTTGGAGCGCGTTCTGGGGAAACGCTTCTGGGAGGAATAGAGAGACCGATTGTCCCTGGAGAACAAAGCGTTGGGCTGGAGCGCAGCAAAGGGGCAAGTTCGTGCTCTTGCACGCTGGCTGGGGAACTCGCTGGAAATAACTTGGGGCCAGGTTCAACGCACCGGGGGGGATCATGCCTGATTCGAGGAGGCTGGATAAGCTGATGGTTTACCGGCAGAAGCTTACAGGGACTTGGAGGAAGGGCAGGAGGGGATCCAAAGCCAAGACACCAGGCGCGGACGAAGGGCCGTTGAATTGTTCAGGGAAGGGTTGCTTTGCGGATTCAGTTTTGCGTCAGGCAGAAGAGTGGGCGTTCGATTGGGATTTTTTCAGGTTAATCTCCTTGACGACCGTGGCCAAAAGCGCGGTAAGGCTTCAAAACCACTTGGTTTGTGGAAAAAACCGGCCGGAGGAACAGGCAAGGCCGTTCAACAAGGCAAGCTCGGCCCGGTTTGGAAGCGGGGGGGTCAGCGGTTGATATCAAACCGGATGTAGGCGATTCGCTTTTTGGTCGAGCCAGGCGATTGCCTTGCGGGAGGTTGACAAGGCGGAAGTAGCTGTTAAAGCTTGAGGGGGGGAACCCTGGGCTAAGCTTTGCCGATTCAAAAGGCCTTCAGCGAAACACCCAGGGGGTGTTGGAGCCTTACCCACGGCCGCTCAGGGCGGGGTTGCGACGCTGAACTCCACCGTTTTGACGGGATGGTACGGGCAGGCCTCAAGGGCCGTAGCTCGGGCGGGCCGGGATCAAGAAATAAAAAAAACCTGCTTCCGAACATTCGCTGGGGGGGAGAGGGGTTGGCGGGCGGCCATCAAGCACCTCCAACCTCGAGGTGGGCCGCCTGGCGGAGGGCAAACCCCCGCAGTTGGTGAAGTTGTTCACCCCTTTGTAGGGTTGATTGCCGGACATCGAGTTGCCGCCTTTGGCGGAGGGTTGGCTACTCAATGCATTCCAAACTGCTGGGCCTTCTGTTTCAAAGGGGATGGGTGGGGCAAGGGACTGGGAGGTACACGGCCTTTCCAAACTACTTTGGCCCCGCGCGGTCGTTGGAGGGAGGTTGTGCAAGGGTTTCGTGGGGCGGAGCTAAGGGGAGAAAACCAGCTTGCCGGGCTTGAGGCGACGGATTTACTTGATGCCGGGTTGGGAACTGGGGATGGCGATGGGGGAAGGCGAAAACTGTGTTTCGCAAGCGTGGCCGATTACTGAAGACTTCCGGCATTGGGAACGAAGAGGGCGGAGGGAAAACCATCAAAAGCCTTCCAAAACAACGAAGGAAACCGGGTTTTGCAACACGAGCCGAAATGATACGGGTCCTCTGGAGGCTTTCGCTGTTCGGGGATCCTTTGGCCGGGGGTGAGGGCAAAGCCTCGGGAAGATGTCGGGGTGGTCGGGGGTTCCATGGAAATTGGGGTTAAGGGCATACCTCCTGGAAGCTTGAGACCGCCCTTGAAGAAGCCGGAAATCAGGGTTTGGATCGGGAAGGCAACGGGAACGTCCTCTGGCGGAAAAACCAACTTGAACAAGTTCAGCGGGGGCACGCCGTTAAACAAAACAGTTTTTCATTTTGGACAACCAAAGGTGGGGGCCTGCAGTTGTGTTCAGGGGCGGCGGGCCGGTGATGATTCAAAAGGGCCGTGGCTTGCTGTGAGGAATTTCGGGTGGGCGGCCTTGGCTTCATTGCGGTTATCAAGGGAGGCTCGGGCTGGGGAGGTCTTTCGGAAATGGAACAGGCCAAAACATGCTGGGGTGGGGCGTTGAAGGCGAATTTGAGGGCACTTTCCACGGTTGAACTTCCTTGATCGCAAGCAAATTCCCGCGCAAAGCGAGCCACTTTCGTGCGGGATGGAATTGCAACGTTCCTTTTGAATTTTCCCCCCCCCCCCCCGGGGGGTTTTGGGGGGGGCGGGATTCCGGATTGAGGCGGCGGGGTTGAAAGGGGGGGATTGAGGTTTGCGGGGGGGGGGCGGGATACGGGTGGTTGGGTGTAAGCGGTACCACCGAGGCGGAGAACGTTCAGGGGCGCTCGTGAACGTCGGGTCGATTTTTTGCGTAGGGTTTTGTCCTCTGGCGTGGGCCGGATTCCGCGCTGGGGGCCGATCAAACGCGGGGGCTGTTCTGGCGGGCAATGGAAGTGAACGTCAACTTGGGGCCGGAAGGGGGCGATCCCCGCTGGAAACAATTGGGGGAGGGCCGGCAGCATGAGATATCCTGAAGGGGGGGGCGAATTTGGATTGGATGAGGGTTCGACTGAGCAGAAGGTTCCGGTTTCCCTGGGGGCTTTTCGGTCGACCATTCTTGGTGGTTTGGTTTGGTTGGTGTGCGCGACGTCTGCAAACTAAGGGGTTGTGGTTCCAACCCCCTTTTCGCCCGGTAGTGGGAAATGCGTGTGACCGCATGTGTTTGGTGACACTGCGGGACGGATCCGGAGGCCGGGTGACTTCCCCTCCACCGGGGTTGTGTGTTGCGAGGGCGGCTTTAACCAGCGGATCTTCCGCGGTGTGTTGGGCCCTATTCTTTCCCTTTTGGATTGGCGGGTTGCTGGACCAAGGATCAACCCGGGGCATCGTCCGGCAGGGGAAATGGGCACCGGGAGCGGTTTGGGCCTGGAAACCCGCTGCCCAGGCTCCAGCCGCGGGGCCTTTTGGGAAACGCAGGCGGCGCTGGAGGGGCTTACACGCCGGCGGAGGGGATCATTGTTCAACCTTGGTCGATCGGCAGGCCGCTCATGGGATCGGCCCCACCATTGAAAGAGGTGGTTGACGGCTAAGCGCGACCTTTGGACTCCGTTCCTACCGGCCAGTTTGCCGGTCTTGCCTTTTTCAGATCCAGACAAATTCGCGACGAATCGGCCCCGTTTTCGGGGGCTGATGCGTTGCCGGTGAATTTTTCTCTATGAAGGATGGCTATTTTCATGGACGATGGGGCAGCCTTGCCCGCAAACCTTCGGGTGGGGGTGGATCAGGATTACGGGGGGGCATTTTCCAGCCGCTGCGGTCTGGGGCGGTGGCGTTTGAAGCGGAAGCGGGGCGCCATTCGGTGGCAGGCGCCAAGCCGGGGGAGTTATGGTGGACGCGAGTGGTCCGGCGAGGTACCTGTTTCCTCTCAGCGGGGCCGATTGGTGGGCCGTATTTTTTTTGCCCGGGCCACCAGGAACGGGGGGCCGGTTCGCTCGAGAGGCGGAGGGGGGCGATTCCCTGGGAAGAGCTTTCAGGGACCTTGGGCCCCCGTTTTCGCCCGGCGCAGGGATCGATCGAGGCCCTGTTCAGGGGCCTTGGCGCGGAGCCCCAGGGGCCAAGATCGTCCAAGTTTGGTTTGTTGTTGCTGGGGAGCCGTTTTCGGCCGGCCTGGGGCCCAAGCCGGTTGCTTGGTTTGCTTTGCCGGGGCGGTGATCAAAGGCTTCAATTGAGGTGAAGTCAGAAATTGCCTGCCAAGCGTTTTGCGGGTCAGGGGCATTTCCCCTGAATTGGATGTTCTCCAGCCCTGGACAGGCAGGACAGGGGTGCGGGCCCAGGGAAGTTGGCTTCCATTGCCTTCGGGGTTTTCTGGGGGCCCAAGGTCAGCGATTGGGGGTTTCTTCGCGTGGGGGCCGGATTGGGGCACACCGGTTCGAAGGGGCTGGCGATTCCAGCTTGGAGTGCCTCGGGCGCGTTGTCTGCGGCAGGAAACCAGGGAGGGGCAGCACCCAGTTGGGGTGCGGCTGGGTATTGCCAAGGGCTTTGCCGGAAGTGGTTGATGGGCGTTGCGGGCCAAAAGCCCGGTGGATCGCTTGGCCAGAGGGACCGGGCGAGAAACGGTTGGTGGGGGCCGCAGGGTATTCGAGGGTGGGCCCATATTTTTTCAGTGGCAGTAGTTATTCGAAGCTGGGAGGGGCTCGGGTTAAAGGACCGAGTACGCGTTGTGGAAACGTATCGGTGATGGGTTGTTATGGCATTTTCGGTGGTGTCCCGGTTAAGCCCAGGCGGGCGGTTGGAGCACAGGCCATGCGCTCAGGGTTCTGCCTGGCAAACTGGGCCATGGCCCCTTCGGAAGGTTATTGTTGTGACCAATGGGCCAGGGGACGGCGCTTGAGGCTGGCCTGGCGAAGCAAGATCTATTTTTGGCGGTTTGGCGGGGCCGCGGGGTCGAGGTTGCTGTTGATGAACCGTTTTGCGAAGGCGGGCGGGGTGATTCCAGGATTTGCCGGATTGATCGGGGCATCCTGGGGCGGGTGGTTTGTGGGGCGCTGGGGGGCGCCACAGGCATGGTGGAGTTGGGTGGAACGCGGCCGGTGGCGTTAGATTGAGTGGGTTGCCGGGGCCCTGTTGCCATGAGCTCGGCCCCGGGAGTCGGGCTGGGCGCGAGGGGCTGCTCCGGCGAGGAACCGGTTGGGAGTGGACGGCGCTTCGATTTCCTGGGGAACAGGCTCAGCCAAGCTTAGGCTTGGATAGATGGTCGAAGGCATTTTGGTTGGGTTCTAAAAAGTAGGCCTTATCGAATTGAGGCGGCTGGGATGGCCGCTTGCGTGGCCGGTTTGGGTTCCAGTTTTCTGGTCCGACTGCAAACAATTAGGGCGGAATCTTGTGTGAGCAGGTCCGTTTCGGCGACCGGGCCCGGGCGATCGGCCATCTGGCCTCCAAGGCTCAGCCTTGGTTGCTCAGTGCGTGCGGCAAGTCCGGGCGGGGGCCTTTTTTGGCGGCCAACCTACATCGGGCGGGACACGATGGGTGGTGGCCGAGGGGGCCTGTGGGCACCATGCGGATTGCCGGGGGACGACGATTCCGCCAGGGCGGGGCCGAAAATCCGCCGCACTCGGTCAGATTCGGGGCGCTTTCTACCCGGCCCCAGGGGGCAAGGTCACGGCTTGAGTCGTTCACCACAGGCGGGACCCGCGATTTCAAATCCCTTGGGGCCCGGGTTCCACTACACCAATTATCCGGGGAAACCGTTCCCTGGGCCGAGGGGGCCCTCAGACGCCGGTGGGGCCAAGGAATACGCAAAGCCGAAAAAGCGACGGATCCCGGCTGGCGCTGAATGGCCAGCTGATTTGGAACAGTTGCCAAAGGAATCAGGTTTCCGGGCTTTTGACGGAAGGGCCTTTGATTGACAGGCTCCATCTTGTTGCTAGAGCGGGTTGGTCCGTGTGTGTCTTGGCCACGTGTCGTTCATAGGGTGCAGTGGCGACGGGAGGGGAAGGGGCAAGATCACGATCTCTTGAAGCGGCTTTTCCGCGAGGTGGTCGTGGGGCGTAGTCAGGGCGGCGCATGGCCGGCCACACCATCGGTTTCGTTTGGGACGGCAAGTTCTTAAAATGCAACTGATTTCTTCTGGAATTTCTTATCCCCGGACCGTTTGCATGATTCCGGTTCAGGCACCGGTGGTGGGAACCAAAGGTGATTTGTGCCAGGCTCGAATTTGGCTGCTTCGCGTATTGGGGGCATCGCCAAATTGACGGGTGAAAATTGGCCTCCAACGGGGCCACCGGTTTACCATCCTAACCCACCGCCTGCTCGATCAGGCGATGGGAGGGGCAGGCGTCGTGGCGATAGGACGATCGGGCACCACGGCCGGGGGCAAAATCAGGGGTCCACCATGCCGGACAAAAGCCGAGCGGCCAATTGGCATGCGGGGTGGTTGATCGCTCGATGAAGAGCGATGCCGCGATCGCTCACTGGGCCCCTTGGCGGGAAGAGACCAAGGCTGCTCGAAGAAATCTAGGCATTCGAGCGTCGGGCTCCGAGGGCCATGATCGTGAATATTGCGGGTTTACGGGGGCCCAGGCTGGCTCCCCATTGGTGGGACTGCAACGCACATTTCACCAGGCGGCGGGGGGCCGCAAAAAAAAATCCTGGTTTGAGGGGCCCAGCGGACCCTGGCTTGGGATCTCGGACACGGACTATCCCTATGGTGGACCTCTCGAAAACACAAGTTTTCGGGTGGGTTTGCTTGGCTCGGTTTTGGCCGGGGTCGGCCCGGGCGTTGAATTCGCGGAAACGGTTAATCGGTTGTGGGCACAAGGGCCTCACCACCCGCGTTGGAAGGGGTCCCTTTCCACCGAACTCGAAGGGGGCAGCCTTCAACGATCACCTTGTGACCGGGGGGGGCCAACGAATCGGCCACCACGCACGGCGTTCGGCGTCGTTTTAGCGGATTGGGTATTTGATTGGCGTGATCGGCCGCTACGGCGAGTGGAGGGGTTCAAACGGCCTTGATGCCTTGAGGCGATTTCACCAAGCTGACGTGCTGAGGAATTTTGATTCATCCAGGTCTGCGTGGGCTATGAGCTTCGATTGGGCGAAGCGCATTCGGACCATTTCCCCAGCAGAAGCGCAATCTTTGCCCGCTGGAAGGATTTTAATGGGTCAGGCTTTGGGCCGGGGTTGGCAGTCTTCACACGGGACGATTGGGTTCGTTGGCCATTTGAGCAGCTTCCGGAAACGGGGCCATGGCCTATCTGGCGATTCCTGGACTGAAAAAATGATGGATTGCCGAATGCGATCGTGTCGCTTGGGCGCCCACCGGGCAGGGGGGACATTGGTGGGGAATTCCGGATCCCACGGAACGGAAAGCGGAAGCCCTCCTCAATCCTGAGGAATCAGCAAGGTTCTTCGGATGTTCATCCGGCATCGGCCAATTTTTGCCAAATCGTCGATTTGTTCCTCGTTAGAGCGACCGGGGGGGGACGTTTTCCTCGAAAGGAACACCAACTTCCACAAGGGGCGGCCATGGCCCTTGGTGGATGAAGGGGCCGGCCGAGAGCGGTGTATTGGCGCCATGGGTCCGGGGTCTTGGGAAACGGTCGGTGTGGGCTCGGCGCACAACCTTGGCGGGGCATTCGCCCAGCTTCGGGCGGGGCCAGGCGGCTTCATTCGAGCGGCTCCGCGACGGGACCAAGCTCGGCGCGATTCTTCGCCAGGGACATTTTTCGGGCCGGCGGTCGGCACCGTTTGACACGGGGCCGTGCCAGCAGCGGGGACCCTCCACGGCCCGTGGCTTGATTTCCTTGGTCAGCCCCCGATTGCCAGGGGCACATGTGACCTACTGGGGGCCATTCGGGGTTGGGGTGGGAGCCCAAGGGGACCTGATTCTGGAGGGGTTGTGGGGCCAGGCCAAAGTGTTGTATTTGGGAGGGGGGCTACTTCTAGGGACAGCGAAGGGGCCAAAGCGCGCTTTCCTTTTGCCGGCGGGCACGAGGTTGATCGCGGGGCAGTAGTTTGGCCAGGTGGGCCCTTGAGCCTCTCGGATGCTTTTTGGGTCTGAAGCAGGCAACCGGTCAGAGCTTTTTGGAGGTTAGTTGGAACGGGGCCTGTCGATCTGCTTCTTTGCCCAATGACGGGCGAGATGCATGGGCCTCTATGGGCATCATGCTTCGAGGAGGCTCGCGAATTTGGGGGGGGTGCGGGGGGCGCTTGGGCCAGGTGGGGCAGTGGTTGACCCCGCGCAAACGGGGTATCGGTCTGCTGGCAGGGATTTTCAACCACCTGAGATTCGAAGCTTACGGCTCGGCCCCTGGGTGGGACACCACCGGGGTGGGGCGATCTTTATGGGCCGCGGTTATTTCTCTTCGGCCACCACCCGGGGTGGGAAATCGGCTGGGAACGCTGGCGGGACAGGTGGAGAAATCCTCTTTGTGGGCCGGCCAGGGTGATTCACCCAGGCTGGGGACCAGCGGCCCCGCCAATTTCTCTGCCTTGACCTTGGTCGGCCACGAGCCCTGGGATGATTCAGCCGCAGGGCCCCAGCCGGGCGATTCAGGGGATTGGCAGGCTCGAGTTGGTTTCGGACCGCCTTCGGTTTCTTACGGGGGGGCCGTTGAAGGCAAGCACGGGCCCTCAAGAGCCCGAACCGGCGGGGCAAAGGGGGTGTTGTTGCCAGGGAGGCACCGTCGGGTTTTTGTTTTTTTTGCACGGGATTGGGCGGGGACAACAACCCACGGGGCGGTTTGAGTGGCCCCCACTGGGGCGATCAGGGGGAGTTTTCAAGAAGCCCAAGCGGGGCCAGGGGCCCGTCCTGTTGGCCGGGGCGATTGGACAGGCCGAGATGGGGGCCTCCGCAAGGGCCCGGGCAGGCCCGTTTGCCTTGCCGGCGACTCCGCGGGGGTTGGGCAAGGGCAGAGGCGGGCAAAAGGCTCACGGCAGGGGGCCACCAGGGGGGCCATGGGGGCTTTGGGCAAGAATGGGGGGGGCACCGATGGCGAACAGGCAGGCGCTTCCCTTCCGCCCAAGGGTTCTTAGGTGGGCAGGCAGGGGGCTTTTTTCTTCAAACAGGCCCCGCCAGAGGGGTGCAAGTGAACGTGCTTTCGGCTTTCAAAGATTGGGGCGCAACCAGGGACGCAGCCAAGGGGGGCGGGTTGGGGGGGCCAGGTCCGGGCAGGGTTTGGGCGGGGGGCAGGTCGTGAGGGGCTCTGGGGACTCGGTGGGGCAAAAAAAGGGGGAGGTCTGGCAAATTTTTTCAACTACCCAAAACCAAAACGGGGTTTTGCGCGCCCTTGGCCCGGGGGGAGTTCGCTGGGCACGCAAGGGGGCCGGGCGGCCATGGGGGCCCGCTGGTTTCCGGGCAAGGGGCTCCCAACCTTTCAAGGGGCAAAGAAATCGGGGGGTGGGGCGGGTGTAAGGGGGGCACGGCACCAGGGGGGGGGGGGGGGGGCTGGGGGGGGGGGGGCGGAAATTTTTTTACTTTTTTCCCTTCCCCCCCCCTTTTTCCTTTTTTTTTTTTTTTTGTTTTTTTTTTGTTTGTGGTTT
>Ga0163217_1078167_pt1 | contig 14197 bp, 19 predicted proteins | sample SynspAceP_FD_185933 | JGI IMG/M metagenome (GOLD analysis project Ga0163217, IMG submission 185933) | Saline lake microbial communities from Ace Lake in Antarctica - Synechococcus sp. Ace-P (PacBio error correction) | ecosystem: Environmental > Aquatic > Non-marine Saline and Alkaline > Saline ... | reverse complement strand
GCGCCAGGGGCTGCGCTGCGGTTGGGAGGGCACGGCTGGGCCCCCCCCGCGCTGCTGCTGGTCGCCCTGATGGGCCGATCGCGGGCCCTTGTGCTGTTCTTCCCTTACGGCTTGGCGGCTCTCGCTGGGCTGGGGCTGGAGCCATTCGAGGAGCTGGTGGCTCACCTGGGGAGTGGGCCTTGCTGATCGGCAGCGCCGGTTTTCGTGGTGCGGGTGGCGGTGCTCTCCCTGTTGCTTGGCGAAAATCTCTGAGGTGTTGACACCGCTGCGGCTGCCGCGCCTCTGCTGGAGCGGACGAGCGGGTTGCTGCAACTGGGCGCGCCCCGGAATCTGCAGCTAGGTTGCAGTCATGGCGGTGTCTGCTGGGCTGGCTTCAGAACCTGAATCTATGGTGCTGGCCCTGCATTGCCCGTCGTATACTGGATCTTTCGCGGCCAGGCGCGATCACGGAGCCCGCCATCACAATTGCGCGGCCCTGGTGAGCCTTGATCCGCTCTTGAGCCACGACCCCGGCGGGCGGAGCGGCAGAGATCTGGGCAACGCACGTTCGGCTGGCGCTTCCCCAATAGGCCTGCTGTGCTGCTGCTGGCCGGCACCGGGGACTGCCGAGGTTCCGGCATTCTCCGCCGCCGGGGCGACGGGCGGCCCTCCCGGCGCTGGACCGCCGCCCGCCGATGCGTGCAGTATATTGCTGCTTGGGACCGGGCGGTCACCGCCCCCCATGCCCTGCCCGCCACTGCCGGCAGGCGTCAGCCCCGCCTTGATCTCCCACGTGGTGCGAGGAATTGGCGCCGCTCCTTCACCCTGGGTGGTGGACCTGGGCTGCCCGGATCGCACGTGGCTCGTTGCCCAACCTGCAACTGGCCGAAGCGCCAGCCCGCTCCTGAGCACGGGGGCCGCATTGGGCCCCGAGAGAGGTCAGGGGTCTGCTGGCCCTGGCCGGCGCTGGGAGCCACCGCTGGGAGACGCCAGCGCGGCACACCGCCCCGATTGCTGTTGGGCGGAATGTGTTCCGGGGCGGAACCAGCACGCCCAGCCGCTGCTCTGCGGCCTGGGCATCGGGGCCGCCGGGCTGGTAAGCGGCAGCCCAAACAGCCGGCCCATGGCTTGATAAGGCGCCTGGTGAGGAGCGGGGCCTGCGCGCCGCTGGTCTCTGGACCAGGCCAAGCCGGCGGAGCCGATCCCCTGGCGGTGGTGGCCGCGGTGGGGACCGATGCAGGCCGCTGGCCGCCGGTGTCTGTGGGCCGCCGCCGATGCGGGCTGCCGGTGCTGCTCGCCGGCGCAGCCAGATGGCGGGCGGTGCTGGCGCTGGCGCTTGCCTTGGCACAGCTGGCCTGCGCGCCGCAACCTGGCGGCCCTGGCCGGCCCTGGCCACCACCGCCTGCGGTGGCGGGGGAGGCGGCAGCACCGTGGAGCTGTTGCTGAGCGAATCGGCGATCGCTGCAGGGTGAGCCCCTGGCCTTTTGCCAGCAGCCTGCGTTTCGGTGGCTGCCGCAGCGCCCCCCTTCGCGACTTACGAGCGTGGCTATGTCAAGGAGGGGTGGGCCGGCGGGCTGGCCCTGCCTCTGGGGAACTGAGCGGCCGGCCGGCCAGAGGCCTCGCTAGCCTGTGATCTGGGCCTGCGAACGCTTGCAGGGCGCTCTAGGGTCACAGGGCCATGCAGGTGCTGCCCCTCCCAGGCTCAGGCTCAGCCGCGCAGCTGCTGCGCTGGGGCGCCAGTCGGTGGGCTCGGCCTGATGGGCTCCTGCGCCAGGCGAGCTTCAGGCCCAGCTGCTCTACAGGCAGCGGTCAGATGGCCAGCAGGCCTGGGTTGAAGCGGTTGCCGGGATCCCTGGCGCGGCGAGGCCAAGGAGGGGCCCGCGGCTGCTCAGCCAGCTCTCCAGCGCGATCTGCCTGCAGTGGCGGAGGGTGGATTGCGATTCTTCAGCGGCGAGCAAGCTGCAGCCCTTGCTCCGCCTGACAACCCCCGAGGCCACCAGGCTGTTTGCCGATCTGGCCCCTCGCAGGGCCGATCAGCCCCATTTTTGTTTCCGGGGGGCCGATCGGCCCTGGCACCGATCGCCTATCATGGGCCTTCGGCACCTTGGTGGGTTGGTTGCTGCGCAACCGTCAGGACCGTTGGGCCGAACGCCGCGCCGAGGGCTGCGTCTCTGCTCCTGGATGCCAAGCCTCAAGGCCTGCTTCGTGCTGCCCTCCAGGCCCCGGGTGGTTGATTGAGCTCTGCCTGCCGCCAAACGTGGGCCTGGCCAGCCAAGGACGAGGGCGCCTGGCTGAATCCGCGCTTGCTGCCCCAAGTGCGGCCGGTTGCCGCGGCCAGGCCCTGGCCTTCGATGAACGCGAATGGCCTCAACCTGCTGTATGCGGGGCAGGCTGAAGCGGCCGTGGTGGCCAGTCAGCGGCTTTTGCCTTTGCTGCGCAGTGATCTGCGCCTCGACGCCCTGCTTGCCGGCCAGTGGCTCACCGCTGTGGTGGAACCTGCTGCTGCGGCCGGCCGCAGCCGCGAACCGGCGCCCTGGCTGGCTTTTCAACAAGCTCGCGAGCCCGCCCTGCTCAAGCCGGCTGACTGGCTGCGGGGTTGGGTGCCACCCGCTTGACGCGCCAGGCCTGGCTGCAGCTTTTGCAGAGCTGGCCCCACCACAATCGCCTCGCGTCTTGTACCCGGAGCCGGCGCGCTTGTGGCCAACTTGCAACAGGCCTCTCCCCCGCTCAGGGCGACTAGTCGCAAGATGCCGACTACCAGACGACGGCTCTGCTGGACCAGGGCGCTCCCGGCTTGAAGCGCAACCACCACGCCTGAACCCTAGCCCCAGAGCTCGCGCACGCCGCGGTGTGCCGCCAGCACGGCGTGGGTGATGGGCGAGCAGATTCAGGGAATCGCCAGGCCATGGGACAGCGGGGCAGGCAGGCGCCGCAACGCTTCACAGGCCTGGGCATCGACAGCTGTTCCCACATGGCCCGCCCGGCCGATCAGGTTGTAGCGCTCGGTGGCAAAAGCCTCCATGTCCATGGCCGAGCGCCAGGTTTGCGCAGGCGCAGCAGTTCGAATCGGCACGGCCGGCGGCAGGGGCAGGCAGGCGCGGCACTGCCGCAACGGCCTGGGGCCGAGGCGCCGCGCCGCCGCGCGGCAGCCTTCGAGAGCCTCCGTTTCAAGCCGTGTGCGCGCTGCCATCGGCGGCGGCGACGACGCTCGGCCCAGGCCAGATCACCTGGCTGGCGGCCCGAGGCGAGGTGCTTGATCCCTTCGCTGATCAAAAAGCGATAGGCCAGCTCCAGGGGAGCAAAGGGGCGCAGTCCGGCGCTGAAGTTCGGCGGTGGGTCTGTAGAGGACGCCCGCCCTTGTCTGCAGGGAGATCGCCATCACGCCAAGGTCCGGACCGGCGAGGCCCGGCCGGGCCAAGGGCAGGCGCTCCTGATCAAGAGAGGATGGAGATGAAGGCTGCAGGAAACGAAGCAACGCTGCCAGCAGGCCGCTTCGATCAGTCGCCTGCTGCCATGGCTGCTGAAGCCCAGTTGCCCACCAGCCCTTCGCTGATCGCCCAGTCGAGCAGCTCCTTTGCCCTCCCCCTCTAGGGCCCAGTCGAGATTTGCTTCGGGCCGGTGGAGGCCATGCACGCCAGGGTTGTCGGCCGCTCCACCCCCAGGCGCCTGAGGCAGGCCCGCAAGCTGCTGGCGGCCTTCGATCAGGGCCCACACAGCAGGGATCTTGCTGGTGGATCACCAGCTTGTCGCGGGGAGCGCCAGCTTGGCCATCGCCTCGCCCAGGTAGCCTCGGCCGGTCCGTAGGCGGTGCGGTTCGAGATGGTTTGATGCCGCAGGCGAAGGCGGGGCGGCCAGCCACCCGCTCCATCTGAGCGGGCGGAATCCAACCGCCCGCATATGTGCCCCAACGTGAACAGCGAGACAGCCGGCCCTCGGCCAAAGGGGCCGCCGGGCGGCGCTTGTCGCGGGGGCACCGGACGGTGCGCAGGGGGCGCCGTTTGGAGGGGGAGGCCGGGCTCCTCCGGATCGCAACCGGGCTCGGGCTTTGCCACCGCCTGCGCTGGGCAAGGCGGAACATTGCGGATCAGTTCGGCCGGGCTGAGCTGATCGAGAAAAGCGGCGAAAATCCTCCTGATCCTCCGCATCGGCCTTCGGCCATCGCACCGGGACTCGAAAGGCATCCGGCCACCACCTCCTCCAGCAGTTCCAGATTGCTGGAGGCAGGGTGCGCAGTGCCAGGGCGATGCATCGCTGGGGCCGGCCAGTCGATCTCAGTGGGCTCACCAGCGGGCGAGGTGAGTTTGAGAACGGCGCGGAAGGTGGCTGTCGTTCGATGGCATGGATATCACCCGCCTCCAGCCGCAAACCACCGGCCGCCAGCAGGGTGGCCATCAGATCGTGGCCTGAGCGGCGGGGGGGTGGCTCGCCTCCCAGGCCGGCCAGGATGTTCTGGGCCTGGGCCTGGTCGATCCCAGATTCGGCACCTGGCGCCGGCCGCAGGATCGCGGAGCAGCAACGATCGGGCTGCGACTGGCCGCGTCGAGGGCGATGCCGAGAAACGCGCATCTTCCACCATGGCCTTGCTGCGCTGACCGTTGGTCCATATGGGCAGGAGCTCCAGGCGACGATGTTTCACAGGGTTGCGTCCAGGGCCGTGGGCGATTTGAAAGGCGCCAAGCCCAAAAGGACGTGCTGCGTGGAAGGGGCTGGCGTCACTTCGCCATTGCCCTGGGCGACAGCGCGCTCGTCGGACGGCCGTCTGCCCTGGACCGTTGCTGAACTGCACAGGCGATGGCTTCGCGCCGATGCAGCGAGGAAGACCCTCAACCGGCCACTGCACCCATGGCCACCACGGCCGGCTGCGGGGCGCGCGGTGGAATTCTCGAGCCGGCCCTGCGCCTCGCGACGGCTCGGTTTGGTCACCTGGGTCAGCGGCCATGTGACGGGCCGCCCATGTGGTCGCCATCACGCCAGGCAACCGGCCTCCTGGAGGCTGAGCTGCAATGGCAGGGATCCGGCCTAGATGGCCGCACTCTGCGACAAGCCAGCGTGGCCGTCGATGGCATCAGCTTGACGGTGGCGGATCCAGCGGGGCCGGGGAGCGGTTCTGGATCGCCGTGATCCCGCTTCACCTGGACCCAGCACCACAGTTGCGACAGCGCCGGGTGGGCGATTTGCGGTCATCTGGAGCCGACCTGCTGGCCCAAATACACGAGCGGTTGCTGGCGGCAACATAGCGCCCCAGGCGGGGAACTCCGCCGCCCATGGCCGGATCGAGGGCTCGATTGGCTGGCCGAACACGGCTGGGCCTAGCGGTTGAAGCCGTTGATTGTTCGGGATCGATGAGCATGGACGGGGGGCACGGCACGATCGCCGCCCTGCGCACCTTCACAATCGCCGAGGGGATTCGTGATGATCGTTCGGCAGCCTTGGCCCTGATCTTTTTCGGTGGTGGCCCCTTCTGGGTCAAACGGGCCGTTTGTGGCGCTCGCCTTTTCTGGTGGGAGGATTCGTCGGCCATCGTCGTACACCTTTACCGCGCCAGGCATCTGGAGCCGCCGGCATGCCTTCGCTCGGCTGGTGGCGTCTCGACCCCTGTTCCTGGTCACCGGCGCCTGGATGATCAGCCAATTCCGTGGCGGCCTTGCAATGCGGCTTCCCAGATAGCTCGCGCTCGAACGCTTTTGGGAAACCTGTTTATGGAGGTGCGCTCTTTGCCTCGCGAGTCGCAGGGCTTATGGTTCTGTCGCCTGTTTGACCGCGGCCCAGCCAGCAACAGCAGGGCGAATGTGTGCGGGGGTGGGGACTGGCCAACGGCTGACACTGCTCAGACCCGGCCTCCGCTGCTCGGTCGTCTGTCCTGACGATGGAAGATCTGAGTCACGCTCTACAGTGCATCGGGCGTTGCTCGTTATGGCCGTGAGCTTGCCTGTCAGCGGCATCGACACTGCTCGCCTTTCTAGTGCCCCATCTCCATGGTCCTGGAGATTGGCAAAGACTCAGCCCCATCCGACCCTTGACGCGAAACAACGAAAGCCCAACCCCAGGACCTGATTGGCCACTGGGCAACAGCGAAGCGAAAAGGCCGGTTGCAGGGCAGTTCCGGGCTCGTCGCTTGAGGGGAGCAAACCAGAATCGAACCGGTTTCCGCGTGTGGATCTGGATCTGGAACTCCTGGGCCGGGCTCGAGCCCCATGCGGCGGGTGTAGGCGTTGCCGATCATTCAATGTTGCCATTGCCTGCACCCGGGTGCGGAATTCAGCCTTGGCGTCCCTTGCTGCCACTGCCCTGGCCCATGCGACTTGCCGTGGGGCGTTGTTGGCCGGCCGAGACCGGTAACCCTTGGCTTCCACCTAAGGCCCGGTAGAAACCGCTTCTTCAGTAGACGTCCCACCTGGCTGACATAGCCACAGGCTTGGCAATCTGATCTTCTGAACCAACTGCTGAGGGGTTCTCGCCTTCTCAAGCAGGGCACTTTCCCCACAAGCAATTCGCTTTTCCAGTCCAAGCAAGGCTTTCCCTCTACAAGGCTCTAACTCCAAGCAAGAATTTTCCTTCTGGAATGGGTGGGGCGGCGAAGATGGACGTCCAAACGCGATGCCTGACTTTAGGCCGGTCTCGAAGCAGATGACTGCTCGGTGGATGGGGGGAAGGCATTTTTTGGGGCCAAAGGGGGACCTCAGCGTCCCGGAGGAAGCCGTGACAGGATTAAAGAGATATAGAGGTGCCTGAAGAGAATCAACCAAGATCACCCATCACGAAAGTGCCCAATTAGAGTCGGCTGCTTCGGACGCCGAAATGGGTTGCTCAGGGTGAAGTGACCCGGCTGCGTGCCTGCCACAGACAATCAGGATCATTCATGGCGCCCAGGACCGTGCAGCCCGTGAGAAACCGGAGGCATTAAAAGGTCGCTGGCGTTAGAGCGTTGTCGCGTGGAGGCGAGGCAGGTTGAAAATATCGACCATGTGAAAGCCAGCCATGGAGGGCCACCCCAAGGGCCGCCGTCAGGCAGCAGCCAGCGGCGGGAAGGCAGATTGGCCTGTTCCTGCTTCAGTTCGCTGGCGGCACGGTGGAACGTGAAAAAACTGCTCGCCACAAGTTTCAGGGCCGTGTTGATCGTGGGGCAAACCGTTTCCAGTTCGTAGAATCGCCTCCCAGTGGCAGGGGGACTTCACCGCCCGAAACGTTGAGGTAAGCGTCAAAAGAATCGGCGAAGGTCATTCCATCGGCCACCAGGAAAGTGGTCAGGGCCGAACGATGCGCACGTCGCGATTGGCCTTCCTTCGTCCTCCTCAGCGGGCAAGTGAAGCTGGGGATCACGATGCTGGCAAGCAACGGTTGCGGAGGTCAACGTTTCTGTCGCCACAGCGGCCAGCACTTGATGACGGTTCGGCAGGGCGGGGCGTTGTCAGGGCGGCCGATGGTGGTGGTCTGGGCGAATCGACAATTCCGGGGGAAGCAGCGAGGTGGGGGCAAAGCCCCTGGATCATCGACCCCGAGACCAGAAGCTGTTGGGCCCGTGGTGGACTGTGAGTTCGATCTGGTCTTCAGCGACGCCGTAGCCGTAGGGTGGGTCACCACGGCGCAGGGCGACCAGTTCTACCACCGGGTGGAGGAAGAACTGGTCAACCATTTCCGGAGTCAAACGCCCTCCAGGGGTTGTCACCAGCCCCGGGCCGGCGAAGGCCACTCCAGGCCACATGATTAGGGAATGGAAGGGTGCTGATCGCCATCAGCAGGGCTCCCAACACTGCTGACTGGTTTCACATGGTGAACTTGCGGTCTACTCAGGCCACGCGCGGGGCATGCCCATTGAGGCCAGCCAGTGCGTGGGGGGCAAAGGCAGAGGTGGGAAAAACAATGAAGGGTGGAGCGCAAAGTTGCAGGCGGCCCAGGTTGTTTCGTTCGGCATCGGCCCGTGAACTGGGGACACCAGTGAAAATCGATCCAAACACGGACGAGACCGGTTTCCGCCATAGACGATGTAGTGAAAATGCCCCGACACGAAGTTAGGTGTTCAGTGGACATGAATATCGGAAGGGGACCTGGGCCAGTGCACCCCGGTTGATGCCACGAAAACGAAACGTGAACCGATGAAGGCCACAGCTGAAAAACATGGCGCTGTTCAGGTTGCGATTTTGCCGCCCCAAAGTGTGGCGAGCAGGTTAAAGAATTTGATGCCGGTGTTACGGGCGCATTGAAGGCCCCGCGCCCCCCCCCCCCATGGCAATCGTTGGAAACACAGGCGCCAGTCCAGAGGGGGCGTACCGCTGTGTGAACATGTGATGGGCCCAGACGATCAAGCCGAGGAAAACCCAATTCCCAGATGGAGTTTATCACCATCGTGAGTGTAGCCGAACAGGGGCTTGCGCGGCAATGAAACGGCAGAAGTTTTTCCATCTGACCAGCCAAAGCCGGAAAGAACCATGATGTAAACCGCCGGGTGGGAATAGAACCAGAAAAGGTGTGTGATACACCACCGCATGCCTCCCAAGGCCGGGTTGAAGAATTTCCGGTGTGGGCGATGATGTCGAAACTGAGCAACACCAGCAACGTTTCCTTGCTAAGCAACCTCGCTTGGCGAAGACCACAAGGAAACTTGCGTGCCCCGCATCGGCCTCCCCAGCAGCTACTATGGGCCAGTTGCATCATCTTCAGCCCGTGCGGACGCAGCTTCCCTCGCGCTGCCCATGAAGCTATCCGCACATTGCCCCCCAAACAATGGACCTCACTACAGCCCAGGAGGCAACACACTTCAAGATCCAAACCACTTGGGCCGCAGCGGGAGTTGGTGAGGCTGAGCGGGGATAGGCCGTCCAACCGGACTGGGCCGCACCGGCAATGAGAGTAAACTGGCAATATCAGCAAAAAACCAGCCGGTGGAAATCATCCAGAAAGCCACCGCATTGAGCCGGGGAAACGCCATGTCCCGGGCTCCTACATAAAAAGGAATCAGTTAATTACCGGGAAGGCTCCATTCACCACAGGCACCGATCCACAAAAAATTCATCACCGTGCCATGCAGGGTGAGCATTTCGTTGTAGGTTTCCCTGGGAACAAAATCGGATATCGGATGTCTCAACATTACCACCCGATTCACCGCCGGCCAGGGCGCCTTCCACCAGATGAAAAAGAAACCCGGTTCACCATGTTATGGCAGACGATCACCTTTGTGATCGAGCTGAAGGCTGAGATAACGAAGCAGCCTTTGCGGCTGTTTAACCCGGAGGGAGGCTTGCCCGGTTGGAAGTCTGGGGGGGAAAGCCAGGGTCATCGCCAGGAGGGGCATGGGTGAGGGAAATCAAAAACGCTCTTGGAGCCGACCTCAGGCCGGTGGGAGCTCCGGCTGCGAGGCCACCGTTGCCGGAAGTTGGAATCCACCAAACGATCGAAGGCCTCCGGCTCGTGGTACCACACGGGAACCGCATCCCGGGCCGTGGTACGCGGCCGCAGAGTTCGGCGCAGATGATCGGATACCGGCCCGGCAGGGTGGGGTAAAGGTCAACCACGCGTTGGCTTGCCCGGGATCACGTCCTGCTTTCAGGCGGAACTTCAGCACCAGAAGGCTATGAATCAACATCGCGCGCCTCCATCCGCAACTCCACCCTCTGGCCGCTTTTTGACGTGAAGTTCGCGCTGATGAAGGGTCGCCTTCGGGAATGGAAAAGGAAGGCGACTGAAGAGGCGTTACATCGACAGGCAAGGACGCCGATGCTTCACCGAAGCAGCCGATCCTCCCCCAGAGGCGGGGGGTTTCCAGCCTCTCCTCTGATGTACCGGACACTGGCTTGAGCGACTTGGAGAGTCATCGTCCCATTGCATGGGAATGGGGATCGGCGAGGGGGATCATGCCGCCCATCCGGTCATTAGATGTCGTAGCTGTAGAGCGACAAACAACACCACGATTGCGGGATGGGACCGGTCCAGAAGATTTCAAGCTGGAAGATTTTCCTTCCACTAGCCACACCATCACAGAATCACCATCCCGCCGCTGAAACCGCACCAGGCTGAAGGATTCAACAGGCCAAGATTCCTAGGAAAAAGGGTTGTGCCGATCGTGAAAAGTACGGCGAGAGTTCGTATACAAAGGGGCGTTCAACTGGCGGGCTGGCTGGGAGGAGGTTGATATTCTGGCCACCAAAGCCCTGCCAAGACGAGGCATCATGCCCACCACCAAGGGTGAAATGGACGGAGGTATGGGCACGGACCGCATTGTCGCTGGATTCCCACCTTATGGGGATCGCAGATCCGCCAAAGGGCCATTGGCGCAAACCACTTATCAACTCGATCCAAGTGCCGCGATTTCCACACAGGGCTGCCCCTGTAGACCCAGTCCAGGGCCAACGGGACTTCCAGGGTGAAGCTTTGATCGCTAGTTTGGCTGCATGGGGCCTGGAATGCTCTTTCTCACATCCCATTTGGTGGTGGCCCTGGTGGCGCTTTGTCGGCATCCGGTGCGCCACCCGGGTGATGCACAAGCCCGGCTTGGCCTGCCCGACTGGCCGCCTCTGCTATGGCAGCTTCCTGCCTGGTGGCCAGATGAATCTGAAAGGTGTTCCTCGGAATGGTTTCACCGCCTTGATTGCCTTTCTTGGTCGGCATCGTTTGCTGGTCTTGCTCGTGATCAGTTTTGCTGAAGCGGTCCCTCGCTGCCTGCTGGCTGCCATTGGGCCAGCGGCACGGCCCTTCTGCTGGTGGCTTTCCAGGGCGCCCTCGGTGCCTGACGCGTGACCAGCTGCTGCGATTCGACCTGGTCACCGGCTCACCTGGCCACGGCCCTGGTGCTGGTGGCCCTGCTCAGCGCATCCACAGGGCCTTGGCCTTCCGTCCGAACCAGCCTCTTCGCTCCAGCCACAACAAGCAGTTGTTCGGCCTGGCTGGCCAGCGGCCTGGTGGATGGCCCCCGCCGTCGAGCTTGGTTTGGCGTGTTCATCCAGGCATCTCTAGGGACCCTGATGGCCAGCCAATGTGCTTCAGGCCTTGCCTTGCCAGCGGGAGGAAGCCTGCCAGTGGTTAGCCCCTCCATTCGGCCAGCTCGCCACGCCTGTGGCCACAGCGGTGATTGCCGCTGAGCCTGGACCAATTCCTGCTGCGGCGGTTCGCTCGGCGACAGTGGCCGCTCGCAGCCAGCGCAGCCGTGGATGCTGTGACCTTGCACAGTTCTGCTTGGCGTGCTTTCACCCTTCGCCTCGCCCTGGCCGTGCCCCTGATCCAACCGTGGGGCACAGATACGCAGCTTTGCTTGTGGCCGTTACTCGCCGCCCTGGCGATGCGGACCTGGCGATCCAGCCTTCCCAGCGCCGACCTCGGTCGATTCCCCTCGTATGCAGACCTCCATGGTTAGCGCGCAGTGTGACCACGGCCCCTTTCGCCCCCCCCCGGTGGGTGGACAGGGCCGGGGTTAGGCGCCCAGCCAAGGCGCGCCTGCCCGCCTGGCTGGAATCGCCAAAAACTCGGCTGATTCCCCTGCTGCGGGCCACCACCTCGGCGGCATTTGCCCTCTCCGAAGGCTGGCCATTACCCACCCTCAACCGGCCTGCCACCCTGGGCGCGTGGCGCCCTGGCCGCTGCCCTGCCGGCGTTTTCAAACTGGCCTCTTGGAGAGAATCTCGATGGCCGGATGGGCGCACCAGTGAGCCGCTGCCCTGCCCTCGGTCGGCTTTCTTCCACCACGGCCTTCTGGGCGGACGGCGCCCTCACCCTGGCCTCGTTCGCTGCGATTGATCCGTCGGGTGTGAAACAGCTGGCGCGCCCTCTCTCGTTGCTTTTTTCTTTTTTTTTTTTTTTCCGGGGGGGCTTAAATGCAGCTATGTGCTGCCTCTTACACAGCCCTGCTCAAACCCCGCACCACCCAGAACATCGTCATCGGTGGCGTCGCCGGGCGATTCCGCCCCTGGTGGAGGCGCCCTGCGCAGGGGCATGTGGGGTTCTTGGGTGGTTGGTGGCTGTTCAGCCTGTGATGCTCTTGGACACCGGCCATTTCTGGGCCTTGGCCCTGTTGCTTGCGGAGGGGGGATTTACCGCTTCAGGTGGCGCATTCCGATGTTTTGCCTGGTGATCAAAGGTGCCGCCCACACCACCCGGGGCGATCGGCCATTACGGCCAGGGCACGGCCCTGATCAGTGGGCTTTCGGAGTGCTGGCCTTGCCACTGGTGGGGACTTGCTCTACGGGCTGCTGCGATGCTGCCATTCAATTCCAGGCTGCTGCAATGTCACGCTCCTTGGCCCAGGCCCCGGAAAGACCCATGGCCGCCCAAAGGGTTTGTTTCGCTTGGTCGATCCTACCTGTTCGGGCATCTGCCTGTTGTGCTGATGGCCCGCTTACCCGGAGCCCAAACGTGTTTTTCAGCCAGCAGAGCTGGGAAACTGGCTGGGTGGCTGCCTACCCGTTCCATGCCTGCTGCAGCGCTCTGAGCGCCAGGTTGCACTCTCCTTGGCAGTTGTTGCTCCCTTTCTAGATTAAATGAAACCCATCGGCCTGGGCAGGAAGTGTCACAAAACGGCGAGAGAAGCCACGGTGATCGAGCTCATTTGAGCTACGGCAGGAAACTACGGCCCGGTCACGGGCCCTGGCCGGCCTCTCCTTGACCCGCTGCCCCAAGGGCTGCCTGTACGGGCTGCTGGGCCCCAAACGTGCGGGCAAGACCCACGCCTGCGCATCGTTCTGCACCCTTGCTGGCCCCCCGACAGCGCCAAGCGTCAGGGTGGGCGGGCTCGATGCCCTGGCCCAGCCCAGGGGCGTCGTGAACTCTCGGCTATATGTGCGCCCAGGAGGGTGGCGGATCGACAAGATCCTCACGGCCGTCGGGAAACTACTTGGATGTTGCAGGGGGCGTCTTGTACCACCTCAACGCCAAGCGCCTGCAGAGCGCGTTGATCCTTGAACTCAGCGGCCTGCTCGGCAGGACGGACTGGCTGGCATCGGCAGCTGTGGCAGCTACTCCGGCGGAAAATGCGCCGCCGGCGGACTGGCCAGCGGCCCTACCTTCACGATCAGCTGTGCTGGTGCTCGATTGAACCACCGTCGGCCTTTTACAGCCGAAAGCCGTGCCGCGATCTGGGCAGGTGGTTGCGCCAGCTCGCGATCAGGGCACCCACGGTGCTGTGAGCAGCCACTACTCGAAGAAATCGATTGCCCTCGGCGATCGGCTGGCGATCATTCGGATGGTGGACAGGTTGATTGCCGAGGAACGCCCACCAGCTTGAAGCGCCCCTGGGGGGCCGAATCGGGTCACCCTGCGGGTACGGGGGGAATTCAGCAACCGCCCTGAAGCTGAACGGGTCCGGTGAGGTGCTGGAGCGCTGCCGGGCGTTCGCCAGGTGGTGGTTGAACCTGGCCCAGCGGCCATTTCGCTCCAATCTCGTGTGAGAATGCAACGGTTGAATTGAACCGCTGCGGGCGCAGCTGGGCCCGGCCATCTGCCCAGTGTTCTCTCTCTCCCAAAGCGCCAGCCTTGGATGATGTCTATCTCCAGGCCCCAACCCGGCGCCACCCTGATGGATGGCGGAGCTGCAGGTGGGCGGTAGGCCGTGATCCCAAGGCCGGAGCGCAAAAAACGGCGATGCGTATGATCCCATGTCTCGAGCCCCTTTCCTTCCCTCTGACCCGGCGATGAACCAGTGCACCCTCCATGGACCTGCCACCCCGTTGCCAAGCCTGCGGGCGTCAATCTCGGGGAATTCAGCCCTAGACCCGATCAGGGCCAGGAAATCCTTCGCTCTTGACCAAACGGCTGTTTCCTGCAATTTGGCCGGCGGCCCTCCACCGCTTGTGGGCAGGGGTGTTCAGCCCCTGATCTGGCTCGGTGTTGTTCGGCGGCCCTTGTTCGCCAAGGGGCGGCCTGAAGGGGTCTGCTGCCCGGATCTGGTCATGAGCTAACGGGGCCGGCTTCCTCGGGGCTTGGGTGATTGTGGTTCACCGGCGGTTTCAAGCGCGGCCGCTCAACGCCGGGACTTTCCAGTGATTGGTTCCGATCGGGGAATTCGGGCTTTCTTGGAACCGGTTGCTGGGTTTGGCCACCGTTGTTGCGAATCGAGGAAGTTCGGATTCGTGATTGCCTCGTGCTCTAACATACCAGCCTCAGGGGCCTGGTCCAAGAAGCCTGGCGATTCATGGGGGAACGGGCGGGCCCCTGCTTTCGGGATTACGGGCTGGCCAAGGGGGTTCTACGGGCACTTGGGTTTTGGCTTGGAAAATCTCCCTTTTCTTTTTTTTCC
>Ga0163217_1118228_pt1 | contig 14198 bp, 11 predicted proteins | sample SynspAceP_FD_185933 | JGI IMG/M metagenome (GOLD analysis project Ga0163217, IMG submission 185933) | Saline lake microbial communities from Ace Lake in Antarctica - Synechococcus sp. Ace-P (PacBio error correction) | ecosystem: Environmental > Aquatic > Non-marine Saline and Alkaline > Saline ... | reverse complement strand
ACAAACAGAAGTCTACATCGCAAGGGAATGATCAGAGTGTAAATTCTCCTCACCGATTACACTTAAAAGTGAATCAGATTTCAATTTCTTACAGATATAATTGCGACTCCACGAATCAAGACGAATGACCCTCCGGTACTTGATAAGGTGAATTTCTGTAATGACCAATGTTGCGTTCGCCATTGGGAAGGAGGCTTGCCGCAGTGACTCAAAGCTCTTCGCCCCCAAAAGGATATTTTTAATGGTCGGAGTAATGGATTTAATCGCTTAAAGTCTACAGGCAAATGCCAGGTAGGTTATTTTCTATTACCTATAACATTATTTTTTGCACTACAGCGGCAAATCAGGGAAATCTCATTTTCAAAAGTACTTTAGCTGAGATAACAGCCTCCAATCTGGATAAAAAACTCATTAGTAACATAATTACTGTTGCTTCATAGTATCTGTGCATCATGATTTGCGAATAGTCAACTCATTAAAGAATGTCTGAAGGTGCGGAGGGTTGAAATTCAATGACTTTCATTGCATTCGGAACGTCAGTCGATTTGAAGCCATTCCATAAAATTTCCCTTTGGGCATGTTTGCAAAATTGGTCGGCAATTTCGCTTGCATTTTGCCTGGACGAGATGGACTGTTGCTACTTCCAAAATTGACTTGTTGCCCAAGAATTATTTATCGGTGATCAATAAGTACCTGCCTCCATTTCATTCGTTTTGACTGAATATTATCACAATCATAAACAAAATAATTTTGCTGTTGCCCCGTTTTTTTAACTCAAATTAGTGGCTTCCCCAGTGAGAATTCAGATTCTATGATGCTTCGCGACTAGAGCTTCGAAACTAATTTGTAACAAAGCTATATTTTTGCTTCCTTCGCTGCCATCAGGAGTATGAAGCCGTTGTTTTTGTGGTCAAAAAATCATTTTGTGACGTCTTGACTTTTCGGATCTACACAATTTACCATCCCAGTATACTTCAGTTTGAATTTGCGGAGATTAAAGACTTCATTTGCATATGGATCTCCCTTCCCTTCTCGTCTTTTGTTTGTAATTCCATAACCCAGAACCCTGTAACATGCAAAGAATTCCTCCGTCGCACTTCTTCCCCAGAACCTCCACAATTCCTCCATGTTTGAAGTTGCATCGGAGAACTTGAGCCCACTTTCACCCGAATAAATCCAGCTAACTGACTTTCAAGCTGGACGAGTATCTTTTTTCCGCTTCTAGTTGGACTTTCTTTTCGACGCAATTTCCATGCCTTGAAGAAGCGGCTTGCTTCCAATTTTGCATGAATGCTGCTCACGGCTTTGATCGAAGGCAAAAAAGATGAAGAAGTAAATAAAAAACAGGGAATTTTTGCTAAAATTTCATGATTCCCATGTTTAAAAAATTATACTTGAGCTTTCAATTCCGTAAAATTCAAAGCATAATTCCGAAATATATCAGTTCTTTTTTCTAATGAGTACCCTCTCAAAAAAGTCTCCGACTTTCATTCCGTTTATTACCTTCAAGTTTGAGTTCAAGATGTTTCTAGCTTCCGCTCCGCGTTTGAAATTTTCCAAAATGTTTTTCCATCTGAGCTGTAATTCCCAAAGGCACTTTTGAATAAGTTTTCTTCAGATACAGTTGTTTTAAAAATCTTACAGAATTTCCCACCAAAGTCGTCCAAGCGACAGGCATAAGGTGAGAGCCGAATCAATTTGAATGGCTTCCGCCGAATTTGCCAATCGATTTCTCTGTTTCTTGAAGATTTTGGCATGATGCATCGCTTTTGACTAATCTGGTGGAGTATGCCATCACTTCATCTGCCGCAATCGCTTCTACAGTTTCAAAACAGTGTCGGCAAACCCAGTTCCATCAGTTTTCAATAGCAGATCCCAAATCATCTTCAGGGAGAATGTTCAACTTTCTTCCTGATATATAATTACTTTCCTTATCGATTCTCATGCTTGAGAAAAAAGTCGTCACTCCCTGTTTCTTTTCGACCGTTGAGATGCCCATTGATCGGGCTCCCCACAGGTAGTTGGGAAGCAATGATGCATGGAAGAACTTAAATGTGCCATAAGGAGCATTCCCAAACTGCTCAGGAAAGCATCCGAAAGCAACCTACAATTTGTAAATCTGCTTTTAAGGCACGCAAACCTCATCTGATTCTGGTGGATTTTAAGTTGTCGGCTGGAAGAATATCTCAAGCCATGTTTTTAGCGCCCAGCTTTCTTTGACTGGAGATGGGATCAGCTTTGTCCACGACCTTTTGTTTGTCTGGGCTGTAAATTACGTCCTATAGATTTCCAGTTATTTTGGACTAATATTCAAGGGCGGGAAACAGCGAATTCCGGACCGTTCCCAATAAGACGATTCGAAGTGGTTTGGAACCTTCCTTGTAAGTTCTTGACTAGGAATAATGTTACACAATATTTTATTAGTAAACCTTAATGTGCTGTCAGAAAATTATTTATAATTAAAATATTTCTCTCTCAACTCTTATAAGATCAGGGTCTGATTCCAGGAAGCTCAATTTCTGAAGCAGTTTATCCTTCTATAATATCTTCTTCAAATTGATTCAGTTCAGCGAGCGCGGCTATTGAGAGTAATTGTTAAAAAAATGGCCTTTCCTTTCAAGATTTTGATAGGCAGTCCAACAGGTATTTCAAGGTGGATAAATTGCTGATTGAACATTCATTCTCAAAGTCAACGCCATAGCAGACTGATCTTGAAGTTGAGTGGTGTTAGGACATGCCATTTATCGGAAATTGGTGTTAAATGTAAATTTCCGAAAGCAGATCTGGATAGCCGTAAGTCTGGAAATGGAAAAAGGGTGCCACCGACAGAGATACACGTGCTTCAAAAAGCAGGTACTAGGTACAAAGCCCGCGATTGATAATCATTGGGAAGATTTGGGACAGGGCTTTATCGGAAGGTTAACGCGGGTATTGTGTGTCCAATTCCAACAGGGGATCACTTTCAAGATCAGCTTGAAACCCCTTTGAGCCCATTTTTCCCCATTGATCAAATTCTTTGCTTAATTTCACCCACCAGTCAAAGCCGTGACCACCACAGGAATAGGATGCATACCCACAAAACTTTCGAATCCTGACCTTCAATACTGGTCCGGCCAGGTAGTCTCCATTTGATTTGGTCGATCAAAAATCAAATCACCGGTAATACCATTTTTCTGCGCACGTCTGTCCATTACATAATGCTCTGGAGATATAAGTAAAGAATCTCACTCCCACATCTGAAGATCAATGATAGATCTAATCCTTGATTTTGAGCGGCCTTGCTTTTTATAGTTCCATTAGAGTGAGATTTTGGAAGCCCCAGTTTTTGCTATCTATTGTATTATCCCTTTTTCACCTGCATCAGCCACTCCGCGAAAAGCCATGCTCTGGCCACAAATACTTTTCTTTACTGGAGATCCTTTTTCCAAATAAAAAAATCGGACCACATGCTTTCTTATTACTTTAGGTAGAAACTCGTCTGATTGGCGGATTCCACAGACTTTCCCGTAAAAGTTTGGAAAGGGTTAAAGCTCTGGCTGATCAGCCGCCGGCAAAAATTTTTAGTTCCTGTGCGTTCTAGCTCGGCATCCTGCAAAAAAGCAGTAGGCAAAGGCGAAATGTAAATAAAGATGTGGTTTTCATTTGCTTCCATGCTATTTGACGGAAGTGTTTCACAAATTAACGCAAGTCAAATTGAACCTTCCTATTTCATCGCCAAAAACATAGCTTCAAAAGGGCTCGGGATGGGGTTTTTCAGTCACTATCTATAAAATCGCGGTTGGAAGCTAGCTTTGCGGGCTTGCTGTCTCTCTTATAGCTTCATGGTCTAGGGGCTTTCAAAAGACGATTTCTGACAAGGTTTACGGTTTTACAGCGACATTTCCAGGTTCAGCGCTTTACCCATGAGCAATGGATTTTTAGAATCTCCTTTCCTTAAAATCAGATTTGTCACGCAAAAAATTATAAGCAATTAGACCCTGAATCACCGAGTTCATTCTTTTGCGCATTTTAAAGCAGCTTTGATCAAGGCGAAGATGAGTCGAGGTATCTGATGAAAGGTGTTGGCAGGAGTTTTGATAGTCTTCGATTCAAAATCCTATTGATTGAAGGACGATATTGAAAGATCCCTGAAGAGCGGAACTTCCAATGAGGTGATGCTTAGTTCCTTTATTGCCAACAAATTGAATTTAAAGTCGGTGATAGATTTACCCTTACTTTTACAAGAGCCGCCTCGATACAGAGCAAGGGAAATTGTGGGATTTTTAAGACTATTTGGAGAATTTTGATGAGAAAATATCCCTCGAGAACTTCAAAACTATCCGAAACCTAAATGCTGGATCAAGCGCCAAGTAGGAGGGATGAGATTTTTTCTTAAGACTTTTGTCACCTCGAATCTGTTTATTTGAGATCAATCAGCCATTGTACGATCTCAAATTGATTGATAGCAGCAAAGTATCTGAGAATTTCGATGGTTGAAAATTGCTTGACACCAATGTCTATTATTTATTGGTTTGATGCGGTTGTTCGATTTTCAATATGGCTGCGATATTATTTATCTTAATCATGGAGCCACGTTACACGATGATCGGTTTTCAAAGCTTGAGCTTCGACTGCTCAAATCAGAGGGTGTTTTCTGGAAGGTTTAATATCTCAGCCGCGGGACCTTTTGATAGGAATGCTCGGATTAGGACTCGCATTTCTTCAGGATCAATTAGTTTATCCCCACTCGAGGCGGGAAAGCTAGCTACATGGCTATGTGCCGATTGATGGAAACTGCCCAGCTTTTAATCCTTGATCATTTTGATTATCATTTTAACTGCAGCGGATACTTTGGATTCCGTAAATGGTGATCGCTAAAGTGGTCCCATCAAATCAACAAATTTGATTGATTAAAGGGGCTGAAAATACTTTTGACTTTCATTCCAAATCAACACCACTATACCGCTTCTTTGAAGGATTCCAGTACTCATTGTTTGAGTTCTTTGGTTCGATCTTGAAAGATGATAGGTACTTTCAAATTACTTTAACCCTACTTCACAAGCGGTACTTATTTCCGATCTGGAAAGCATATCCGATGAAATTTGGACCTCACCAATTTAATTCCCTTGAATACACTTTTGTGATAAGCACTTGAAACCAAGCTGTAGTCATCCTTGATAGAAGTCCGGTGATAAGTTTACATAGACACTCGCAAAATAGACATTCATACTCTCCCAAATGGGCCCAGTTGACCACATTCACACAGTATGTATTCGGGGAGCCGACGGCTAATTCATAACCTGAAACGGACCAAGCCTCATATAGTCGAATCAGTCAGGAGGGATTGTTTGTGAAAATCAGCATCCATTTTCAAAAATGTAATCGTATCCTCTGTCCAAAGCCCATTCAAACCAGTGATTAATATCTGTTCCTAGGCCCCATTTTTCGGTACGCTAATTAAATGAAGTGCTGTTGGGGAAATCTGACTGTAGCACGATCACCGGCTTGAGCTGTGCATCTGGGGGCTACACATCATCAATTACCAATTAATTCGATCCCCATCAGATGCATGGACTTCTGAATATCTCACGATATTTTCAATCTTCTTAAGTGTGCAATGATGACAAGTTTCGATGCTTCATAGGGGGGCAAAGGGCCCAAAGAAGGTTTTTACTGTTCATTTTGAAGAGTGGAGACTATTATTTCTTCGGCTATGTATTAATTTTTGGCAAACTTAACACCCATGAAAAAGCCTGTCTGCATTCGTGGAGCTATGTTTCCACTGCGCTTAACGATTCCGAATGTACCATCGATGACAGATGCATCCTTTCACACTTCTCACGAACTCAAGATTCCCCAATGAAATCGTACCATGGCTTCCGTTGCAGACGAAGATTGGACTCGATTTTCTTATTTATTGATTATTAAATCAGTTCTGGGATTACTTTGACTTCTATTCCAGAGTTCCGACTGGTGATCGCAGCGCTAAAGTCAGAAGAACTCCGCCTTGAATAAGTTGCGATACCATCCGATGAACTCTTCGAAGACTATCTATTAAGAATGAGAAAAAAGGTTTCCTGTGATCGCGGGAAAATTATTGAAAAAAGATCCCATTTTACGGAGATTCGTTGCCATCAACATATCAATACTCGACCAACTTGGGTAGTAAAGCCATTAGTCAGTGGGAGCTAAAGACACGATAAAAATCCCTGCTGTTCTTGGCAAAATCAAGGGCTAAATCAATGAATTGCTAGTAAGGAGGAAGATTATCTGGTTCAGCCTTTTTAAGGAAGTTACAGAAAGTAGGAGGGAGAGTACTCCTTATTTTCTTCAATGCAAAATCTTTCTCATGCAGTGCTCAAAACCCCTGCAAAAGGAAGTTTTTAGAGTGCAACATTATTTGGAGGACGATCTTCGTTAATGATCAAGTATTGAGTTGATGGAATCTTGTCAAAACTGGTGACTGAATTGCATCGAAAGTCATTAGCCGAGTGGACGAGAGTAAGTATCATTGATGAATATTTCACCTGATGGAATTAGAAATGATTGAACCTTAGCTATTCTTGGATAGCGGGATCAAGCGATTCCTAAACTACAAGGCTGCGCTGAAAGCCCGAACTGAATAGGTTAAATTTAGACGCAGACTTCCGCTTGGTTTTGAGCGTAAAGGCTACCCTGGATGCTCCACTTAAGAATGCAGCCTTCATCGTTACCAGCAAGCCATTGCAATACCCCTTTCTTCGCATTGCTTCTACTGTTTGATTTGCTTTCAATACGGCCTTCAAAATATTGCCAAAAGCCCATTCAAGTAAACCAGCTTTCTCAGTGCAAAACCACTGTTATAATCTACCAACATAATGATCTGGCTCAAACTGACATAAGATTGAAAGAAGCGGCACAGCCTAAAACATCACACGAAGTCGCTCCTGACCATCGCCTTGAAATAATATACTTGGGCCCAAATGTGGGCGTTTTGATATCTTTGGCATTGTTCGAGAAATCGCTCTGCCTATTCATATTTTCTCGAGATTAGCTGTGTTCTGACCTACCAAGTTAGAATATCAAAGTCTTCATAATCGATAGTTGGCCGCTCGAAGAAGATAGAGTTCTGCTCTTTATACTTTTTTTCTCCTTTCAAACAGAATTTTGCCAAGTTCCGCAAATTGCCTGGCATTTAATTCCTATAAACTCATATTCGCTCAATAATCTGCTCTGGCTTTTTTCGATTTCACCTATTTCCTCATAGAACTGCTCTGAGGTGAAGTGCTTTGATATCAGGTACTGAAAAAAACAATAACCCATTCAATTCTGATATTCGCCTCTTGAAGTTTCCTTTTCATAATACGCTCGTAGAAGCAAATCTTCGAGCAGGAACTGGATGCCAAATAGCATCAGAAGAGTAGTTTATGTATTTTAAAATCGTTTCATAATAAAGGAAACAAAAATAGCTAGAAAAAATATTTATGTTTAAATTTTCTGAGGCCTGAGTGTGTTTAAAGTACCCCTTGAGTACTAGGCAGGCTGATTACTATTCTTTGGGTCAATTCCCATTACCCGCCATTTTAATTGCCACCCGAGCTAGACCTTTTTGAAAATAGCTTCAATCTCTGTGGTGCTCGTTTCACCTTTGCTTTAATATTTAGATTGCACTTTGCGTCGGTTATCCGAGGAAAGGATTTAAAGAATGGAAAAACCTTTCGTAGCTATCTCCGATTTTCTCCCGTTCCGGAATTCGCATCCCAAACAATCCAAGCCTGCCACCGAAATCAATTCACTTGTGCCAAAATGTCGTCCATTGGAGCAGTAATCCATAACGGTAAATACCTTTTGCCTCCCAAAGCTTTTAATAAGCTTCGCCAAGTGCAACCAAGTATCCTCAGATGTATGATGCTTCTCAATGTGCAGTCCCATTTACTTTAATTCCCAAATCGGTTACTACCATGCTGCCTAGCTGTCGGCATGTGATCAAAGAAACATGCAACTGTTGAGATCTTGATTGCCACTTGCCCATTAGATTTAGTTGATGGAATCTCTGTTCGAAGTTCTTTCGACTATTCAGCTGTCCGTGAGCATTTCAGCAACTTATAGATTCCATTCCCCAATCGTTTGTCACTATAACTCAGCCTCTTCGGCTCATCTCCGATAAAAGATGGCCTATGAACCTAGATTTTTTGCAAGTTTTTCATATCCGTTCTTCGCGTACGCCATCACATAGGCATTGGGCCAAGGTCATATTTCTCAGAAAAAATATCGGTCAGCAATCCAGTATTATGGCTTTTTTTCGGGAAAGTACTGATTTTCATGTTCAAAAGTTTTGTCCACATGAATCGCCTTGAAAAAGATATCGTCTTGCTCTAGAGTTTTGACAATTTTGTATTGTGCCGGCCAGAAGTCTTTTTCCGGAGAAGAAGTCGTTACCCAGCATCCTGATTTCGTCAACCATGACCAAAATCGTAGTCGTTTCTCAGCAATTTTCCGAAGATGGAGATCGCTTTGGAAGGGAATTCTAATTTCTCCAACTATCTACTTGAAAATCTGCGGTGGTTCTTTTATGATCGTACCATCGACATTCAATAAATAAGAACTTTCTTTTTCATCCGCTTGTTTAATTTTTTGAGGTAAATTCAGAAAGTTGTGCTTCGACTAGCGCTCGCCGTTCAGCCCGATTCCTACAGTGATACGTAGGCAATCTTACAAAAAGCAACCACCTTTTGATCGATTTTGACGATTACTTTTTTTAATCAATTCATCATATACCAATTTGCATTAGCATTTTGACCAACAGGAAAATTAGAATCCAGAGGATGAATTTTATCTGGACAAAGGTAAGCTTTTGCAAAATTGAGATTTCGATTCACGTTTCTAAGAGATATCTGGCATGTCATCGACTTCCTTTGTCATAATTATCACATGGCTGCACAACAGTCCTCTTGAGTCAAGGCCAGAGATATTGTAAGGTGGCTTACATCGATTGGAAGATCTTAATCAAATCTTTGGAAGCGAATGCCATTCCTAGTCGTAGGATGTCTAACCCCACGCTTTTGAGAATGTCTGCATGACTTACAAGTTTTTGGAAATTCTTCAAATCTGTGGTGAAACTTGGTCATCGTCTGAAATCAATATAGGCTTATCGAAAACCCACGTTCCGGTTGAATTTCTTCAAGAGATATAATATATCATCCCGATCGACTTGTTGCACTTGGATTGTTGGGTGAGCAGATAAAAATGATTTTGTTATGCTTATCGACTGCTCCGAGTATTTTATCAGTTCGGAGTTGAAACGCAGCTATAAATGGTACTTTTTGAACTTCCACATGTTGATAGAGCGCGCATCACTTCATTACATACCCATAAGTAGAGGGAGAGCAAGATGACATATCTTTCTCTGGGATACAGGAAACCCTTAAATAGGTAAGTTCATTGCTCATCTGAACCATTTCCCAAGAAATCTGAGAATTTTTACTCTTTGAATATGAGATATTTTCCTCTTTGGGTTTAAGTTGATATGGATTTCAGGATATCTGTTAAAAGTCCTGCGCAGTATTGATCCATAAGGTTTCTTCGCATCCAAAAAGATGCTTCCTTTCCTTTATATTCATCGCGAGCTGAAGTGTACAGGCTGGCAAGTCGCAATGTGTGCGGCGAAGTAATTTTTCTAATTTGAAGCTCATTACTTTACTAGTTTTAGTGCATAAGACGAATGCTGACCGCTTTTTGAGCCAATAAGCAATTCATTTTTAGCATGATCTCTACCTTGTGGTCCTAAAAGCTTCAATCCTTCTGCGAACTCTTCTGATAGGTTGATCTTTTTGACGAAATGCTATCCATGGACACCGCCGCTGTAATTATCTGGCATATCCGTTATAAGTACGTAGCGTGTGATTGTTCCCGCAGCATAGTCTCGGCGATTCGGGAGGTGAATTCCGTAAACACCGAAACCGCATTGTAAATGCATCCACTACCTCATCTTCATTGGCTACTGCAATATTTCAAATGCTCAGCTGACGTAGAATTGATTTAGCTCGATGCTTTTCCTGCCAGGCAAAATAATACACAAGAGTGCTCAAACGCTTTTTGGCGATGTCCTTTCTACGGGAGCTTTTTAAGCTGAACTTCTATCTCTTTGATTACTTTTGGCAAAAACTTCTGTATTGTTACTAAAATTACCTGTGAATCCACACCATGCTCTGCTTGGGAAAAGGAGAATCAGAAAGGCAACAAAAGCGGGAACGGCAGTTTCATCTGCATAAACAAGACTTCAGAAGGCCCGGCAGCCATATCATCGCGACCCATATTTCGTGGCCATTCTGCTAGCTGCGGTACGAATGATTTCCAGGACGAAAACTTTTATTCTACTGCGGAACAGATTCAGTTCCAAAGGTCATTGCGCGACAGCTTGCCACCAACCGGATTTGATATTTTGTGATCCCCGATCAGATCTGCTTAAAAATCGCGGGGTGATCTTGCCTGACGATGGGGAGTGCAAGTACAAATCTCACTGATCCAGCAAACTTTTGCTGGAATTCCCAACATCCTATACCGTACTAAATAGGGAAAAGCTTTTCACCTGAATGTGAGTCCAACTTTTTGGATAGCCACCACTCTTTTCTTCTGCAAAACCCCACCTGGCATACCCACTCCTTCGTCAATTCAGGAGTAACTTGAGCGCTGTGGAATCGCGCAATATTTGCTTAGCAACTCCGATCGCTTTTTTCAATTCTTATCGATACTGCAAGCTACGCCTTCTTTATTTCCTCAGGGGATACGACCAAGAATCACTGATACTATGATCAAATTCTAGCGCATTTTGAAAAGGGCTTTATCGCCCGATTCGTTTGCATTTTCAATATAGTCTTGACTATTTTATTGATTGCCCTTTTGTTTGAATACCGGTCGTGCGAGTCTGTATTCCAGGAACTGTGCTAGGATTTTTTAGATTTTCATGCTTTCTTTAATCAATATTTACAGGCTATCAAATGATCATTTTCTCAATAGGTACGACAAAAGTATTCCCTTCCGACCTGCCAGCACGAAGTTCTTCAATATTCCAACTGATCCGCCTTAGAAAGACGGAGTTACCGAGACCAGCCTTTCTTGTGCCAAAGGAAGATAAGGGCTGCGCGCTTCCCGAATCAGGCTCCACGATTTTTTTCAAATAATTCATTTGGGGCAGTTAAGCAAAACCGTACTTATGCTTTTCCCTTTTTGCACCCATTATTCTGAAAAGTAGTCTTCTCTACAATAGCCATTTTCAATCTGCCACTCTTTATTAGCGATCAAACCAGCCTTCTGATTTGAAGATCTCTTCGACTTCTTTCAGGCATTCATTCATCAGAGTGGAACCTGAAACTGCGATATCTACAGATTCCTTTCCAATCCAATGCTGGAGCGATCTCTACGAACCACTTATTCATGGATAGCACTTGATTTTTACCTTTTTCGGTAGTCGTCAAGATTTTAGGATAGGAAGTAGCGGATGTTTTTCCTTCGGAAAATAGGAGGACTCGGCCATATTTCTGACCTTTGGGATGCTAATGAAAGTCGGCATTTGGAGAAGCCCAGTTCTTGGGTTAGCACTGCTTTATCCTTTTCGCCACTTCATTTTTCCCCAACAATCCCTAAAATCAGGCTACCCATCGGCTAATAGCCGAGGATATCATCCATCCCGAAGGATAGAATTCGATAGGGAAACTGTGAGTGACTGGTTTGCGTTCCATTGTAAATTTGATACCACATTCTTGATGAGGCTTAGTGACTCTTCGGTGTCTGCCGCTTTTGCACGCCGATACGCATTATTTGGTCCATTGGGCTTTTACGCTAAGAATTAAAAAAGAGGTGTAATAAAATTTTGCGAACGCAGAATCCCTGTATCGACGCGCCGGGTAGTAAAAAGCATTCCTTAGAGGAATAGAGAATATGCAGCAAATGCGAATTTGCTTTGCAGCGTTAAAGTTGCTATTTCTAGTGTGTTTCCATTGTTGCTTGCAAAGATAGGATGAGTTAAAAGATTACCAATCATTCATCCGATAATTTGGAGGAATATGGACTTTTCCTTGAATTCTCATTCAATTTCTTGCATATATTACCTCTTGACTAAGGCTTTTGTTTTTCACCATGATTTTGGATCCCTTCGAAAGCAACTAGCAATAAGTTGATATCCTAAGTCTGAGGATGAATTCCCATCAGCAGCAAAGCACGAAATTCTGTTCCAGTTTCAGTTAACTTTCTTCAAAATCAGGTTGTTTCGATTGCTGAAATTGACTTCATTTATTTTAGAATTTCCTGCTTCGATGAAGATAGCTTTGCATGAGCGGGGGAAAATGCCGGAAAGATTGGACAGTGAATATCAGCCAAATAGATCCAATCGGCTGAAATAATTGCTCCTCTCTCGATTAACCCAAAGTAATATTTGGCAAATGATTTCGGACTTGTCAATTGAAACAATCATTTGCACCAAGAAAAATAAATATTCCCTTCTTTTGACTTTGAGATTTACTAATCAGCTCAAAGTGGGAAGCGTTTCGCTATTCTAATTCCATTTTCGCAATAGAATGTACATTCTCCCTTAATAGAATTGAAAATATGCCCGCTATGGGTGAAATTGGGGACGTTGCGCCTAACCAGCTGCAGTTGGACTCGCTAATTAAGCACATTTCAGATGTTTTTCCCTTTTAAAACTAACGCTCTGAAATTGCCAGTAAGTGTTAGGCGTGACTTTTTTAACCTTCGAAGCTTCATTAGACCAAAATAGGCGTAGAAGGGGATAAAGGCTCGTTTGAAAAAGCAAATAGGAAGGATCAAGGTTTCTAACCATTATCCTCAGGCCTTTTGGCTTTATATCCTTCTTTGGAGGATTTGGCACTTTGTCTCGGTGATCTCCTTGGATTAAGATTTCTTCCATCTTTTTGCCGAGCCGCCGACCTCCGCTTATTTATTCAAGCAATTAATCCCTAAAAACTGCCAATTCAATTCATTTCCTATTAAAACCTTTCAATCAGGTCACTTTTTTGCACTTGCTCGCGCTTTCTATATTCTAGGCATCACTTTTAGGTGTTTTGTTGTGGGGAGCCAAGCTGTCTTGTGGTTCGTGGATTCAGTTTGGTGTGAACTCAAACTCATTCAAACTGGTAGAGTAGACCAATCCCAATTCGTTTTTTCCATCGTTATTTTTCTTTGTATTTACCTATTTAATAGCACTGCCTATCAAAGCAGGCTAATTTGTAAATAATTATTACTTCGATTATGAATTGTCCCAAACGGGACGCTTTGCATGGTTGACCACGTCCCAGCCTATAACTTTACTGTGATAAATGTAAAAAAATCCAGTTCTTCCATGTTAGGATAATGCGATTAGATCTGCCATTGATATTACTTCTGCAAATTCGATTAATTCCATTTCTCTTCCGAAATGAATTATAAATCTCAGCTTGACATTATTTAAATCGAATTTGTTTGCAAAGGCTCAAATTCTTTGATGGATTGCGGCTAGTTTCAAAATTGCCTGGAGTATTTATGACTACAAAAATAAAAGTTCTGCTCCCAATAGATGTGAAAGTCGTTTCATACGATTCTGCTATCGCTACGTTATCTTCCCGGAAATCACTGGCATAAACCATTTTCTTCAAAATCCTTTGGAGTCAAAACAGGATTTTATGTACATCACTGGACAAGTCGCAGTACGGACCAACTTTCATCGGTATTACTCCCGAATCAGCACCTTCTTCCCAACAACCACTGAACCTTTGATCATTCTTGATTAACCCAAAATTCAGGGTTCTTCATTCATTAAATGGAATCTGAAAAATTTCTTGAAGGGCCATTTCCCAATGCTTGATCATCGCTGAGAAAAGGAAAAAATCTTTGAGTCAGCATATTTGGCTTTCAAAACTCTTTCGCCGATCTGGATTTTTCCTTCTATTACAATTTCAGAATTTCGATGAAGAAAAAATTTGTTTTATCCATATCGGCCATCATTTCACCACCGCCCATGGGTATCCCATAAGTCCGAATGGAAGCAGGGATTTCCATTAACAATGGGGAGATAACTTCTATAGTTGGACGTTGTTCAACTTGGGCAGCGATTAGCCGTAGAAAAGTTAGGGCGTTTTTGTTGGCTTGCTCAGAAAGAAAGTCGAAACGAACGAGGAGATCTTGGTTTTCAATAGTTTTTGGATACTTAGTTTGTTAATTCTCCTCTTCTTTTTTAGTTCACTGTTTGT
>Ga0163217_1011386_pt1 | contig 14198 bp, 11 predicted proteins | sample SynspAceP_FD_185933 | JGI IMG/M metagenome (GOLD analysis project Ga0163217, IMG submission 185933) | Saline lake microbial communities from Ace Lake in Antarctica - Synechococcus sp. Ace-P (PacBio error correction) | ecosystem: Environmental > Aquatic > Non-marine Saline and Alkaline > Saline ... | reverse complement strand
ATTCGTTTTGTCACCAAATTACAATTTTTATTAATTAGGCAGTAACGATTATTGCGTCAATTGTAAAAAAAGCGACAATTCATATAGTTGACTAATAAATACGATTTAAAATTTTAATTTTATAAAGAACAATAGTAAACGGGAATCTAAAGGTCTTAGAATAGCATTAAGTAATTCAGAAGATACTTCTAAAAGTTACATCATAAAAATAAGCAAATGAAACAAAAAATAACTTTAAAGCATATCCGAGAGAATTAGAAGTTTCGATTTCAACGGTATCTAAAGCTTTTAAAAAAACAGTGAAGAAATTAGTTCGAGGACACTAAGAAAAATACAACTTTGCCAAAATTATACAATACAAACCGAATTACATTTAGCGATAGTCTAAAAAAATAAAAGAAACAAAAATATTGGGTTAATTATTCCAATTATCGTACACCATTTTTACCACATTTTTTAAGATCGAAAAGTTACGCGAATGCAAAAGGCTATTAATGTTATTGTTTGTGGTCTCTGACGATCTTTTGATAAGGAAGTACATTAACATGGAAATTCTCGCGAATGGCAGGCGTCGATGTTTATCATGTCCTTATCTGCAGAAAACCGCAACTAAAAACCGAACTACCAATATTAAATGGAATTAATTGAACAAGGAATACCATTGTCTTTTGATCGAGTGACTGATACAGTGCTGTGATAAGGTATTAATTAATGATAAAGGATGGTGCGTATAGAGCTGTTAAAAAACTACTTGCAAATGAAGAAAAAAAATTAGCTTTAATTGCACTGAAGACATCTGAGTGTGAGTAAAATCGAAAACAAGGATATTTACAGGCCTTGAAGAGTCTAATGTAAAAATAGATGAAAATTTAATTGCTAAAAATACCATCAATGAGCCCAGTGTTGAAGGATGACATGGAAACCTTTTTAAAAATCAGAAAGTAAAGATGCTTTTTATGTGATAAATTGAAATTTTATCTATTCATTGGCATGCGCATTCGCTCAAAAAATGGCCTATAAATACCAGAAGATATTTCAATTATGGATTTACCGATGTATCTTATCAAATTTTCAAACCACATTGACATCTGTTGCACAGCATGGAAAAAATGGGAGATAGCAGCCGAAATGCTTATCGAAAAAAGTAGAAAGTGAAAATTGATGTAGAACTTTAGAAACAGAAAATGATTAGAAGCAACAATTGTGGAAAAGAGGAATCTACAGAAAACTAAAGAAGTAATATTTATACCGCAGAAATGAAGCATACAGATTATTTTTGACTTGGACGTTTTGTAGTTGGACACCGCCAAAGTATCCACTATTTGGCTTGGAAAAAATAGCAATCCAATTGGATTGAGTTACCATCGACCAAAACGAATTTTTAAGGGGTAGCAGAAAAGATGTCTAGAATGTTTATTAGGATATGGTGATCATTGCCACACAAAAACAATTGATTACTTGGATGATTGAAAAAAAAATGAAGTTTATCTGAGGTAATAGAAGCTATGGATTCTTCTGAAATTTACCAGATGTGCCTTAAGTATTTGAACTAATTAAAGGCAAAGGACATTTCCTATCGCCTTGGGTTCAGCTAGCAAAAAATGCAAGACCAAATATTAGGAAAAGTAAATTTACTTTCTTATTTTGATGTTATTGTGATGGTAAATATTCACAAAAGCAAAGCAAATCCAGAAGTTTTTTTATCTGATGGCAGCCGAACAGCTAGGATTAAACCCAGAGAATTGCATCGTTTTTTGAATTGCCGTTGGCCGAATTCAAGCCGCCAACGAGCAAAAATGATAGCATTGGAATCGAGATGCCCAAATATTGTCAGCGGCAAAGTTATAATTTTTAGATTCACACAATTAGATTATTCATTTTTAGGAAACACTATTTCTTAATTTAAGTTTCTCTTTAGGAAGCTAAAAAAAATCATCGAACATAATATTTTTATTTTTTAACAAATGAATCAAGAGGTACAAAAGCCAATGCATGTCAATCATAGAGAGGATTTTAATTAAAAGAACTCGAAAATTTCTGAAAGTTTATTTAGTATAGTTAAAACGGGAGCTATGGGCAACGGCTAATTCGAAGAAAGCCTATCCGGAGGGGGAAACCTTTCAAGAAGTTATAATAGCAGCTTATACCCTGATAAAACCCGTGTAGGTTGTTTGGAAAAAAATGGCTATCCTGAATATTTTTGCAAAAGTATTAAAATGCGCCAAAATTGATTGAATTTCATTGCTATTCAAACGGAGAAGCACTTGATTTAAAATACCGTATATCAGTTTCAAAGTTATAAGCGAGAATAAACATGAAGAATGTGGTAACCAGCGTTCTTTTACGGCTGTTTGCCAAATGCTCATAAAAATAGCGTGAAAGCAACGCGGGGTTTTTGAGTTTAGACTAAATGAAGTGGGCCATACAATATGAAATTAAAGCATATTCGGATAATTAAATTATTTTTAACCTTATTTAGATTATGGAATTACCGAATGAGGATAGTAATTGGGATGATAAATTTTGGAATACCACAGCAATACTTCGACGGGACCAAGCTTTTATCGAAGCCATACCATGAAAACAAAATTTGCCACCTGACTTTTATGCCAATCGCAATTGTTTATTGAACCCATGAACCAAATACTACAAAGCCAAGGTATCTAAAACAGAATTTAAAGTAAAAAACATGCGTAACGCCAAAAATTTTTTAAAAAAAAAGCGAAACGCTGCCCTACATTAAATTGGAGGTATACCGAGATCGCAATCACCACCCATTCAGACTTAATCACGGCCGCAAAAAAGGTCTTTAAAAAAGCGAGTGAGCTTGGTTTTGAAGGGTTATTAGAAAAAAGCAAAAAAGAAGCTTGGGCCCAAATTTGGAGATGAGCGATATTTACCATAACGAGGTTTGATATAAAAAGCGCAACAAGAATTCGTTTTATATCTTGCAACTAAATCAGACTTATTTAGGTAAAGATTCTACTTGAATATTGGTTCCTAAAAGTTTTACTGGAGAAAAATATGGGGGTAAGTAACCTATTGGATTACAGAGCGTATGCATTCCATTTATATGGGCCACTAAGGAACAAAAAGTAGCTCGAAATCTATTAGGAATATCGCTATAAACCATCTAGAAAAAGCCATTTGAAATGCTCAAAAATTAGGTTTTTTCGAACGGAGCAGCCTTTATATATCCATTGTGACATGAATGGTGAGAATGCCATAAATTGAATGGAAATTACCTTTGAAGAAATTCAAGAAATGGGCTATTGCCTTTGCATTTACAACTATTACCCGGTACACTGGCATATACCTATATTCAGAATGGGCTTGGAGTATTAATTGGCATTGCCCGTTTTTGCAAACAACGTGCTACTTTTCAAGCAAAAAAACAAAATATGTAATTCTTGCGTAAAACAGACCCAAACGAATATGAAAAATAATGTCAATAATAACTGGTATACAAATTACTTAGCAAAATGGTGCATTAACTATGCGCTAGCTCAAATCAGAAAGTAAAAGAGTATTCCAGGATTACCATAGAATAATGTGTATTACGAAGCTGTCAAAAAACGAAAACGAACTTTGGGAAAAGGTAGTTCTCAAAATGTATTATCCGATCTCTAAAGAGCATGATTATTTTTAACAACAAACGTTTTTTAGATAAAGAACTAATTTCGGTTGCCGATTATCAAAATCACAACGGCGCCCATTCAATCAAAAATGGAGTTGGTCGTATTTGAGATCACCTTATTATAAAAACACAGATTACCTTACAAGGGTTTTACTCTTTTGAAGACAATTTACGCTGGAAACAACTAGAAAAACACTTTGATTTTTACGAACCCTTTACGGTTCACGAATCCTCATTACGCATTGTCGTGACAGCATTCAGGCTTCGAAATTAAATAGAAATGGGAAACAGGCGTATACTTTCTATTTACGTACGTCTCGATTAGATCTTGACGATTGACAATAAAGAAGTGAAGAGGGCTTACACATCACTTCCATGCAGGAATGGAGTGAGTTTCATTGTAAGAAGGTTTCGCGAGGTATGCGCATGTGAGTATAAATTTCTTATACTCGAATTTCCAAAACAAATGAAAGGCCTATTCTTTTAAAATAAATTTCAGAAAAAACGGATTTTTAAAATCACCATTTACACACCAAGAAACTATTTTGATTAGAATCTAATGTAAGAACGTCCATTAGGAGTAAACGGAAAAAGAGTGGTGATTTCCCCAAATCAACCCACATATAAATTACCTCGAATGAATAAAGCCGAAGACTAAAAGGTGAAAAAGTTAAAAAACACGAAAGTTAATTATTACGGAGTGCAAATAAAGAAAATCTCTAAGACTATTGTTTTACATTTTTAGTGCTGTCCGTTAAGCTAGACCAACCTAAGAATTTTCAGATGTGAGCTTCTGGACTTTCGACATTTGACCCTTTATATAAGACATTTTAAAAATGAAAATAAAAATTGCACTTATTCTATCCACTACAGCTGTGCTTGTAAACAAAGACTAAAGAGAATCGAAAATGATAAAACCATACCCATAAAAGAAGAAAGAAGTTGTTTATCAGGTGTTTACAAGAACTATCGGGAAATACAAATACACGAACAAAGCTTGGGTACTATAGAAGAAAATGGTGTGGTAAATTTTCTGATTTACCTCAAAGGCACTTCGAGAAATTAAAAAGTTTAGGAGTTACCTATAATCTGGTATACTGGAATTCCACATTCATATGTAATTCGTGATTATAGCGCTCTTCGGAAATTTCAAATGACGATCCGGAATATGTCAAAGGCAGAGCAGGATCACCTTATGCTGTAAAAGATTATTTAAAACGTAAATCCTATTTGCAAAGGGATTGATCTCAAAAACAGATTAGAAGAATTTAAAATCTTAATTAATAGAACTCACGATGCCGAATGAACGTTAATTATTGATTATTTTCCAAATCTGTGGCCAGAAATTAGAAGGAAAATCACCCCCGAATGCTAGAACCTTTCGGTATCAGACATACTAGCGTGGCTATAAACGCGATAACAATTTTTATTAGTACCGAAATAGTGAATTAAAGTGCCTGAATGGCGTGACGGTTATCACCTTAGGTGTATTCCTCAAAGTATGGGTGGGATGGAAAATATAAAGAAATTCCTGCGCGATGACGGGTAATGGTTCCGATTGGCAACAACCTGATGCCAATGATTGGTACGAAACCGTAAAATTTTAATTATGGTGAAAAACCAGATGGGTCTTACGATTTTGACACCCTGCCCTAAATTTTGAACACCAAAGATATAAGAGCATTATACTTGTTGGCTCGATAAGGATGTACCTAGTTCTTGGAAAAAGTTTAAAAATTGCCTTTATTGATTTAGCAATGGGTGTGGATGGTTTTCGTTTTGATTATGCTGGAAATCGTACCTGTAGAGTTTTGGAGTTATATGAAACTCTAGCATTAAAAAATGAAAAATCAGGACGCCTTTTTATTTGGCGAAGGTGTATAATCCGGCCTTATATCGAGTTATCCACAAAGGAAAAAATGACTATTTATATGATAAAGTAAATTGTATGATAGTATAAAACATATCATGCGACGTCCACGTTGGACAGATCATATTGAAGACTGTGGCAACGTGCCATGAAAAGATATAGAGCATCACATGCTTTCATTTTTAGAAAAACCACGACGAACAGCGTATTGCAAGTCTGAGTCGCTGGAGAACCCTAAAAAAGCGATGCCAGCGATGGTTGTTTCTGCTTACGGATCAGCACCTCGCCCACCATGATTTATTTCGACAAGAAGTAGGGAGCCTGGGGATGAAAAAGCGGATTGTGGAAAGCCCTAGTGTAGAAGGCGTCCTATCTTGTGATATATAGGTGCCCACTTTACAAACGATGGGTTAAATGAAATAAAAAAATTCGATGGCGGACAATCTACAAAGAAAGAAAATAGCGCTACAGATTTTTACAAGCCTTATTAAATTTTACCATTCAGAGTTTGAAGCGCTAATGGGCGGAATACCAAAGGAAATTCACTATTATAATTAAAGAACATACATGCAACTCGGATCATCGCGTTTTTTCCTATGCTAGATGTCAGAGAATGAAAAATTAATCATCCTGGAGTTAATTTTGATAGTGAAAAAGACTATAAATTAGACGGTTTAAAGTTCCTCAAGAAATCACTTCAAAAATGGCAAATTAACAAGAAGGTGAATACATTTAGAAGATCATTTACAGGCAATAAAATGTTACAAATTCAAGGTCGATGAAATGGACGTAGGGCATTTCGATTTCATTATCGCCTTTGCAATCGTTTATGTTTAAAATTTGAAACGAGCCTATTAGGTCCCCGAAAGGCTCAGGCAGACATTCGGTTGTTGAATGGTCGATTGAAGAAGTTAGATCTTTCAGTATTTTCAATTGTTAAATGCCAGCTAGTAATTATACCTGATGAGCCTGTCGAAGCATTATAGCTTGGTCTTCGACAGGCTCCAGACTGACATTCGGTTTTTTCGATTTTTTTACATGAGTTTCGTCTTATTCGTTTTTAAGGTGGATATGCTAATTATAAGTCCAGATGTCCTGCTGAAGCTTGTCGAAGCAAAAAAAAACTATATATGTCAATTGAAATTCTTTTGTTTATATTTTTAAGTTGTTCTGATAATTTCATTTTATACGGGAATGACAAATCATTTTGAAAAAAAGCTTAAAAACAACACAAGATGGGTCATAAAAAAGGAATTCTTATACTTTTGAGAAAGGGCCTAAATAAAACTCGAGTCGGTATTTACCAATGCCACCAAAACCGAAAGAACAATTAAAATAGGAGAAACAAATAAAGGATGGACACACTAAAAAAAACAGGCCTTAATGAAGAAAATTGGGATGATTTAGTATTGTTTTCAAAAAATTATTCTGACTTTGTAAAACCTAACTAAGGTGTGGGTCTTCACAGGCTCCAGACTGACATGTATTTTTTGATTAGCTCATTAAAAAAATGCATCCTATTCGTATTTTTAAGGCATTTGATAATCAGCTATAAGTAATTATTGGTCTTGCTGAAGCCCGTCGAAGCATTGTAAAACGAAGCATTATAGTTTGCGTCTCGATTAAGCTCAGAATGACATTTGTTTTTTGATTTTTTTACATAAGTTTCGTCTTATCGTATTTCAAAGCTTAGCTCTGACATGACTTGAAAAAATACTTGAGCGTTTATCGCAGTATGTATTTAAACTAGGAAAACCCTAATTTGCATCAAAAACAAAAAAAACATGCGAAAATTCATGCTTTTTTATTGTGCTAACCACGAAGTACCTCCTGTATGGACCAACATAAATTAAAAGTTATTGCCATAGAGGCGCCATTGGTCATGAAACGGAAAAACCATCGCATCGATACAAAAAAAGCCTTGGACTAAAATTGATATGATCGAATTGAGTCTTTTAAATTAAGCCCAGTGGTGAAATTGTTGTCTTCATGAATGATAACCGTAGAAAAGATTTGACGAATGGCACAGGAAATATTGAAGACTACTCATGCTAGCGTTGCAAAAGTAGTAGTCACAGGCAATCACAAAAATTCCTTTAATTTGACTGAGTTCTAGACCCAAATTGATGCAACAGTTCCATAAATATGGGAGTAAAAAGCGCGCAGGAACGGCAAAGATGTGGCATGTTATTCTTGAAAAAAATATATGGAGGAAAAGAACTGGACACTTGATCATTTTTAGATCTCTAGCTTAAGTTGGAGGAGTTGAAAATTATGCGTCAAATAAACATAAAGTCGCTATTGCTATTTTAATAGAAGAGGCAACCCGCTAGAGCTTAGCATTGCAATGAGCTTGGGCAGTGGCGATTATCCTGAACATGAAAAAAAAATAGACGCTGAAATCGGCCCAAAAAATTAGAGAGGCAGGTTTTTAAAAATATTATCCATGGACGGTCACAATGAGCCGCAACCATATTAAAAATGAAGCCTTAGGAGTGATGGTATTTTTACAAAACTATCCAGAACGTGTAGAATAATGGAGGATATTTATCATAATTTGGTGTTGGTGCCCCCGGGGTATTACGCAGCCATACACAGTGCCGAAGCAACCCGAAGCTAAAAAAAATTCCTTATTTTAGAACGGGTAAAGAATTGCTCACTAAGTTAAAGTTTCAGCGGGGTCGTTGTAATGTGGGACGCAACGGCCAGAATTTGATCCCAACGAATTGGTATAATTACCCAAGAGGAGAAAAAAGAACTAAAAGGCCCGTTCCACACCTATTGCACGGAATACTATCGCTTTTTTTTTGAAAAAAGAGGGATTTCTTAAAAAATCGAGGAAGAGTAGTGTTTCCAGAGAGTAAGTTTAGCCTCAAAAACGATCATCGATTGTTTGTAAACGAAGCCAGAACGTTCTAGGTGTTCAATATTGCGCCAATATTCTGTATAGTCGCCATAGAAGCTATTAAAAAGTCTAAAAAGACAACCCTAGCGATGGATGGCTGGTAGCATCGATTCAAAAAAAATACTATGCTAAAAAAAAATTTAGTGGCCACAGGCACAATCCTAAAATTATGAAATGATCGAAAAATTAGGCACCAGCATAGTTTTAATCCGTTCCTTCCCTTATTTACGTTTAACATAAAAAGATACTAGAAATTGATGGTATTCCTGGATAAGTTACGTTTTTAACGTTGAGGTACTTGAAAAAAGCTTTAGCTAATAAAGTAACTATAAATTTAAAAGAGTAAGGTGTCCCCTAAAGCGTATTGGCACAGAAGGGCCATGTTAATTACGCATTCGGATGAGCGACCCGCTATTTTAAAACTTCACTTGGGCGCTCGTGAGCTAAACAACTGGGACATAAATTTAAAAAACGCGGTAAACTGGTTGCCAGAATATCAAGAGAAGGCTTATGGCAGTTATGCTACAAATAAAAGAGTAGAAGCTAAAAAAACCGTTGTTGCGAACCAAATGCTGTAGGCATTCCAAAACACTTTGGCTAAATTTAGTGAAGGCTTCTGATATTTCGGAGACACCAAAGGGCCGAAGGTAACTAAAAATCAATTACAATCTTGGCACAGCAAATTACCCTGGAGAATTTCAAGTGGATGGTAAAGCACGTTAAAAGAAGAATGTTACCGCTGGCGGCATCCGATTTAAAGAAAGCAACCTTTTAAAACCTTTAGAGCAAGTGCCAAAAAAACCTATTTTTCGCTGGAGAAATAGTCAACATTATGCCATGACGGCGGGTTCAATTTTCAAAATGCCGTGGACCGTGCTTATTGCTGCGCAGCAAATTGTGGCTAAAGAATAATTAATATGAAAAACTTACATTATATCCTTTAAGAGGGATAATGTTCTGGTATAAAGAAAATTAAAATGACCGATTTAAAAACAAATGTTAGAGAATATAGGAATGCAAAATGTTTCAAAACCTACATTCAAAGTGGTAATATTGTTTTAAACTCCACAGATATGAAATGTGCAGAATTTTGAGAAAAAAAAAAAAAGTCAGTATTAATTACTAAGAAATTATGGTTTGAAGTTCCAGATAGTATAGAATTAGCCAAGTTTTATCAGATTTGTAATCAATCACCTTTTAGCGAGTACAAGATTCAGAAAGAAAGAACGCGTATTTTGGTTGTAAAAAATTAAAACGCTGAAACTCAATTAATACATTCATTGAAGAAGAAAAAAACTACCCCAATGAATCATTTAAAACCACTCAAAATTGTATTTATTTAAACCTTGCAAAAATGGTTATGTAATGCCAAAATGTAATACTAATTTTTTGAAAGAAACTGAAGGTGCAAGCTACACCCTAATTATAAAACAATGTTAAAATTATTAGAAATGACCACAGCGTATTAGAAAAAATTTAGATTTTAGGTAAGTAAAATTGCAACATAAAATAATCTAGAAATCATTATTACGATGGTACCTTGAAAAATGGCTAGATTAAAAACCATCAATTTTAACTCCCAGATTTTATAATTCAAGTACCGTTGCGAACAAACCCACAGGCAGTAGGTATCATTAATAAAGCCGTATTCTATGAACACTTTGGAACCATTTAATCGTTAAGATTAATTAATATCAACAAAGTAAAATAACGAGTAAGGCCAAAAGGCTCTGCAGTCAAAAAAAATACAATACTCCACAATGCATTAAAGAGCAATGAAAAATAAAATGGTATAAGGCAGTTTTTACCCAAGATATGATGAAAAAACCTCGCGCCCAAACCAAACTCCGCTGCAATACCCATTAAGATATATAAAACCAGACCAACAAACTGGTGCAAAAATCAATTGCGGATTAAAACTCGGTTGTTTAAGCTAGCGATACCAATTTTAACTATAGAGATTTGTAACAGTGCTTGATAAAAGCCAATAGCAAACAAAATGGCAAACTGCTATTAGCGCTATAATAAAGTCGTTTTTTCAAAATAGGTTGTGTAAACAACTAAAATAGTGATTTATATAGCATTGATTTATCTAAAATGTACTTAAAAACTATCTTTGCATAAAAAATTGACCATTTCATGACTCGAATTGGACTTTCTTTCTACCGCCTTATTCTTACAGACTGTTGAAGCAGGAACTGTAACTATAAATCGCCCAGTAATATACACTAGTTAATATTGGTAAAAAAAGAAAATCAAATTCCACGAAATCCTTCATCAGTTTTACAGCTAATGCTTGTGCAACAAACTACAAAATTTCATTTAAAAAATTAAACACAAGGGTGCCGATTTTCTTTTGATCTATGGTTTGAAGGCAAACAGAAGAAGATTAAACCGAAAATAAAACTTTTTTCAAGAATGAGTCCTATTTGCCTTTTTTGAAGGTAGTATCATATTTTAAAATGAAACCTCAAATTCATTTCCTCAGTAGCAGTGAATCGCATCTTCAGCAAGCGGTATGTCTCTTGTAGCTTTATGCTTAATGGATATTGAAAGAAAGCTAGTTGGTCATATGTCCGAAACTTTTTTTATAAAAAAAGCCTCTTTTTAGCCCGTTTAGGCTCTGGCAGTGCTTGCCGGTGATATTGAAGGCACTATTGTGCAATGGGGAGCCCATAATAATACGCAAGGGAGTCAGATTTGTACCGGTATTAAAATTCCTACGAAGTTTGCACTCAATTTTAATAATTTTCAAGACACCATTTTATTAGTCGATTAAAGGCAAAACATGAAGCATACTATGGTCATAAATTTAATGCACGATCATCCTTATGCAAGAACGTTTTTAACAAGCTCATGATAATTTAAATCATATTAATGGCGGTTTTAAAACAGGAGATGTCCCTGAATTTAAAAAATAGTAAGAAAGTGAGCTTTTACCTTAATGCCATGATGATGACTAGTCGCCTTATTTATTTTAATGAACCCAATACCTTAAAATCATAAACAAAAATTTGGCTTAGAGAAAGAAACGGGTAGATCATGTTTGCTTTAACTTAAGATGCAGAAGCTAACTTTGCATTGTTTATACCAGGAAACGAAAAAGCAAAAAAGTTTATCAAGTTATAGATGAGTTACTAGTTATTGCGAAAAACCAGAGTATATTTGTGATCAATAGGATTGGGCGAAACAGTTAGCAGTTTAACATCCCTAAATAATTAAGCTTAACTTTCGGCGGTTATTATTCATTTATTGCTAGTGGAGTACTACAAAATTTTAAATGAGTTATATTTAAACCAGCAAAAAAATAAGAACTTTAAATTGACATGGAGTAATTTTTTTAGTATTATTTATACATTTAATTTAAAAGAACGTGAAAGACCATTATTTATTCAAAAAATTTTATTTTCGGTGAATACGAATTATAAGGATTCTAAAGGACTGTCATACCTTATAATTTTTTTAATGGAGCTTTAAAAAAAGATTAATAATCCCTCGCAAGAAGCACTTTAAAAGCAATGAGAGTTTAGAGAAGTTATTTAACCTTGAAAAACTTATCGGAGAAAGAACCGGATCTGGTATTTGATAGGAGGCCCTAAAAGATATGATATGTTGAAGGTATTATATTTCGATAGTTCTATTCCTCAAGGGTTATGGCGTTGAAGTAGTTGGTCTTTGGTGGCTTGCATCTATCAAAAATATGCTTTTTTGATAAAATCACGGTGTTAGAACAACCAACTAGAAAAAACATTACGCCTAAAATTAATTTGGAAGATGGAATCTTTTTTCCACCGGAAAAATCCTCAGGTTTAGATCTTTTAAAAGTTACCTAATCTTCCTATTTTAATAAAATTCTAAAAAACAATATAGAGTCTACAAGTATTTCTTCGCAAAATACAGCAGTAAAACGCTGTGTTTTACTAGATAGGCGCGTATCATGGTGAAACAGCTCCAATGTTCAGATATTTATGAGCAAATGAAAAAATACCGGGTTCCGTAAAATGTGAAAGAACAATTTATAAAGCATACGGCATGCATTTGTGTAGAAGATTTTGTGAGTGGCAATTAACCATCTCTTCGGGAATTTAAAAAGCAATTATCAAATGTGTTTAAGATAATTTTTAAAACCTATGATACCTGTATAATTTCAAAAAACTCTTGGAAAAAACAGGGATGATAGTAAACGATTATTACCTAAAACTTTGCGTTCTGGTGTGCGGTTAATTTTAGTTTTACTGAAGATTTGAAAAGCTTAAAGCAAGCTTTAAAAGATCATAAATTAGAAGTGTCTTAACTTCTTAAAAGGTTCAAAAGCTTAATAGAAAAAATAAAACTCCTACTTTTAAAGTTATTGATTTGTTTCTGTTATTCGGGGTATAAAATATATTACTTATTATTCTAGCCAATACTTGCGTCTATCATATTTTTATCACCCAACTTTGCCCTTAAGGAAGTATTTTGGATACAAATCTACTGGCTATTATCATAGCTTCTGCTTATGTGATTGCCTCAGTTTATTATTAATAATTTATAATGACCGCAGAGAAAGACTTAGATCAACAAGGCCTCATAAAAAACAATGTTAGATAGGCTGGTGAAGGCCAACGTTTTAAATTAAACCAAACCTATTTGTGCTTAACTTTTTGGCTGTATTTTGTGGCCAGTATTGTTTCTTTAAAAGCCGTTGTATTTTTTTTCGGCTTACATTCTTTGGAATATGGCTTATTCCCACAATTAAAAAAAAATGCCTTTATTGTAATTTTGTTCTGCAAACTCTCTGCGTATTAGCCCATTTTTTGTGGTTTTTTTGTCTATATCGAAAATTTGAAGCCTCGTCATTTTTGTACACGCTTTATTTTGTTTTATGAATTTTAGCTAGGGAAAATGATTTAAAAGATTTAGGAAAATATAAAAGGGTTGATATCGCTCAAAATTATAAGACTATTCCATATTTTAGGAGTTAGATTTTCAAAATATTTAATAGCTGTTTTTTAATTTTGTTTACCTTAAATTTCTCCTCTTATTATTAAATTTTTTAAATTTGATGTTGAATATGGTTATCTATTTTATTGGATGTTATAGTAATTTTTAAATGCTCTTTTTTGATTTCCTCTTATTTAAGCTGAAATTTCAAAAATGATTAACGTCTGCTACATAATATCTTGAGCTTTCATTTATTATTTCGGAGTTTTTAGTATCCTTTGTTAATGGACATAGATATTAGTTTTAAATAGGAATTTTAAGATGGATTACTTTATTAAAGGTTGCCTTAGCACAAATAAGCGCCCGTTGTGTTAGTAAAAAGGCAACCAATAAAAAAAATTGAGGGGGACTTTCCATAAAACAGAAAGGCAGCCAGCGAAAAAAAAGCAGGAGCTGATCCGTTTTTGGGAGGCGGCTATTGCCAGGGTATCCATTTTGGTTAGCAACTGACAGGAGGGTGCCGCATGGGGAATTCGAAAAGTTTTAAACAAGGAAAACTGCATGGCCCCATTATTTTATGCATATGCCATTTCAAAAAGGAATCGGAGAAATTAGGATTTTGCGATTTGGTGATTCTGGCCCCAAAAAGCTAATTAACGGATAGCCAAATTTTTATTTTAGGGAATTATTGAAACGTGCTAAGGGAAACCAGAGCGGGGCCCTCCACATTTTTAGGTTAATTTAATTTTGTTTTTCATTTAGTAAATTTAGTGTTTTATTTTTTTTTTAAATTTTTTTGGGGAAAAAAGGGGGTTTGTGGGCTGTCCATTAAAAAATCCGGTACATCGCAAAATCTCTCTTCC
>Ga0163217_1003405_pt1 | contig 14198 bp, 15 predicted proteins | sample SynspAceP_FD_185933 | JGI IMG/M metagenome (GOLD analysis project Ga0163217, IMG submission 185933) | Saline lake microbial communities from Ace Lake in Antarctica - Synechococcus sp. Ace-P (PacBio error correction) | ecosystem: Environmental > Aquatic > Non-marine Saline and Alkaline > Saline ... | reverse complement strand
CCGTGTTGGGCAAGCGCTACCTCGGGTAGCGCGTTTCAATGGGGTCGACCATTGCTGTCTTTTATTTGGAACAGGCTGTGGTTTGCAACAGGTGCCGGAAAGCCTTCAGCGGGTGATAGAGACGCTCCGCTATTGTTTCCGCGCAACGTGTCTCTGAGGCAGAAAATGCGGAAGGGCATGGAATCAAGATCAGCGCACACAAAACATGTTCCAGAGGGAAACATGAAGGTCAGCAGAATCCCCATGTCGGCCGAAACTTGATCGGCGGACGGCCCAGGGTAATGATCGCCTGCCGCCATGGTTCAACCAATCAGTGCCAGCTGGCCCGGACCAGTGAAATCAAGCGAGCGCCTATAGGGCCACTGCCAAGGGACTCTCGCGGGCCTGAACGGCCAATTGCACGCTAACAGATAGAGCGCGCGAATCAACCCCGACTCCGGACCACCTACTGCCATACCGGCAAAACGTGGCACCTTTAGGACAGAATGGCCCAGCCAGACATTCAGCGCTTTTTGCAATAATGCGTGGTCGATGATCAAACTGGATATAGCGCAAACCAGCGTTGGCGGAATGTACTGCGGAAGGTGATAAGGCACAACAGGCGCTGTCGCGCCGTAGACCCGCGAAGTACATGGATGATGATGGTCCCTGCGCACTTCAATATTGGTCGCCGCTTCAAATGCCGGCGTTACCTTGCGGCCCAAAAGAACTGCACCGGTTGGTTTCATGCGTCGGCCCAGTACCGTTGCTCTTCATTGAAATCCCCACCACGTTCAGTACCCGGGTTGAGGGTTTCTGCCTTGTGGTCGGTGAGATTAGGCAATCAGCGGCGTAACCGAGTACAGTTTTCTGATGGGTAATGCAAGGCGAGGAGAATCATCGCGGGCGTCAACGAACGCATTGGGTATGAGGCCTGAGTCACGGCCTGATGGTCAAACTTGCCGGCTCCCTTCCAAGCCATTCCCGACCCGTAACGGAACCGCACTGAAATCTGCCAGGTTGAGCTGCGTGATCTGCACGCTTCGGTCTGACGCAGACGCCACGCCAGCTTTGTCATGGTTTGCAACGCGGCCATAAAGCGGGACAACCATCGACTTCGGTTTTCATAATGACCCAAACTTGATTCCACTAGAAAGACCGTTAGTGGAAAGATATGAATGCGGTTATCACGGTGGTGTATCGCGAGATCGGCACGCAACTTCGGTTGCGCTGGCCAGGTCAAGATTCGCGATTTTAGATCCATCATTACCATTGCGCTGGACGCCGGTTGAGCAGAACCGAAACGGCGATGCTAACAGTAGCCCATTTGGCTGGGTAAACAGGATCCAGAACCCTGCCAGATCTTGCCCTGCCAGCTTTGGTCTTGCCTGCTCGGCGCATTCTTCTCAATTGCCAATGCTCGTCCGCCTTCTTGCTTACGCCGATATAGGACAACGTCCACAGGAATCAGAATTCAACTTGGTGAAGATCAGTACGGTTCACGCCGATTTACGGGTGGTCAATCGCAAGATCACGAATAACGGGTATACCAATGATCGCCAGGACCGCAAAAGCCTACCACATTGGTCAGTGCAGCGCGTTCAAGCCGGTCAAGACAGCCGTCCTGAAGGTTGTAGCGTGCGGTCAACATATTTATGCGTGCGCGGTCCGAGTCCTGGAGAATGCCATTCATCATTCTGCGTGCCGTGGAGACCAAAAGCCTATGGCAAAAAATCGAAAAGGCACGTAGTGATGGAATAGGGGCAGGTTCATTAGCCCAGAATCTGCATCAGCCCCAGCATGTCCAGACACGCCTGGGTAATGGCGATGCCCACCAGCAGCAAACTGCTGCGTACGCATATGGTGTTAGAATTACACAAACAGCGCAGCAATCGCACCGAGATGTGCGAAGCAACAGCATCACCACCTGCAGCCCAGTCGATCAGATCGCCGACCGCTTGCTTGAAGACGACCAATATGGATATCGAGTCTGGTCGCTTCCAAGGATCTGATTTTTTTTCTTCAAGCTGGTCGGGGAAACTCGCGTGTAATCAAGCGGGCTCTCCGGGTTTGCGGATGGGTCTTTCCCAGCAATGGGGCGCAACAATCATGCTCGATTGCAGTGTCATTCGCCACCAGCTGCCTGTCAGGCCAGCGCGAGTGACGTTGCGGACGCATGCGGTAATTGCCTAGCGTCGCTGCGTCATAATCGGACGGCATACTGCCCCAGCGCTTATTCGCGCTTCGTTGACTTCACGCTCACCGCACAATAAGGCATCTCACATACGAACGCATTTCTCAGTGAGTTGCTTGTCTGATGCCGGCAATCACCCGATAGAGCGTGTTCAGTGGTACTTCTGCAACGCTTTGCATAGTTACTCAGGATCGTTTGAGAAATATTGCGCCTGTTTGGCAAAACCCACGTGAGCGTCGGATATTGTTGTTGCCGAGCCCAGGGCAGCTCCAGCTCTTATTCTCGATGATTAGTGTCTTGAATGTAAGGATTGTTGACCGGAATCATCCGTTCAAAACTTGGCGTTGACGTCAGTTGGTAGCGAAAAAATTCCAAGGTACGACAGTTGACCAGGAAAGACAGTGGTTATTAGCACCAGGATTCGGTGGCCGAAATATGAAATCCGCTCAAAAAGTCCACCAGAACGCGCTTATCGAAATCATTGGACGTCACGTACGACTGGCATCCCGGTATGCTTTTTAGTCGACATCACTTTCTCCACATATCAGGCTGTAGGCGGTTGTATCAACGCCAGTGCCAACCCGGACATAACATCGTTTTAGACCAGCGGGACATTCTACACTATGGCTGACGTTCCTGCGCCAGCAGCACCATCTCAAACTGCATCGCAATATTTCCTGGAAGCCACCAGCACCGGCAAGCAATATGCCAAAATCAGCAGGTATTCGGGAAGGAGAGCGGCAGGCCTACTGGCATAGCCCAATGTTGCGCTTGCAGTCAGCTACTCAAAATCTTTGGTTTTTCATATTCAGAACATTTACTCAGACCTCCAAACGAGGTGAAACAAAAAGTGCCGATATAAAGGGTTTTGAAAACTGACTGATATCTATCTTCTCGGCCCGGAAAACTGCGCCACTACAAGTGCTCCGGCTTTTTCTGGTTTGGCTGACGAAATAAACCTGCCCGGGAATATGGTACTGCAATCAGATCGGTTTCCAGTGTCTCGGTTGTTGAGCCGTAATTAGTTCGCCTCGCTCACTCACCAAACAGGATAGCCCGCACCGCGGCTGACCGCGTCGAACCAGTGTGGCTTGCTGCTGCGTGCTCACTTGCTGCCAGTTATCGCCGCTATCTCGGCTGGAACAAAAGATTGCCTCTCAAGCCATAGGCAATCAACACGCCGTCACGACACGGCACACCAAAAAAGGTGCGGTATGGCGTTTCGATCTGACGAAACGTTTGCGCTTCGCCCGGTCCAGGCGCATCAGCAAGCCCTGCTCGCCGCTGAGATAAACCTCAATCGCCCTGCAAATCGAGCTGACAGGTGCATACGCCGGTCGTTATCGGTATGTTTCGTCCCACGGCTCCCAACTAGCGCGTTGTCGGGTGGTGCGCAGCAGCATGCCAAAAGCGCCCAGCACATACCTTCGCCTTGTTCGTCTACAAATACATCGAGGAAAAGGCCGTTTGCCATAATGGTCAGATTCAGAGGACGTGCTGGTTGCCTAAAAAATCGACCTCCCTAAGCATGCTTTCCGCTTTTCAACTCATCAGATCAGAAGTGTTCGCATAATGCTCTTTCAGTAGCGTAACGAGACTGCGCACCATCCAGTATGAACTACCCATTTGAAAGCCCGGCCATCGGTGGTGCTCAGCGCAGAACGGAATCATGCCAAACTGGCCCAGCCATTAAGCTCGTTCTGGAAAATACACCTGCACCAGGATCACCGCCACAGGACCGGAGACTGAGTCCAGGTTTCCGCCACATCATTTGAGATCATGGATCCAAAACCGCGCAAGCCAACGCTGACCCAAGTTTTTGCCAGCGCGAGTTCACGCAGGCGCCGCTAGACCGCGGCTCGAAACTGATTCAATGCCGGTGCGGCAAAGGATCATGGAAAGCCTCGAGAGCCTGCGCCGCTTGCTCGGGACCGGCCGATACAGGTAAAACCTGAAGCGCCAACCCCACGCAGCAAGCCCTGCAAGAACCAGCCAGGACGCGGGAAGAATATTTAGAGCAGAGCCACTGAACAGATGTTGATGCTTTCATTATTTTTATCCTCATAATCCCGGGGAGCACCTTGTTTACCAAGGCACACCTGGCTCAACCGGTAAGATCGGCAACGCTTATCCGTCCTCCCAGGATAAATAACGCTTGCCTTGATCGAATTGCAGTTAGCGAACGCTCTCTCGGCTAACGACGCATTCCAGGGTTCAGCTCGCGTTCCGAGCGTGGCTCTTCAAGGACCCTGATAGACCACCATTGAGCGCGTCATTTGATCCAAACCATAACATGCCCTTGTTGAAGTCATAGATCGAGTGTTTGACGATGTATGGATGTTCGTGATCATAAAGTTGTACGCCTCCCAACATCATGGAGCGTATAGCCGACCACCTGGTCCCAGGGCGTCGTATAGCCTGCACCATAGTGTCCTCGTCAAGTAAGTAAAGTCCGCTTTTGCTGGTAGACGTGACGGTTGCCTTCCTTAAGTGTTTGCCCTCGACTTCCCACACACGCGTGTAGCTCCCAAACGCTCGCATTCGGGGTTGACGTGCGGATTCCATCAATGAGTGTCAAGGCATCGCAGTCAAAAAGTCAGGCCTTGTAGTTTGTTGTAAGGAATGTACATTTCTCCTTTCTACCGACCAGAATCGTGATTCGAAGCGATCCTGCATACCCGAAAACCATGAACAGTTCATCAAATAGCTCCAGGCCCACCCATTACTCGCAACTGGGATCGTAAGCAAACTCAGGCGCAAGTTTTGACCCGACGCTGACCTGCGGGTGTTAAGCTCCACGCGCGACGTGGTTGCTGGGTTGGAATCAAGAAAGTCCATATAACGGTCAGCTTCACCCGCACGACGCGCTGGTGGCTTGGCTGACGGACGTTACCACGCGGGTGTACATTCTGCGGATGTCACGACCCTCTACATCGATGGTTAGTAACGGCCGCTCTACAAAGGTTGACTGTTCGGAGGCTTTTGTCACGGTACCCACTGGAGGCCCACGATCCAACTGTTGGAGGAGCGTGTGGTAGTGCCATACTTGCCGTCGTTTTGGTAACGCGTTTGTTGATTCCAGATCAGCTCTGGACCGGGTCTGAAGGGGGATCGGAAAGGTATTTCCGCCGCGGACATTCGGCTCAAGCGCAAGCCGTCTTTCAACCGTCTCACAACTTGTGGCATTGCGCCACGTGGCCATCGAGAATATCCCCGGATGAGCTGGCGGGTGTCGGGGGCGTCGCGATAGAGTTGGTCCACTGTAATTAGGTATCTGTGGATTGCTGTATTAAGCAATTCATTTGGCCCTGCACTCAATCTGTGTCCGTGCGTAGTCTGCTCAACGTTGTTGTCATTCATATGACGGTAACAAGTCTCTCGCGCATCCTTGAATGGTGATTCGATGTCGCAGTAAGACCGCTGCCCCGGTTTGGAATACCCGGAGGAGCCCTCACGAAGCCCCCTTCAAAAGGGGGGGGATAGTAACCGGCTTCATTTGCCTTTGTGCTCCTTGAATCGCCCCGGATTACGGCGTGTAAAGGAGTACTCGCCGAGTTGGCGAGTTTCGCTGCCGGCAGGCACTGCGGCCAATGAAATTACGCCGAATACATCCCTGGTTTCAAGGCATGGCTTAGGCAAAAATGAAGTTTCAATAACGTGCTCCGATTATTATGTTTTATTAAAAACGTCTTGCTAGGTCAGCGAAACCAACCACGGTGCGGTAAACCACCTACTGGCTGGTGAACCATCTCGGCGCTAATGGCATGTAGTGTGGGTGTTCTTCTCTGAGCCAGCTATCGTATCGTCGCAGCAGTAGGCAGAGAGAGCGGTGAGCGCGTTGGCGAAGTCATTAAGTGCACCACAGACCAGGCCAGCGCCGCCTTCGGAACCACACACCAGCAGTGGCGGCGTACCATGCAAGCCATAGTTTGACGGTCAAGAGGAATGGGGACATCGCGGGTCCCTAGGGGGGCAAGATGTGCCAAGTATTGCGGGGTTATTAGTATTTGCACAGCGGACGGCTGCGTAGTTGCGTTCTGAGCGGCGGTCAGATCAGGCATCTTCTTTTGCTGCCGGAAGGCTGGAATGACCTGGCGCTGCGAAGGTCGGTGCAGCCAGCATACCCTCCCCCTTGTAAAGCTGATCGTTGTTGGTTGACCTTGTCCGAGATGACTGAACGGCCAGCTCGGCTACCAGCCACCGAGTTGTTTCGCCAGCCAGTTGCGCGGTACCCCATAAACAGCGTTTACCACTAGCATGTAAGTATCACCGCGGGGGGCCTTCATTGTTTACCGAAACTGATTGCCAGTGGCGTTTAAAGGCGCCATCCTGGCGATACGACAGTTCCGCGCCAGATAGAGAGCCGACCGAATTGGTTTGCGCCGCGTAGGTGCTAACCGCCGGTCTAAGTCTCACGTTACGGGATACAGCCTGAACCGATATTGTGCCGCAGCCAGATCAATCTGAGGCGGACAGCCACGCTTGGTAGTCGTCAATATTGACGTCATGATAGATAGCCCAATCAGTTGCACCAGGCTTTTGAATATCGTTAACGCCGCCTTATTACACCCCGAGTTGGGCGTCATCACGCCCAAACTTGAATCAGCCCTCTGAAGGTTAAATCCTGGGGGCCGCAGGCAGACGGTCTGGGCCTTTCAAAGAAAAGGATCTGCCGCCGCCCAAAGTATAGTACCACCAAACGGAAAGCGGGATGTAATCCCATTCGTAGAAATACGACCGGAGATTGACAGTTATTGGTTACTGCGCCTTAGCTGAAATCTGACGATCGGTAAAACTCTCCTTTGAGTTTCATGCGCTGGGCTGGTTACAGCTTAACCGCATTCCAAAGGAGCCTGGATAAGATATCGCGGTGAGCACCCAAAACAGAGGCCTTTCACCCCAGTTACTGCGTGTGTGCCCGGACTTTAACGTTAACGGCGTGTTGCCCAGATCAAGATTCCTCAAGACAAAACGCGTCAAAGGAATTTCGCCAGAGGGGGGCCATAGACGTAACCGCCTCGACCTCAGAGCTGTAGCGTCGTTGTTATAGCTTGTCGTAATTAACCCGGCACCATTGCTTTCAACGGAGAGCTGCATCAATTGTAGGGCATCGTCATACCATGCCCCTAGCAGCACTGACACGAGCGCGCGTAATGCCATTTTATTACGCCAGTCAACTTCGTTCAGGAGGTCGATACGATGGGTGGGCGACGATATCGCCCTTATCAAACTTGCCGTTTGAGCTTCGGGTCCAAGTTGGGGATTATTCATTAATTCGGCGTGTCCTGATTCATGCCGTGCGGATGCCTAGGTTGTTATGCGAAAACCGTGTGTATCCCAGCGGCAGGCGTATATCCGGGTGCCTATATCAATTTGCTTGGCTGAAACGCTAACCTTGTAGCCGCAATAACATGCTTGAGAGCCAGCGCATGCGAGCCAAACCGATATGGACCCAAATTTATTTTAGTGTTCAGTCTGTGTTTCCTTGTTTTATTTTCAGTTGGCTAAGAAAACATCCGCGTATCGCTGCAAACCACAAGCGCCTTTTCAAACGCAGCCTCAGTGGAGCTTAGCCTGTCGCGCTCAGTTCAGTCGTGAGCCTCCTAGCGAACAAATAACAATAATTCCATTATCAAGATTACATTCTGCTTTCAGATAACAAAACCAAACCATCAACCGAGTGTTGCGCAACCATTATTGAATCTGCCGCAAAAGGGCGAAGAAACCGGGCGATCAAGCCCTTTTTTAAAATCATCACCTCACCCAATAAATTTAAACATAAATTTATCTTTTGTTTCCAAATTTGTGTTCTATTTTCTCTTCGTGTCCGACGTGTCAGCGCACCTATTTTTCTGGGCCCAAAGACGCCGCCTATTTAGGCACCTCTGGCAAAAACTGGCGGGCAAAAGTTGCGCCTATTATCATCACGGAGAATGTATGAATATTGAGTTTAAAGGGTAGAGCGCCGTAATCATTACAGGTGGCCTCCCGAGGTATTGGCGGGGCAATAGCCAAATGCCTTTGCCGAGGACGCGCAAAAAGTGGCTATCTGTGCGCGTGCATCTCCAGGCAATTCAGATACCGGCAAAGCGTTAGAAGCAGTGGGCAGCAGTCATCGCTCGATCTGGTAGATTGTGACTGATACTGCGGCAGTGCAAGCATTCGTTGCAGAGGTCGCCGAACCTGGCGGTGTGGCATGTTACTGGTGAATAACGCGGGCCGGGCAAGGGCGGGGAATCTGGACACCCTCACTCCTGAAGGACATCCTTGCGCACGCCAAAACAGACTGCAAATGGGTCACTTTCGCTTTGGTTACAGGCCGTAGCTGCCTTTTTATCGCGAAAGCAGCGCTGGGGGCAGGGATTATTGAAATCAACGCGCTTGCAGGGTAGTCCAAACCCCAGAGAGGTATCCCGTCCGTGACAACGCGCCTCCTGTGTGGCCCTTGTTCAAAAATCGCTCGGCATGTCGCTACCAAGACACATTCTAGTCAACTCGTTGAACATGGGCTGGATCGATACGCGGCCAGTGGGGATCGCACTTCAAGGAAATGGGCCAGGCCGTAACCCGCGGAAGAATTGATGAAATGGTCATGAAAGGTAGTACCACTTGGGCGCTACGGCCGCCCCCCGAGGACGTGGCTGCATGGCACTGTTCCGTTGCGCGAGTTGACTACGCACACTTCATCAGCGGTGCGTCTATCGATATTGCCGGCGGCATGGCGGACAGATAAGCGTATTTCCCCACCGTTAAAGCGCGAACTTCGCCGAGTCAATCAGGCACGCAGAAAAAAATGCGGGCTAAGGGTTGAAGCCGGCATTTTCGGAAATAGGCCAGCGCCTGACTGGCCAGCAAACAGGGCTCAGGAGCCGCCAAGCATGAATTGAGGAAAACGTTGCTGAAAGGCACTGGCAGCCTCCGTTTCAGGCTGGACGCTTCGCGCCAGATCAAGCCTAGCTGCCATTCGCGGCCACCAGCATCGGTTCAGGCGGCGATTTCAATCCTTTTGCCTTCCAGGCGACCAGGCGCGATAGAGCATGTCTGACAAGATTGTCACGCCAAAACCGTGGGCCACCAGCCCGCGTAGCGATTCCATCGAAGAGGTACGAAAAAGCCCACCCTGCGGCCTCCAGGTTTCTGGCGTATGCCAATAGCGCAGCGCCGAGGCTTCCACCTTCATCCACCGTGGGCATGATGTAAGCCGTATCCGGCTATGTCCTTCAAGTGATAGATTGCCGCTGCAATCAAGGGATGGCCTAGACGATCAGCCACAGTTGTCTGCGCACCTGATCAGCACGCTGTGCTCCAAGCCTCCGAGTCGCTGCATGGAGGTCCACAATCAAAGCCGACGTCCCAATTCAACCCATTTGACTGCCCGCTTCAATACTCCACGGTCCAGTATCCCGATGAGATCGATTTCTTACAATCGGGATAACTGCGCTTGAACCGCGCAGCAAATTAGGCAGGGAAAATAGCCCAGACCGTGTACGGACGCCCTACCCTTACCAACCGCGCTAATTGCATTGGCTGAGAAAGAACGGACTTCACTAAGCGCATCCGCAATGGCGAGATGTGGCTGCATGCTGGGAAGAAACTTGTTTGCCCCTCCGCCGTCAGGCTGACCCGTAAGCATCCAGCTCGAATAGGCTTCACACCCTAAAGCGCTGGCGTTCTAGCTTGCATCGACAAGCTCAGTGGTGATTGCGGACTGCGAGCGAGACATGCACTTTGCTCGAGCGCCTTGAGAAAATTGTACCGTGTCTCCGCAGCGCAACGAATAGCGCCAGGCTTGCTGCGCATGTGAAGATATCATATTGACATTTTTGTTTGCAGGATACCTTGTATCTAGTTTTTTATATAAATTGACGATTTACCAGACCCCTTTTATACGTCCGAGTGCAATCTCGGCCCTACCGGTGAACAAGCAGTAGCCATATAAACGAGAATAAAAACAGGTAATAAGCAGCCATGGGGAACGTCCCTCTCGCTTGATGACCAAGTATACCAGATAAGGCGGCTATTTCAACTGATGACCGGCTTGTTTCAGGCGCTGGTGCGCCTGCCGATCATTGCGCGCCAGCGCGACCTGGCAGCTTGGGCTGAGATACCGCAGGATTTATCTCCGGGCTAATAGGGGCTCGCCCCTCGGCGGCTTGTTGATCAGCACCTGTGCGTGCTCTGGGTATTACTAAAAGGAGCCACACCCAACTTCGCCAGCAGCTGTCAACGAAAGAGCTTGCGGCCACCTGCCATTCTGGGGGATCCCAGCAGGTTCAAGCATCTGTTGAAGTTCGCAAACCTATGACGGTTGTGTTCGGCATGTGGGTACGGCAAAGCCGGGCGGTTGACGCTCCGGAGACGTAGTTTCGCCATGCCCAATGGCCGCCGGCACATCGAAATTTGGTGGCTGTTACTGCCGTCCCGCCGTGACGACCACTTGGTCGCCTCTCTCCTCGTTTCACTGCCTCACCAGACATGAGCATATGCTTTAACAGCCGTCATGATTGCCGCTGCTGGCTCGCCCTTTCCTGCGTGTGCAGAATACCTGGATTAACTGGGTATTCATGGCTGGGCCAATGTTCGCGTTGACTCCGGTTGCTGTCGGTGGCGCTGTAAGGCCGTCGCCGATACGTGAGAGCGCTAGCAAATTGTCGAATCGATCTCGTTCGCGTCGAATCGATCAGTTTCCTGACTTCCAGATTCCCCCGAAGGCGGGCGGCTGACACCACCTGCTATGGCCCGCACCCACCGGTTGGCTCAGGAACAACGCCTGCTCGGAACATAAGCTTTATGCCCATTGGCATTCGCCCGGGCCAACCGTATCGACCGCGTGGGTAATGGACTCGCCTAAGCGCGAATGGCATCATACACCGCAGGCAAATCCTATTCTGGACGTGTGCAGCGCTGGAGACGTCGGATTGATGCAGAACAGGTGCAGCCAGATGGCCTGCGTGTTTACAAAAGTGGGCATGGTCTGGCCTCTGGAAGCCGAAGGGCGTGCGCCCATTTTGCTGAGGGTCTGGAAGAAGAAGGAAATCATCGTGGTGGAAGAAAAGCGCCACGATTGATCAATACCAAAATGAAAGAAGAGCTGTACAACTGGCGTTGAGACGTAAGGCCCGCATCGTTGGTAGTTCGGACGAACAAGGCTGTTGATATTGGAGCATGGCCCAGCATCGATTTGGTGCTTTCCTGGGCCATCAGTGAACTGACTCCGGCACACATCGCCGCGCTCTGGCCCAAAGCGAATTCTGCGCTTACCACCCCGACGAACGACTGGCAAAACTGACCGGTTACAACAGCTCGAGGCACAGTCTCACCATCCAAAAACGTACTGGGCGGCATTGATGGATCGCGTGCCGGCATTACTGCTCGGGGTGCCCGCACAATATTTCCACCCAAAGTTGCCACAAGGCAGCGCGCGGTGCTAGCGGGGCATCGGCTTCTTACCAGGCCGCCTTGGATTTATCCGCCAGACCCAGACTTTCCAGTGTGCGAGTGATGCGGTGGCGAAGGCGTTGGCCTGGACGGGCCAGGCGCCGATTCACCACTACTCCAAGCACGTTATTCGTCCAACCTTGCGTGACGGTACCTATTTCCATTCCGCATCCTGGCCAATCCCTGGCGCAGTTCGCCGCCAAGTCCAGCATGACTACAAGGATCCTTGCTATACCACTCGATGCTTGTTGCCATGGACCGGTGGACAGCCGCTGGATGGGGCATCCTCAACGGTGGCCCACAGAATCACTCAGCAACTGGCGGCTGAGGCGTCAAACGCATTGCTGGTAGTGACAGATGAGCCGGAAAAATTACGCATTCAGCTGACCAGACCTGGTCTAGGGCGTGCCAGTGCTGCACGCGATGATATGGAAAAGCTGCAAAAAGAGTTGCGGTTGAGTTCGAAGGGCGTGTCGCGCCATCTCACGATCAGACCTGGCGCCGCCGGAAAAACGGCCGCGCGTCGCGAAAACGCGGCAAGTTTCCTGATCAGCAGTGAGGTCGTCATAATACCAAGTCGGTTTGCGAGGGTTGTGGCGATTGCAGCTAGCAAATCCAGATTGCATGTCAGTGGTGACTGTCGATACCGAGTTCGGCCAGTAAAGCGCAGCATCGACAGATATCGTTGTATAAGACTTCTCCTGCCTGTCCGCGATTTTGCCCAAGTTTCGTAACGTGGAGGTGGCGCGCTGCGCAAGGCCAAGGCGCTACGGCAAACACCGCGTGCAGATGCATGGCAATCTGCCCAACGCCGGCCATTGGCTTCGCTGGATCAGCCCTTATAGCATAGAGTCGGACGAAGCGTCGGCGGCACCGGAAGTCGTTGGTGACAATCGCGCGCTGCGGGATGGCCGCTTTACATAGAAGCAAAAGGCGTGGTTGAAATCTGGATATGGCTGGCATGGCGCAGAAAGGCGGCGCCGTTGTGGTCGCATTTCCGCATTGCTGCCGGAGCTCAATCGCAAAACTGCATGCGCCCGTATTGCCGGCAGGCGAAAACCAGCCTGGTCTGGTGGTTGCGACCTGGTGGTCAGCGCCAATAACGAAACCTGGAAAAGCTGCGTCAAGGAGAACCCACGCGGTATGAACTCCGACGAAAGCATTTTCACCAGCGAGTTCGGTGCGCGACCTTTGCCGATGCGGAGGCCGGAAGAGCGGAACCTCGAAGCGCACCCGGATCGAAGTTCCGCACCCAGGGCACATGTCGTGCGCAGATCGCTGATTGCTGTTGGCGAGGGGTCAATCGACTTTCCTTGATGCCAGCCGCATCGCCACCGCCACTTGATGGCGGAACTCGATCGCTAGCCAACCACCTTTATGCTCGCTTCGCCTTATCAGAAGGCTGGTGCGGTCGCGCACAAGAAATCGCTGCGTTCAGGCCAAATCGAGCTGAAGTGGAACGGCTATGAGTTTCAACCTTAAGGCATTCGAATTGGCCGCCGTGCTGCCGTACACCTGCCACGCCTGCGCACCTGATTCGACAGCAACAGGCAGGCAATCTCGCCGTGGCAGCACCTGTCCGCAGAACCTGGATGAGGTCATTCCAGCGCCGTTATAACGACCGCATGAACCGGAGTATCAGGAACGCCCAAAACTGGGAGGAAAAGCTACCTGGCTCGCGTGCACAGTTCCCGTGATGCTGGAACGTCGGGGTTTGCTGGCGAACCAGGGCAAGCTGACTGAGAGCGTGGCACGCAATTATTTTCAAGGTGCTGGCTACCAAGGATGGGGAATACGAGGGTGGCTCGGATTATTCAACCAATGCGGATTTCGATGAAAAAGATCGGAAGCTCAGTTTGAGGGGCCAACTACAAAACTTCAAAACTTCCCACCTGCTCCGCCCCATCATGAAAAACAAGCGCCAAGCCTGGCCGAAGAGCCAAAAAAACCGCCCAAGGCGTTGGTCCTTGGATGATGCGCAGCTTTCAAAGGCTTGGGCTGGCGCGTTCTGAAATTCCTGGCGCAACGGCGATTCATCGACCCCTTCGGCTAACCGCCGAGCCGGGCAAGGGTCGAACCGCGAATGCTTGGAAAATCTATGAGCATTGTTTCTTGACCGAGGTGCCTGAGAAGCTTTTAGGCGCCGAGGAAACTTGCCAAATCCTTATCGGAGCTTGACCCAAAAACCTGCCTGACATTGTCGCGTGGGCTATGCCCGGTTAAGAAACCGCTATCTGATTCAAGGCCCACCCGCTCCCCAACCCATGCTCGATTGTTATCCGGCATGGCGCAATGGAGCAAAAGGGCTCAATTCCCATGATGCTTTACCACCCAGGATGCCGGCGCATCCAGGGCCCACGCAAAGGCTCTAAACCACAAAAAAACCAGAGTACAAGGGAAAATTGAAGGCCACGATACCCGGACTGGATGTTTTTTTTTCTTTTTGGTGGGGAAGACAAAATTTTTTCGAAACATGCTTTTGGCGGCGGGAAATTTTTTTCCAAGTTTTTTTCGCCCGGTTTTTGCCTTTTTTTTGGCCAAAGGAAAAAATCCCCGGGCCCCGCCGCGCCGCCATTCTCTCTCTTTT
>Ga0163217_1110488_pt1 | contig 14199 bp, 9 predicted proteins | sample SynspAceP_FD_185933 | JGI IMG/M metagenome (GOLD analysis project Ga0163217, IMG submission 185933) | Saline lake microbial communities from Ace Lake in Antarctica - Synechococcus sp. Ace-P (PacBio error correction) | ecosystem: Environmental > Aquatic > Non-marine Saline and Alkaline > Saline ... | reverse complement strand
GGAGCCGGGATTATTGATGCACACTCGTTCACGTCGGAACTTGATGTGGTCAATGAGGCTACCTCGCCCGACACTCGTCAGAAGTTCAGATGAAACGATGTGGTCACCCGACTGAAATTGGAAATCTAGCACGCGCTTTAGGCTGGTGGAGTTACCGTTTTTTCACATAGGCAATGCAATGGTTCTGCCAATGTAATTGGAGGACAGAATGAAACCTTGAAACCATCGCTGGGGGTACCAACGAATTCCAAAATGATATCATCATGATGGATGCTCCTCGAACGACTCAAATTTAGCCTTGGGTGAAAACCCAAACCGTGTTCACGACGAGAAATGGCATCTCAGCCAAGATAGCAGAATGAGGCGTAGGAAGCTGTAATTCGGAAATGGATTTAACGAAGCAACCAAATATCAAAAAAGCTTTGGGCAGATTACAATTCTGCATCTGCTCAAAACAGGGAATACTGACAAACTTCACCAAAATTACACATGAGCGTCTTCAAACCCTTGCGATATTTTGGACAGAAAAATCCCATCATTCACTGTTCACAACCCTATCGCTGCAGATTGAAATTCTATATGTTGCTCAATGTGCTGCGATTCCAACCATCACCAAACTCGTATTTTCAGCCATACCAAATGAAGGCTTCAAAGTAGCTCCAGAAATCGCAAAATATTACCACTGGGGCACGGTCTTCGCCAGGACCCTGGTTGGGCTTACCAAATTCGAAGTGTATTTATTCTACCCGCTTTCAATGCAGCCATCATTGATGGCAAATGGTGCAATTCCTTCTATCAATTCTGATTTGGCTGAGTTGCATTCGTCACCCTGTATCATGAAGCTGCTCAAAAACGAGCGCTACGGGAATGACGATGATGAGTCTTTAGCGATGATCACGATTAAACAGCGCGTTCAACTATGGAGAATCTCTGAATTAGTGGATCAATTGAGAAGAGAAAGCACGGTGATTGGGTATTTTTGAATACCCAACATCCCCTTTCTGTTAATATTACAGTCCTCAAATGACTTTCTGAACGCATGCGTGGACGAAATACTTTGATATCAAGAAGATAAGAATGATCAGCGCTGACAATTAAGTCCTACCAGAAATGGTTAGAGGTGGTTTACTCCGACACGCAAATAGCGGTGCATGCAGGATACGGAAGCATCTATTTGAGATGGGCCCGACACTTTTACTTCCAATCAAATTAAATCAACCCCGACAAAACGAAAGACATTGAAAAAAGACTTTAACAAAAACCTTTTTCGAACCTATCTTGATCGCGCTAGTGCCGATGATGCGCTACTATGGCAAGAATCGACGGAGTTCTATCCAACCACCGAACAGGCAAATTCTTATAAAAAAATGCAACAGTGGTGACCATCACCAAAGCGTTGTATTAACAAATACTTCTGTACTTTGTCGGACCTAGATGCACAAACGATCATGGAGATCGGAGCTTCTATCGCCGCAAATGGACCAGAAGAAAAAATCGACTGTACTGGTTTATTTATTTATCCAGGAATGGCATTGAAGCGGTTACGCGACTTGGAACTTGCTGAGTTGAGTTCACGTTGACCGAGCACAGTCGACTTCTCATCGAGGTTGAATTTCACTCCGAATATGCAAGCATTAACTGCTAGTGAAATCCTAACTCTGAAGCTATTCCTGTCACTCGAGTTTCGGGGTTGACTCGGTGTTGCACGGTTCCTTCAGGAGGTTTATTTTCAGGTACTGCTGCACTCATTAATGTGAATGGTACCACACCTATCAGATGTTGGGCGGGTTTCACAAGACAGTAGTGATGAACTTCCCTAGCTCTGGCGAGAGGAAGATTGATCGCCCGAACTAGTGCATTTGATTATCAAGGAAGGCAATGAAAAGCCCTAAAAGAGCGCCAATGAAATGTTGGGATAATGCCATTTCTATAACAGTTGAAAAGGCTGGCTACTTGGAATTTTATCCGGGAAATGGACCAATTGGCTAAAGTATTAGTAAGGAACTTCCTCTCTTTAGTACAGTGACGCGGCTTTCTGATATCCAAAATGCCTGAAAATTGGCCTAGAGGAAAGATGTAAAACGTAATCAATAAGTGGTGAGCTGAAGCTGAGAGTCGCTGAATGAATAGCCAAAGCTGGATTTCCTGTGATCACAGGCCTGTCCAGCGTCACCTTACTTCGCGGAATCCGGATTCGTTACGATTACCCCTTATGCGTGAATTGCTGGTAAAAATGGCAAAAGCTACTGGAGTGAAGTTTTGCACTCCGTACTTCAAGTAGACACATGTCCGAAATCTACCTTTTCATGCGTGCCTATGCCTGCAGGCTTATGGTTTCAGGGAAAAGAAGAGGCCTGGAAAGCGGTGACGATCAATGCTGCGAGAATATTTCGGTGTTGCTAGATAAGTTATGTTTCAGTAGAAAAGGAAAAGTACCAATCTTTATCGCGGGCTACTGGTAGATCCATTTGAGACATTCGCGCGCAAATTATGCACGTGTATTATCATGGCTATCGAATTCCGCTTCAGAACAGACATTACGACTATATCAGGAATTCTTAAGAGCGACTCTCCAAGGAGTGTTGGAGGTCTAAGTATTTTTCTAAGATTATAAACCACAAGAATTTCTTTTTTTTTGAAAGTCCTTTCTTTGGTTTTCTTATCTTTTACACACGTCTATGAAAAAATCAACCCTATTTCTTTGTCTTTTGTCTCTATAATAGCTTTTTTTCTGACAATCCCCAAGAGGAATGAAGAAGTGATAAAGTTGGGATTGAAGAGTTGAAGGCTAACTATGCTCCACGTAAACGCGTAGCACTTTGGAGTATCTGAACGTTCGAAAAATGATTCTTGAAAAGGAGAAACTAATCTTCCAGAGCTACTATCAGGAAATTAGATGGCAGAATTGGAGAAAGCGAGAAACATTTTCTATCGATGCTGTAAAGAATTATGCCAGATTCAGCACTGGGCGCAAGCAGACTGAAGCGCTGTTACGATCTCCGTGCGTTCAATATCGAAGGTCAACCAAACATTCAGGCCGAATTTAGCTACACAGCTTTGATGGCAACACCATTGAAATGTAATTGAAAAGAAGATGATGGCTGGTTTTTTGGTTCCAAACCCAGAATCAATTTTTTAGCCTGGGTAGATTCGTGCCGGAGAATGCCATTTAAATGACAAGATGATTGAATCTTGGATATCGAGCACCAAAAATGGTCTTCAATGATTGCTGCGGCTATGTTGGAAAACTGCGAAGGAAAAGAAATGGTTTCAGATCTCTGTTGCAGGAGATTTGCTGACTTTGCAGAATGAAGCAGTGCACACGTATTTCATTTCCTGCCTGACAAAAGAAAAGGCTGGGTCTCCAAGAGTCAATCCCAACTTTGGAACTGGGATCGCTACTCGAATACAATCCTGAAACTTCTGATTAACACTGCAAGTAATATGGTCGCCCTATTTATGGGGAGGAAACTTCCATCAGGAATAGGATGCAGCGGTTTACTTAAAACCATTTTTTACCTCATGGGCAGATTGTCCCCGTGATGCTTCGCAGCAGCAATTAATGAAGGGGAATTGATTGATGTGGCAAAAAACTGGGAAAAACTTAGGTCCGCTGATCTCTTTTCTTATGGTGAAAAAGCCACTGAAGAAAAGAAGAAACGCGTAGTCACGTAGGCATGTGGATCGGCATGAGAGAGTTTATCCATTCCAGAGGCTTTAGTGAGAATCTCAGCTCTTGATCCTGAAACCCAAAAATTATGATGAATACGAATTTAATCGCTACTCCGTAACCAACGAATCGTTTAAATGTGCCTCAGAAAATATACTTTCGGTAGCTAACCTTTTACAAAAATTACCATGAAACTAAAGTAACATCACTTGCTTTCATCTAGGCCTATTGCAGCATTTGCATTTAATTGCAGATGTTTAATTACCAACAATTAGATGGCTTTTTCCAAAAAGTCAAAGCCGAGGAGAAATCCAGCGAAGGATGTACTGAAGCGGTTCATTTGAACCGATTTCAACGTTCACTGAAAGAAACTCACCAAAGCACCTCATATCGTGGAACCCCGAAATGAGCTGTTGCAGAATACATGTCCAAAGTGATGCGCGAGGCGGAATGAATGTGAAAAATTCATCCTTACGATGTTTTACTCCAAAATGATCCCAGGGTGGGAATCTAATTCTTCAGATCATCAGTTCCTGTGACTATGACTCTTTCGCAGAGGGAAGGCACGTAGAAGGGCGATCCTTTTTTCGACATCCACGATTACACAAAAGGTTTTAAGGCCTTTTTTCCGGTTCCGGAGACGTAATCTGCAGCAGGTGATCTATGCGAATCATATTGGACGAAAGGCCGACTTGGAGAAGTTTGGCGGAAATGGGGTGGATTTGAAAGGCAAAGGTGATCGCTCGTTATGGAGGAAACTTAGCGGCTTTAGGCCAAATATGCTGAAGCAGCAGGGCGCAGCATTAATCCATTACACCGATCGGAAGACCTTGTTCTCGTAAAGCGTGACGTGATCCGGATGGCCTTTTTTTCAATGAGACCACCATTTCAGCGTCGGTTCTTGCTGACCTTTGATTACACAGGTGATTCCGTTGACTCCTTTTGGCCAGCGCTCCCAAGAAGATGTAAGTTCAAGCGAAGCGATTTGGACCCATCGGAGGTAGATTTTTACATATATCCAGTTTCCCGCATTGGGAATTATGGTTGTGCCAAAGAAATTTTTGAGCAGAATGAAAGGTGCAGCAAGTACCTGAGCTTCGCAAGCGACTTGCCATTTGCACTACAAAATCACTGGAGGATCTGACTTAAAGTCCGCCGTGCATGGTTCGATCAGAAATCAGATGTTACAGAGCTTAATAATTGTAATCGCGAACATTCGTGGCATAAATATCCTGCACGATGTGGATCATTTCTTGGGACAGTCATTATGAGGCATTGGAGCTTGGGCTACGGACCCAAATTCAGGTTACGCAATGATGCTGACCCTTTGCTGACGGCAGTCGTGAATTAGTGAAAAATGGGAAGCTCCTGCTCAATCGATTATGAATTGGTCATTGGGATGCTGAAGCAAGAAGCAAGGCGGTGATCGGCTCTACCGAATGCGCTAGGCAATAGTTCAGAAAGAATGGAGCAAAAGCAAGTAACCTATATGATTTTGACGGTGGCCGTATCTGGAGAAGAAACTTCGGAGTACCTCTGCTCCTACCTTGAAGAAATTGATTATCCGAAAGCAGTCCCAGGAAGTCTGCCTTTCCAGATTCAGCAAGGACGCTATTTCAAGGTTGCAGGTAAAAATGACGAACCTAAAATCGGTTTAATCTCGGTGGTGGATCGGATCATATTGATTCTACATGCATGTGGGCGTACACAATTTGAGTGGGTGGAGGTTGGTGGGCCAACAGCTTACCATTCTAATCTTATGACAACTTCAACTATTTACAGCAAATCGTGCACCAGTTTAAGATGGGCGGAACAGATTGCTCAAAGTTGATCGGATCTTGACGCAGATTGGCAAACGCTGAAGTGATTCCTTATGATGTGCCTGCGCATGCGCAGGATCTTCGGCGGGCATTTCGAATAACGCGCGTGAAAACGTTGAAAACCAAGCTCTGCTTTAGACATTTGATCAGTAGGATACTCGCAATTAAGAAATTGGAAGTAAGTTCTGCTTCTTTTTGAAAACAGCAAGAAATACTGCCCTTTTAAGCCGATAAACAAGCCAACGGGCAAATCAAGAAATCAATAAAGTTTTATGGCTTGGAAAGCCTGGTAGCATCCAAAGGAATGTTTATGGGAAGCTGTATCGCTCGCTTTTATGTAAGTACCATCCATTCTCTGGCTATGGTCTTGGATTCTGCCGGGAATTCAATATGAAGTAGAAATCAAATCACAGACCCGCCTTTGAAAGGAATGGGATACCCGTTATGGCCAATGCGATTTTGATCTAAGCAAAAGGTGATTAAGTTGCGAAGACGATCAAGTTTAAAATCTGTAGTCTGAAATCAGGATTTTCAAAAGTAGGGCCGAAAAATTTTCGCCCTCTTTTTGTAAATCCCCTAACCCCTTGTCAGGGATTTGATGTCCTGCTGTATCTTAATTATTGATTAAAAATCAATTTCATCTTAAGAGTTCTTGAATTAGTGATGTATGACTTGAAGTTCTAGGATGTGAATCCCCCTTTCCCCAAAGGGTGGGTAGGGGATTAGTTTAAAATAAAATAAGTTTTTTTCAAGCTATTCTTTTCTTCAAAATTATCGGTAAAACTAATTTCATTATCCATACTGAACCCATTTTTCTCTTTACATCAAGAATCAGAAATCTCAAAAAAGAAAAGTCCAAGCCTTGAAGTATTATTTGCCTTTCTTGGTCCTTTATTGAAACTAATCGTTGTCATGTGACTCTCCATCATTTTCTATGACGAGTTTAATTTTTTACAATACAAATTATCGATGTATTGATCTAAAGGCTTTTTTTGACGATTAATCCATCATCCTTCTTAATTGACTCGCGCGTACTTCTGCCAAAGGCAAAAACTTCTGAAATGGTGCTATGATTCCGTAGCTCTTCGAGAAATTCTTTAAGTGATTATTGTAGGGATGAAGTACTTCTTTCAATTAGGAAAATAATTATTTAACCCCCTAACCTCTTTGTCAAGGCGGGAATTGATCTGCTGTATCTAATTTTGATTAAAATCAAATTTTCATTCTTAAAGTTCTTGAATTAGTGATTAATGATTGAAGTTCATAGGATGTTCGATCCCCTTTCCCAAAGGGAGGGGATTCGATTCTAAAAATATCGACCAAAAGCTGCTTCATTTCAAATAGTCCTTTAATTTCCCCCTCTTCGACTGTCACTTCGCCAGTGTCCTCAATTAAGCGTGGCCAATCCTGGAAGCTGTGGGATTTCCCCGTTGAAAAGTATTGATTCCTGTTTTTGCATGAACATAAATGGGCCTTGCATTTGATTGCTCTTCCACATTAATTGATAGCTTTTTTTGCTCAATTTTGCTTTACCAGAATTTATTTTTTCCGTTAAATCAAATAGTTGTCTTCGGCAATTACCATGCTTTGATTTCCGATTTGCCATTCTTTTGACTTAATATCACCTCGCAATCCGCCGATCTTAAAGACTTTCATTACTCATACTTTTCGAGTTCAAGCGTTGAATCGATTTCATATTATAACGAGAGGGCACGGGCTCCACTAATCGATCACTGGTTGTGCCGAACTCAATTGAAATAATTAGTACCTTTAGCCAAGACCTGAACTTTCTCCTTGGTTCTTTGCCGATTATTCATCCACCATCTGCCCAATTAGCCGTTGAATTAATTCCTCAGTACTTTCTTCACCTTCGTACGTTAGCTGCCAGCTTTTTTCAAGATCGAAATATGAAAAGATTTTGCTTGCCTTGACTCTCGATATACTTCGCAACACAATTGCATTTCTTCGCAGAAAAGTCCCGTAATTCAGCGTTTATCCATTCCTGGCTCTGCGGATCTTATACTTGCTAAACTCTTTGATAACTCAAAACCAAGGCTTCAGTAATCTTGGAAATTACATGTAGATCGTTCCGCTCGTCTGTTTTCCAGTAGTTCGAGTTCGGCCAAGGCGAATGAACAGTGTTTTCCGATCGTACTTTGAAGAGATTAATCATTTTGAATCCGAAGTATTTTCTGACTGTTCGATTTTTGGCTTGTGCCATTAGTTGATCCGATTTGAGGTCCAAATTACAGAATGAATCTGATGGATCGGAAAAAGTATTGACGCTTATTGTCATTAATAATCCTCTTGCAGAATCAATATTTTAGGTGCTTTGAGCATTCCGATCTTTAGTTTTTGATTTACTAGGTAGGAAGACGATGACCGGAGAACCTAATGACCATTCCTAGTTTTTGTGTCTCTGTTCTGTAAAGTGTCTCCTGACAAAAAAGGGATATTGATTTTCGTTTTTTTAATATCTCCAAAAACTCAAATTCCTTTTCGACCGCCCGCAATTTGGGTTTGAATTATACCTGATGCAATGCTGGATTAATGACTTTGTTTTCTTATAATAACCTCGGGTGATCTCAGCTTTAAAGCCCACACCCGCCGACATCAAGCAGGCAATTTTAGGGACTATTACAAATCAAAAACGCCAATCCAGCACTTGATTACTGCGTACCTTTTAAATTTGTCATCAAATCTTGTCTAGGCTAATTTCAGAAAAGTGAATCATCATGCACGTTGCTATAATCATTAATGCTATTTGTTTGAGAAATCCTAAACCCCAGGCAAAAAAAGAAGTCGGGAACTGGTACTGCGAAATCAGATCTCCATTCTGATGCAGTTATTTTCTTGAGACTTATTGGCTGGTTGGTTTTTGATGGGAATCACATTTAGCGATTGACGTTTATCTACTTGGTTGCCGGGGACAGGTTTGGCAGGAAATGGTATTTCTCGGATTTATCATTTAGCACCGCTGGGGGGCTTATATCCCTGCTTGGAATAATTCGGTTTTATTTTTGAAATATCCTCATACTGTTTCAGCATATCCTTACATCAGTTATTAGGCACATATCTCCCTACTCTGCGTATTACCAAAGGAAAACAATGCTGATTGTGCTCAGCTCTCTGGTTTTGTACACAGGTGTATTTCCTCCATTTTCTGACCTAAAGTTTTATCCAGATTCTGTCTTGATATTTTGGGTTTGCTTGTTCATTGCAGCGATCTATCGAAATCAGCATTTGGATTTTCTGGCAGGGCTATTTCGAGTTTATCGGCTTATTCGCAGCTTTCTGACCAAGAGATATTATCTTTTTAGCACCATTCCCATCCTACTTGCCTACTTCGACTACAGTCAAACCAGCTAATTGAGATTTTTGGGGCGGTTTTGAGTCAGGTTTGATCCTTGGAATAGGCTTAATTTGTCGTATTTATTCTTGGATCGCTTTTGGAGATCCGCTCTATCGATCAGGTCCATTAATGCCGGCCTACATTCCGAATTTACCTTGCTTGACAAAAGGCTTTCTGGTCTATTTGAAGCGATGACCATTCTTCATTCAGACTTTCGTGGAAGCGAGGCTATTGGCATGGGTTGGTTTTGCGCTTCCGGTGATTAGTGTTCGTTAAAAATAGGGGCCCAAATCTTTCAGCTTCAGGTTTTGGCGTTATTCTGCCTGATGCTTGGCTTTTGGCGTTATGAGTTCCACTTTAGCATTTACAACCCTACTTTACTCATCCCGGCCACTAATCATCCTAGTTCAATTCTCGCGATATTGATCGCATTGGGCTGGAAAAAATGGCGGCATAACAAGCTTGGCAGATTCGAATCATTGGAGTTTTACGGTTGGAGTAGTCATCGCATTGCTGATTCAGGATTGGAAAATGCCGGTTTCAATGCAACTTTTGACGGTTTCAATTTCTTCTTGAAGAATAAAATTTAGAATGATTGTTCTTTGCTTCTTTTGCTTTTCCGGCGATCTATTCGATTAAATCATCAGACTAATTTGAAGCAAATTACGATCTTTAATTGAAAAACCTTAAGTACAGAAACACCAAGTCCACTGATCTTAAATATCTTATATACACGCATAGCTTTTCTTGATTCTTAGTAAAAAAAAGTATTGCTTTCAAACGTTCTCTAGCTTTCAGGAAGGCCTGATCCAACACTGTATCCCCATTCCCAAAGGTTGAGAGTGAATTCCACAAAACTGAAAGTCTTGAATTACGATATTATCAGCATGCCTACCCGATGAGGCAAGTGGATATGGGATGCGATTTCGGGATGTGACCGAAAGGTTATAGGCTGAGTCTTGAGAGAAAGTCGGAATGTCTCGCTGTATGAGTTGAGAGGAGTGAGTTTAAATTTACGTACTTACCAAACCTGTGGATCAACCTTGGAAAAGTTGAATCAGGGCTTTTACCATCGAGCACTATTCTCTTATTCCTTTCCTCTAAACTACCATCCCTATTCCCTTTATAAAATTCAATATCTAAATAGACTTCTGATTCAAGGAGGATTGATTCATTTCTACTCAAGAACATTCTATTCGAATTATTAGTTCTCCACGATTCTAATCTCCAGTTCTCTAATTTTTACTTCCTCTTCTGACCAGTTGCAAAAATCGGATTCACTTGAATCCTATCGAAACTCATCACCAATGGTACCATTTCTCCAGCCAAAGTATGCTCGTTAAGAGCTTGTGACACGTGGACAACAGTACATTTGAAATTACGTGACCTTCCCGGCTACTATCCCAACCTATTCCAAGTTTATTGCGCAAGTCTGTGTTTAGATTTGGAATATTTGTAGGGACAGCGAAGAGGCGTCGGTGACTTTAAATTTACCACTAATCCAAGGTAAGTAAACTGCTTTCATTCTTCGTCTGGTAAATAGGTCTCGGATCGTTGGATAATAGGCCTCTCGGGGTGAGGCTGAAAACTATGTTTCCTGGAGAAAACTTTCGAGCAAGCAATCAACTTGGCCAATACTTGTCCGCTTCTCAAAATGTTGGTGCGCGCTCTTGCAAGTATAATTAGAGGTATTCACTCCAGATCCACCCGCCAACTCAAAGAAAAAGGCTTGTATCCATTCTGCGTTTTGCTGAAAGATATGATAGCGTCCAAAGGCATTAATACTTTATCGCGACTGTTCTGGAAGCGCAGCACGAGGAATTTCTCGTTCAGGCAATTCAAACTAAACTGAATATATCGCTCCATTATCCCCAGCAAAAAGATGTTGGATTCCTCCTCCAGAGTGCCAAAGGTGTTGCATGATGCAAAGTGCATGGATTTCTTACTTAAGCGCCAAGTCATAATTGATGTGCGTTGGGCGTGAAAGATCGAAGCTCTCGGTTGGTTGCATTAGCAAGCTTTTCGCTCCAAAACTGTGCAAAAGCGAAGTGGAAAATTCCGAAAAGGACTAGAGAGTACAATTCTATCATCATTTTTGGTTTTAAAGTTGCTTTGATGTGAAGTCTGATGTTTCTCGGCAATCATAAAATACGGTTTTGGCACAGGATTTTTAGTCCGAAAGCAGCACTCAAAGCCTTGCCTCTAATCAATTCACCTTTTAGCGTTTGTTTGAAAGAGTTCTTTTACTTGAATCTGTCGCTCCACCCATGAATTTTAAATTACCATAGCGGTAACAGGCGTCGACACCATAGTTAGTGCCGAATGAAATTAAAACTTTCCTAGTAAATCAGCGAAAGGATATTTTTCAGTTCTCAGGTAATTATCTCGCATGTGCTTATCTCGTGCCCAATACCAGTATCCTAATGTATTGAGGTCTCAAGAAGCTCCAGCCGTTTCCCGAGAGATCAATCAAAGCTTTAGGCGTGTCGTATCCATAAACTACACTTAAAGGTGCTTTGGAGAGAAAATCAACAATATAGACTCCGTTAGAGAAAGTCTGAGTACACCGGACATTTGGTGATGAAAAGGAGAAAAGAACGAGCCGTTTCATTATCTATTTACCGTCAAACTGTTCCATTCAAATCCAGTGTATAAGCTTTAAGGTTGATTTCGGGGGCCTTGTAGGACTTTCCAGACGTGTCAAACTCTGACCATGACAGTGCAGGTAAACTTTGCTATTGGCGAAAGTCAATTCCGATCACATGTGAATGGGTACAAATGAAGTCATTGGCACGGTAAGCGCGCCCACATTTACTACTAACGTTTGAGCATCAATCACCAAGCATCCTCCCAGTTTACTGCAACGCTGTTGTGATGTTAAATCAGACGAATAGTGATTTCCTGTACAGTCACACCATTCGGAACCAGTTGGTGGTTGGTGTATTAGGTTGATTGGGGATTCTGATTCAACATGCTGTTAAAAAAATGAAGTCGAAGTGTGGACATCACCGCTGTCATTCCCGCCCGCTCGATAAATTCTCTTCTTGAGTGGTTAATTTCCCTGTCTTTGATTTGATCTGTTCATGATTCCGTTTGTGGTAAATACGAGTTTAGAACTTGGTTTGGATTGAGATGTTTTGGTCTTAGTCATTTATTTCGAAATCATTAATTTAGTCGATGAGTTAGTATTCAACTTTCTGACTTTTGATCTACAATGAGAAGAAGGATCTATTAAAGTGCGAGTTGTCAAAGTCGAGGTTTTAAGGAGATTTACGGAACGACAAGTTTGTGAAGGAGTCGAGGCTTGGATTTGAATTTGAACTTTAAACTCTATTCTCTTAACAAAAAACCTTCAATTAAAATCGATTTCTAAGTATTTTTGGAATGAAGGGGAATTTGATCCATCGCCATCCTAGGACAAACGCTCGTTCAAACCGACACTGCCTTAACTTTATGGAGTTGAGCCTTGATAAATTTCAAATTACCACAAAACCTACATGAATCTACAGATCTCAGCCAACCGACAACAGCAAACGGCAACTTGCTTTAAAGCTTATGGAGTTGCAGTACTTGATAAATTTTAATTACCACAAACCTCCGAATCTACAGATCTAGCAAAACCGACAACGCAAACCGACAACTGCCTTAAGCTTAATGGAGTGAGTACTTGATAAATTTTCAATTACCACAAAAACCTACCGGAATTACAAATCTCAGCAACGAACAACAGCAAACCGAACGGCCTTAAGCTATAAATGGAGTGAGTTACTTGATATAATTTTCCATTTACACAAACCTATTCGAATCTACAGATCTCAGCAAAACCGACCACACAGCACCGACACAGCAAACGGGACAACCAGCAACCGGACAACTGCCTTAAGCGTATAATGGAGTGACATTGATAAATTTTCAAATTACCACAAAACCTACTCGAATTACCGATCTCAGCAACACCGAACAAACAGCTAACGGACAACCGCAGGACAACATCTAAAAATTCTCTCGCCAAAATCTCAAAGTCAACGATTCACATCACGAACTGAACTTGGGTTTCTGAGTAGCTGAGCGTAAGGGTTTTTTCTTGATTTCCACATTCATTCGTCCTATTTGCCCAAGGTAGGATGTCCGGAATAGAGCTAGTCGTCGCATCGTGCATGATACTTTTTTCTCATAGGCCACCTTTCGTAGTAAGAAATTCATCATCATCGGGCCGGCACGTTCTTTCCAAGCCTTCCTGATCGTTAAATTACTTACAGGTTTTTTCATTAGGTGCTTACAGAGCTTGCCATAAGTCTTCATAGCTTCATAGGTACTGGCAGGCTTTTTCATAGGAAGAGACCAGGCTTTTGGTAAGTGGATTCTCTAGACGCGGTAAGAGGATTGAGGTTTATGGATAACTTGCTATCAGACTTCGGTTTTTTTCGTAAGTAGATTAAATTCCGCGGGTTGTAGCCTGCCGGGATAGGCTCGGAAAAGATCAGGAGTAGGTTTTATGGCTTTGTTCACCCCGAATTTCTTTAAGTAATGCTCAAAAAGATGCGGTCGCTGCGTAGGCTCAGGTGTATCGCATAGAATCCTGCTGTGCCTGTTTTTCTTTTTGTTTTGGTAGCCTGTAGATAAAAAGAAGCAAAACAGCTACGATGTAAAAACGATATTTCCAAATCCATAGGCTCAAGATTAAAAACAGTTTTCTCCCGTATTGAGTAATCAGCGTCCATTATTTATAGAGTTACGGTTCGTCCGGGTTGTCGTTACTCACGTTGCCAGTTCCTCACGTTGCCGGTTCTCAAGTTATCAGCATTTTCGGGTTGTTGGATTTTCTACTCGGTATAATACGGCGATCTCAGTTCTCCAGGTTAACTTTAAACAAGAACAAAGCTTCCTCTAAATTAGTCATTCCGACTAGAGAAATATTCGGCAAAAAACCCAACCGACCAACCCCACAACCCAACCCAACTCACAACCCACAACGATAATTTCAACGACTATTTCCGGGAAATCCTTTTGAACAATCTTCCCCAATTGACTTATTTGTTTTTTTTATTCGCAAGGGGAAAAAAATTACCGGCATTGCTTGCCTCAGAAAAACTGGAAAATTTCAAAGGCTTTTCAAGAAGTTTTTGGCAAGATAAAATGGTCACTCAACTTCGACAAAGGGATTACACGGTTGTCGTCGGTTATTTCCAAAATGGGCTGTTGGTTTTTTACAAATCCCAATGGTAGTTCGATGCCATTCCCTTGTGCTCGGGGGAAAAAGCCCAAAAAGGGGGACTTCCGGATGGGGCTTCCGGCTCGGGGGATAAGATTGGGGGGAATCCCTTCTCCCACCTTTTGGAAACACGAAACGGGGGTTT
>Ga0163217_1037066_pt1 | contig 14199 bp, 10 predicted proteins | sample SynspAceP_FD_185933 | JGI IMG/M metagenome (GOLD analysis project Ga0163217, IMG submission 185933) | Saline lake microbial communities from Ace Lake in Antarctica - Synechococcus sp. Ace-P (PacBio error correction) | ecosystem: Environmental > Aquatic > Non-marine Saline and Alkaline > Saline ... | reverse complement strand
AATTAAGCACGCGTCTTAAAATGATTTTAAAGATGAAAAACTAAGAGAAACAATTACGAAGAATTAAAAGATACTGAAGGAATTTTTGACAGAGTGTTATTTAAAAGTACGAACAACATAGTGAAGTTATTTTTGAACCATTTAAAAAATTCAGAAAAATTATCATTATTGATTTTGAAATTTTAGTATACCAATTGAGGAATTTACTGCAACAAACTGGTGATATACCAACGACTATATTAGGTAAAAAATATCAGGATAGTTTAACCCATTTTTAATGACAACGGTGTTTTTTGAGATTTTTATAGAGGCTATTCAAAGTAACCATGTTCAGATCCTTCCGAAAAAGACGTTACATTTTAATTGAAAACTATTTTGGTTTGATACTTACGTTATAAAACAGGAGACGGGTATATTGTATTAAACTTCCAGAAATATTACCACTCAAAAGAAAAAACGAACAAAAACTATTATTTCGTCACGAACAATTAAAAATTCAGAATACCATCTTTGAGTGATGCGAATATATAGCTAAAATAGGGAAGTTATCGATGGAGCGACGACCCTGAAACATCAGCGTATTTCAGAAAATTTTTGTAGATTAATCCAATGCGATTTCAAATACCTATTGAAAGTCGCATGATGCATACAAAAACTAATCCAACAACGATTAGAAAAAGTATGGAATTACGAGCTTAAAAACTAGCAAAGAAAAAAATAAACCTTGGCAGTAGACTATAAAGGTAGTCACAAAAAATAATAAAACTAGACATTTTTAAACTTTGGGGACCATTTTGTCAAATATGAACAACTAATCGCGTTTAGTTCAAGATTATTAGTGTGATCAGACAGAAGTTACTTAAGGACAAAAATCAAGAATTAAAGCGTTCAAATGGCAGAGTTAGAATCTTTTTAATAGGGTTGAAGTCACGGATTTGCAAGAGCCTATTCGTTTAAAATTCAGATGTTTATTCAAGAATAGCCGACAAAAGAATTTGGATTAAATGTCTGACAAAAGCAAAAGGTTTATTTTGAGAAAATCAACACTCATTCTGAGCGCATGCGATTATTAATTAAATATTTATTATTCTATATTCTCGTATCAATAAATAAAAAAACGATTTCGCGTGAAGTTCATCTTCACGATATTTTTAGGAAAAAAGTTCAAGAAGACCTTGAGGATCGAATAAAAGAATGGCATTATCTATTACTGTGAACGAATTACCTGCGGTGACGGGCCATTCCTTTTTTCAGATGGAAACAACTTTTTAACAATCTATTTTCAACGCCATTAAAATATAAAGGCATTGAAGATCCCAAAGTTATAATTGCCTGTAAAAAATTAAATCGAAACGAAATTACTGACGATTTTATAAAAAAGTCTAAATGGTTACCGAATTTCGGTTATAGATACATGTATTGGATTTGATCAAGAAACCATTCCGGAAAAAAAATATTTGAAACTCTTTCAACGGCTAACATCAGAAAAAATGAATATTCCGAACAGGTATTGGCCAGCGATATGTTTAAAAAAATTGTTTCAAAATCCAAGAGTCATATTATTTGCAGAAGTGGAGCTCGGAAAAGGTTTTGCTGCCTTCCTGTTTTTAATCTGCGGCTTAAATAGCTTCCTTTGTATTTCTGTGTACCCATAATTTAATTATATGCTAAGCACTACTTGTTCTCTAAAGGCCAGTATGAGGTTTTCCTTTAACAGTGCAAAGATACTCTATTTTATTTAGATGTGATGTTTTCAAGTGAAGTTATACATGAATTGCATTGTAATACCCAAATTCTGAAATTACAAACTATTGTATCTATTACTTAACGCTAATGCATCTAAAAAGGTCTTTATCCTTAAAAAACAGTGTTTTCCTATTAATTTATGTTTAACATAAGCCACTATTGTGTACATAGTAGCCTAAGCTTTTTCGCCGAGATTTGTTACGTGTCGATTAAAAAACAAGTATTAACCCTAAAACAAAACACTATGAAAAAACCCTATATATTAAAACAGATTACTATTTCGCAATTATTCAATGAATTACAAAGTGAACTTGGTGGTTTAAACTAAATTAAAAATCTCAAGAGTTCACTTTAGAAGTAGACAATACCATCGCTTACAGGGAAAATATCTGGAATTTACATTTAAAAATGATATTTCATTTATCAAGTTACGCATACTTTTTAAACAAGATACTATTTTTAAAAAGTCATGCGGCAGAATACTAACCCCATCAACTTTATGTTTTCTGCCTCCAATAGGACCAATTAGCCTATGGGTTTAGCGAGAAACTTCTAAAAGTTTTTTGAATCCAGTTTTCAGGACCAGTATATTCTTAGTGATCCGAACAGAGATTTACCTTATTGTTTTTTTAGAAAAGGACCACACAGTAAAGTTTTCAATATAAAAGTAGATGCTACCACGATAGCAAAGATGAACAGCATGCACTTATTAAACGCCAATTAGTAAAAACCTTATGCCTAAAAAAGGAGAAGAAAAAATATTTCCTATTGTAGGCCTTACAACTTATAAATATTGACTTTGAAAATATTTACAAACAAATTTTGATGCGATAAGCCAGAGGTATTGTTCCGTAATTTATTAAATCCATGGAAATGTACATGTAATTTTAGGCTTGGAAAATTCAACAACATAAGAAGATCTGAAGAGCGTTAAAAAATAACTTTGGCACCCTTAAACCAGAATGTGAATGCGAGGATATTTAAAAGAAAATATCAAGTCTTCATCCAGAATATCCAGGACATTCATATAGCCTAAATATTTAAAGTAAAAATTCGGGGGGTCTTGTCACCATCAAAACTTACAAGAAAGGATTTAAATTTATACATGATTAAACTGTAAACCGATTTTAGTAGAAACGTTCGTATTCGAGACCGCAGAAAATTTAATTAAAACAACCGATTTTAAAACATTTTCCGAAATTGTGTATACCGTTGGTTTAACAAGTAGAAGTTATTTTTCTAAAATATTTAAAGAAAGTTATGACTGTAGTCCAAAAATACTACCAAGATTCATCAGCAGAATTTTAGCAGTTACTGCGTAATACCCAATAGAATTACCTTATTTTCTGTTAATACGGCCGAGTCTCACGTTATCGCCGGTATTTAACAGTTTCTTTTTTTTTGGATATAATTGATGTCAATAGCTGTTGTACTAATAAATAATCATTTACCTTATGCAAACTTACCTTTTTCAGCATTTATTAGGGATGAAACTACCTCTATCTCACCCAAAGCCAACAAGAAAAAGAGGAATGTATCGCGTTTAACTTACCCTAAAACAATTATGCAAAAACCAAAAAAAAGACTAGAAAATCCAAACCTGTATTGTAACAGGTTCAACGCTCAGGTATGGAGCAGCGAATTGCCAAGCTAGTTGCCGCAGAAGGTTGCAAATGTCGTTGTAAATTATCATACGAATAAGGAGGCGCAGAGGAAAACTGCTCACGCTATTTCAAACCAAAACAGCGGAAGCCATTATTTATGAAGTTGCGATGTAAGTAAAGGGAAGATGACGTTGATGCTTTGTTTCAAGAAGCGATTTTCTGAATTTGGCCACTGTTGATATTTGCATCCAAAAATGCTGGACTACAAAAAGGACTATCGCTACACAAAAGCCATTAGGGCTTTGCAGCAAGTTATTGATGTAATTGACGGGACAATTTTATGTGCCAAACGGGCAATTAATGGAATTTTTAAGAGAGGCATGCGCCTTGATGTATCAATCTTATAGGCAAATAATACATTGTAAGCTCCGTTCATGAAGTAATTCCTTGGGCCGGACATGCAAATTATTGCAGGCTTACCAAAGGCGCCTTAAAAATGCTTATGGAAAGCATATGTCAAGGAGTTAGCCTTCAAAAAAAGTGCGTTGTAATATGTATTTGCACCCGGTTGCGACAAAACGGCTTAATAAAGAAGTGATGGGATACTTTTTAAAGAGGCTTAGAGAAAATACTTTAAAGCAGTGCCTTATGATCGAATGGGGCTTCCAGGGATATGGGTTAAGCGCAAGCGCTTTGGTTAGCTTCCGATGAAGCGGAATACATCAACGGAACTACTTATTTTCGTAGAGGTGGTATGCCTGTTATCCAGGTTTTACTGAAAATGGGATGATTTTTAAACAGTTGTTTTAGTAAAAGACTACTTTTTATAAATATTAGCACTATCGGCTTCTTAAATATTTTCTTTGGAATTCAGCCCCTGATTTATTGATAGTATTTCTCTCCAAAATTAAAACAGGGAAATTGTACAATGTGGGGTTTTTTTCTAAATATTTAGCCAATCATTTCGGCTCCATGGCAATTAGTGTTTCCTCTCCGTATTTTTGTTTAAAAATCTGGATGATGGGTGTTCTAACAAATCTTTTTACTGGAATATTTAACCATTCGGCCCAACTCGGGTCCCATTGTGTCGGTGTTACTTTGTTTTTGTGATATCGATTCCGAGTACTTTTTTATCTGAAGATTGTACGTTATGCATAACATTGCTTACCTATACTACTCTCAGAATTGTAGTATAAAACTAATTATTTTTATCTGTTTGAAATTACTCCCATATCGTCCATGACTTAATTTTAATTAAAAAATACACTACCAAATACAATCAATGTGGCGCGAATACATTTTTTTATTAATGGCGATTACTTCTCCTTTTCTCCATTTTCCAGTAAGCGTTTGAAAACCAAAACATTCATTTACATTTTTCCAAATATAATTTAAAGAACGATTGGTTTTGTTTTTTCTTCTTTTTTTGTTTGTTTTTTTTTTTTTTTTTTTGTTTTTTTTTTTTTTTTTTTTTTTTTTTTTTTTTTTTCGTCACGTTCCGTTCAATAGTAACCAAAACGATAGCCTCTATCGTTGTATTTTGAGCCATCATTAGTGAAAATATTGCCTATTAAAAGTTAATACGTCATTAACTCCGGAGCGATTCTTTTTTAAACACCTGAATTTAAGTCCTCGTATTTCATTTTTATATCTCCAGTAGGAGTTAAGCATTTCCGCCTAAACGTAAAATAGAGTTCTTGAATCGTACGCAGACTTTGCTCTTAGATTAGACATCATAAATGAATTTATTTCACTTAGTATCAAAATTCATTACAGTTGCCCTCAACGAGAAACAAATTTTCGTTTCGATTTTCACGAAAAGTCCAGCCAGGCTAGGTTTATTGGAGCAACGCGCCCATTAAATTGGCCTTATTTTTAAAATATGGGCTCTCCATTTAAGGTTGATATGTTCTATGGTCGAATTCAACGCCGTAAAGTAAATCTTCTCCTGCTTTGGCTACCTTGTTCACGAGTTTCTGTATATCTGCTTATTCCTCCGTTTTTAATAGCAACGTTTGCCAATATCTATTTTGAAAGCGTAAGTTTTCCAATTTTTTTTGTAAAATAGATTCCTTCACTTCATAATTCATCTGCGCCAAACTTATTCACGGGTACATTTCTAAGTTTAATTTATGAAATTCTACAGCTTGTTATTACCTCAAAAGAATTGAATCTTTCCAGACCCATAAATTGAAAATTATCAATTTCGATAGTTTGGATTTGGAAGGGCAATAAAAATCTCGCTCCTTGTTAATTTTACTTTGCCAAAGCTTACTTTATCATATTTTGAGGGCCAATTTGGAAAACTTTAGAATAATCAGTTTTCCCGTCGGTGTATCAACTGTCTATTTTTCAGGTTTTCGAACGGACTTATATTTACATGAAATTTGGTTCCTGAATTTATTTGAAATGCTTCATAGGCGATTGGGTATTTTGAAGCCAGTGAAGTTGATCTAACTTAAACCTTCAATATGTACATTTTAGATTTTTTAAACTCCTTTAAAAACCGCTGTTTCGTTTTTAGCATCAATTTGCGTTAAAATAGCTGTTTTTTAAAATTAATTTTTTTATAGAAACTACTTTTTTAAAGTCTTTTTAAGCTGATTTGCAAACATTGGTTTTGATCTTTTTTTACAAGATCTCCTTTAACAGCATCCAAACCAAAACAGGAATTCATTTTAAAATTTCCAAGATCGGGAATAATTCAAATAATTCACTCTTTAAATTTTCAGTCGGTTATTTTTAAAGGATTTACCCATAAACGGTACTATTTGGGACTTTACTTGTAGCATTTACTCCAAACTCACATTTCCCTTGAAATTAAGATTTAAACCTAAAATCTTTATATGAATTTCAAAGCTCTTTGGCTACTTCCACCTAAGGCTTTTTTCAACTTTAATCCTTAAACGATAAAATGTTAATGCGGTTATACACAGCGAGTAAAAGTGTCAAGCAGCCACTATGATTTGTATTCCTTTTTTTAGTTGTGTTTTTCATTTTAAGCTCTAAAATAGTGTTTTCGTAAAACTCTGATAATCGATTAAAACCACAACCCAATCAATTTTTATTTAAACTGTATACCTCTTTTTTTGAAATTTTTACGATTAAATTAGTACTATTGTTGTTTCATTTTTTAATTGTAAAATTCATGCCTAAAGTATTTTATTTACTTTATTGCTTAGTGACGCTTTGGGCTATTGGCAGCATTTCATATACACGGTTCAAGAGCACGGAAGTCATTAAGTTGGCTTTTAACGGTTATTGTGATTTCCTTTCGGAGGACCACTCTTTATATTAACTTATTTGGGGTTAACCGAAGAAATTTAAGTTTTTTAGACTTGCGCCAAACAGAAAAAAGAAAAATTATATAATGAAACTACAGTAATTAAGAAAGCTCCGAAGAAGGCATCTGAGATTGGCTAATTTCCCAAAGTATTTCCAAACTTTTCAAAACTTAATTAAGAGAACTGTTTTTTTTTCGTTTACCGCCAATAATAAGGTTGTACTTTTTCTTAATGGATGGGAAAGAAACTTTTGTTGCTATTTTTGATGCCCTTAAAAAAGCCAAAAAATTTATTTCATTTACAATATTACACTTTTGAAAAAGGGGATATAAGCAATCAATTGTACGAAATTTTAGGAGAAAAAATTAACAGAAGGTGTGGAGGTCCGTTTGATTATATGACTCGGTTGGAGCTTTTTCGTTAAGGATTAAAATTTTATTAAGAGGTTTAAAAAAAATTGGTGTCAAAGCATTCTATAATGCCTTTTGGTTGGTAATTTACTGTTTACACTAAAAACTACCGCAACCCATAGAAAAAATGCATCGTTGATGTTAATTGGCTTTTATAGGTGGTGTAAATGTATCTGTAGTATTATAGAACAAACTTGACTTGGTATATGGCAAAAGATATGCATTTACAGGGTTGAAGGGCCTGCCGTTGAAGCTTTCATAGAGTTTTTTATTAAAGATTATCATTTCGCCAGCGCCGAAGGGACCTTTTATTAAATGGAAAAATACTTGCCTAAAAATGCAGCAAAGGGCGATTTCAAGCTTACAAATTGTCACCAGTGGGCCCGATTCTAAAACAACCGGCTGTAATGCAGCAAATACCATTGCCATGATGAACAGCGCTACACATAACTATCATTTATCGCGAACCCCTATTTTATTCACCAGGAACTATGTGCTACAAGCCTAAAAATAGCACAGCCTTAGCGGGTTATTAAGGTAAGTTTACTAATCCTGGAAAATCAGACTCACTGGATGGCAAATACCAGCATTGTTCTCAAGTTTTGAGAATTGTTAGCCGTCGGATCGTTCGCATTTATTTTAAAGAAATGACTTTTCACATAGTAAAGTAATTTTAATCGATGAAAGGATTTAGCATCTATCGGTTCTGGTAATTTTGATCACCGCAGTTTGAAACTAAATTTTGAAGGCTAACGCATTGATTTATTGATAAAAGATGGTAGTTGAACAAAATTTGTTAAGGAGTTAATCGTATTGAGAGGAAGAAACCTTAGATTACAAATTCATTTAAAAAACCGATCATCATCCCCTTTCTAAAAGTTTTTAGAGGGAATGGCAAATTTCTTGAGTTTCCGTTATTGTAAAAGTTTGCTTGCTATTTGTAAGGTTTAACATATGTACTAATTTTAAATGGCGATTAGGTAAGGGACAGTACCTTAAATCTTACCTACATTTACCCCCACTAACAAATATAAATAGATTAAATGAAACAAAATTATAGGAGTACTAGTTTTTGCATTATGGGCATCCCTTTTCAGCTCAGGCCCAAATCCATTTTCAAAGACATGCTTTGGGTTTACGTCTTGGGTTAATGATGGTTTTTGGTGGAGAAGTTATCGTACCAAAGGTATTTAAAAGAAAATAATGGACTGGAATTTGATTTAGGATGGGAGAAGTTCTATAATATGATGCTTTTAAGGCTTGTTAGGTTATACCAATGGTTGATTGCCATTGAAAACCGATTTTAATTGGTTGTTGGGTGTAGGTGCGGTTTAGTTCTTTCGATGCTGGCGAAAAAATGATGGTACCTTCGCCTTTAGTCGCTGGAGATTATTGGTTATTTGAATACAATTTTGTTTCCGCTAATTTTATCGCTAGATGTAGTCCTGAATTTAGGTTTTTTCAACGTAGCTTATTTCTTGATGATTTAGATTTGATATCGCCCTAGGTATCAGATACCAGTTTTAGAAAAATGAAAAAAGTAATTTCAAATTTAAATATAAAAAGTGCTATAGCCAACTTTTTGCGTTTTAAATCCCTTTTAGTCCTATTTTATATGCAAGAAACAATAAAAAAACACAGCATTCCCGATTGCATTAAAAACCGAGGCCTTTAAAAGCACCTTTCCTTACTATCCAGAAATTGTTGAAGCACACCGGAATAGAATTTAGGTTTAAAAGAATATCAAAAAATCGATTATGCAGGCACAAACCTACTTTGGAGCCCTAATTTAAAGGAAAAAAAATGATAGAAAGTTTATTAAAATCTTCATTAGTGAAACTTTTAAATTTGAAAGGGAAAACCAATTTTCGTTACAAAAATCCCTAAAAATGTCTTGATTGGTTGGCTTGGTCATGAACTTTGGTTCATATTATGGATTATAGGAAATCGAAGTAGCCTCAATTTAATTTGGTTTGGGATTAATACAGCTTTTCAGATTTTCCTATATTAAAGAAGCGGAACGTGCGGCAGACACTTATGCAGTTTCAAAAAAAACATGGGACAGCTATATTTTTAGAAACAAAAATTCATCTTTGAACCATACCGATTTATTCTGAGGTTTATAAGGCAAGAATTAAAAATATTAACCTTTCTCCTAACGAAAATTCTAAAAACTTTGTCGAAGGACAAGAGACCTAGCGCTTAGACCTGGGAAAGTGAACATTAATTTTCCACTAACAAAAGCTTCCCACTTCTTTAAATTTTTCTTCTCCCATAAACCGCTTCATTTTACTTGCCCACCCTTCTTCTGTTTCTCGCATTCCTTCCCGAAAACTGAGGCGAGATTTAAGCTGACTTTTACCACCTTTAGCGCTAGATCGTCGCTACTTATAATTTTTGTGGCTTCTTTTAAATAGGGCGTCTAATGGCCTCAGCTACCTTTCTCGTCTAAGTTTGTATCGCAACCCAAATACCACTGTGGTAAAAATCTCATTATAACGCTTTGCACTTAGGTGTATTTGAGGAATTTTTAACTCAAAAAATTTGTTCTCTAATGATTTAACAGCAGCATTCCTTAATTTTGACAGACAGTTGAGAGCCCACCGTATTTAAAAAAAAACTTTGTTCTACCGTTATTTTTAATTCGGCACGCCCACATTCTTGTAAATTCAATAGTTATCACCCAATAAGATAACGCCATGCCCCCAGAAAACCGTGGCTTATCAACTAGGGGCATATCTTGGTTCATCTCCACTTCGGACAGATTCAAAGGACCGGAGCGTTCATCGGTTAAAGAACCTCATTTTAATGTATTTAGGATCAAACGATAAACTCGAAGTTAGATACCGTTGTTTTGTTGCCCAATTTCATGGCAGTTGTATCCTGGTCTTGTTTGGAAGGCCTATAACCCTCAGGGAAGCCAAATAGTTATCCTATAACCGTTATGGGTTTCCCTAATAAGCATTGAAACTATTTTTATAAGGCCAAAGGCAACCCCTCCAGAAGTATATACTTGTAGGTTTGGCCACAAATTTCATGAATATGCTTTAGATTGTTGGTCTTTGATCACTTTTTCGAGCATTAATTCTATCCAAGAAGGGAATACCACTGAGGCTTCCAATATCCAGTTTTTTGCTTGATTCTGAAATCTTTTGAACACGCTCATCCCAATCTTCTATTTGAGAATTTCTTCACCGGCTTATAGTAACTTCTAACCAAAAGGAATTTTACTAGCACTATCGCTATTTCCCCTTCTAATGCTGATCCTTTTTCGTTAAATTCTTGTAGAACGCCCTAACATTGAGGAATTCCTTTTTTCAAAAATTCCTGCAGGCCAAATCAAAATTAGCCATGCAGCTACCTGAGCTATTCCCGCATGCGAAATAGCACTCATCATATCATTAGTTACTGGAATTTTTTTACTGCTTGGTTACCTCCCGTGGTACCCGAACTTAACGCGTAGATAGTTCTGCGAGTTCCTGGCCAGGTTGATATTTTTTCTTCCCGCATATGAGTCTGGAACCACCATTATTTATTATTTTGTCGTAATCAAAAATATGGATGGTCCTCGAAAATCTTTAAAGTTCTTTTGATTGTAGTAGCGTTACTAAACTTATAATGTTTTGCCAAGGCCGTGGGCTTCCGCATTTTCAAGTAAATGTATCAAAAAACTCCTTTTGTTCTTCTATGGGGTTAGCCTCCGGCGTTTAAAGTGGTCTTTTAGCCAATGACGCCCTTAATTAATTTCTCCTAAAATTGCCATAATCATGGTTTTTAAGTCAAAAAAATCGACAAGGAAAAATTTTCCCTTGCCGACTTTTAAGTAAATAGGTTTAATTGTATTCATGGGGGGGGGGGGGATCTTACTTACGCATCCACTACTTGCTTCTATGTTATTCCCCTTCTAAATTTCTTCTATAACTTTAGCAATAAAGCGGGTAAATCATTCGGGTTTCTGCTCGTTACTAGGCCATGGTCCACGACCAACCTCTTTATCATCCAAGGCGCCAGCGTTTTAAAACATCATCCTTAATGCTTCTTGTAGGAGGGTTATTTCTCGTCTTCAATTAACTCCTGCCACTAATCAATAACCACCGGGGCGTGACATATTTGCTGCAACTGGTTTTATGACTTTAAAGAAATTGGCGGATAAATTGCAGTGCATCTTCATCTATTCTTTAAAAATATCGGGATTTGATAACGCCACCGGGTAAACCCAAAAGCCATTATTTCAGACTCGTCAGTATCTTTGATTAAATATATCTTACAGCCGATTGACTTTTCCCCAATTCTCCATTATCCCAGCTTTTTTATTTCGCCTTTTTTATTTGATATAATATGCACCTCGCGCTTGATTTTTTAAGCTTTTAAGGCGCTCAAATAATTCCGAAGCTTCAAATCCGTCGGGTTTGCTAAAATGGCTACTTTCTTATCTTGTAATTTCATGTTTACTATTTTTAAATTAGTATTCCGTTTCATTTACTTTTTTCAAGTACTCAATGCTAAAAAATACAAGCAATTATTCAAAAGGGTTGTTGCTGAAAGCATGTTTATGAACGCTAATACGCCATACCATGAAAAAAGTGCAATAAAACTTAGCTGAATTAGCCAGTTACACGGCCTTGTACAAATTGAAAATCTGGGAAATACTACTTTCTATGGCGTAACCAGTAATTTCTTGAAGTTTTTTATAGTTATTCTCTTTACCCTTGTTCAGGAGCTCTTTTCGAACTCTTTCTCCGTTACTGTATTGCTTTTTTGAACACTATCAGTTTTTGTATGCATTTCTGACAATTTATTTCGGCATAAGAACTATTCATCTATTACTGTTTTTTTAAGCTCTTTTTGGGTCTTTTTCAAGGTCATAAACTCCCAATGTATCAATGTCATCATAAAAGTGCATTAGTTTGTACCTATCGTTTTAATTTCCGTAGTGCTTTTTTAAACCATATGAAAAGCGGGATAATCATAATAGTGATATACAGCACGCTCTGAACTCTTCTTCATTCATTACTACCGTTTAAACAAGGCCTTTAAACGATTCTTCCTTGCATTGTCTCTAGCCATCTCCATTTTCTCCTGGCAAAATCTAAAAAAGTAGGCGGCAAAATCTTAAATTTTGAACCATGGCATTCACTTTTGTACCTGCGTTTAATAACACCAGAATATTGCATACTAATGGTGTTCCAAAAGGACTCCTCGTACTTAAAGCGGTTTATCGAACATTCCTTTTTCGCCTAAATAAAACCCTTGAATCTGAGGTTATACGACAATCGTGTTTCTCATCTAAACCTTGTTCTTTTAATAGTCTAAATACGCCCAATACCTTCATCCACCGAAGCAATGGTATTGCCATTATAATCTTGAAATACCGTTGCCCTTCCATTTCTGCCACTCTTTTCCATTTAAGGCCAGCTTTTATGGAATGCATTATTTTTTAGGTAAATACGCGGCATCCCACTGTGGCGTTTGCGCCGCAGTCATACGCTTTCAAATCTGAGCTTCCAAGGGTTTATGCGCGTTAAATTCGGTACTTCCAAAGCTTTGGTCTATTTTAAGGTCGTTCTTCATACCATATCCTTATAAAATCGTTTGTAACTGCTCAGGAGGCTGCTTGTTTGATATTTCAAAGTTTGGAAAATAGGGGTCAGGTAAGGGAAATGAATACCGTCAAATTTATTCACAATTGCCGAAGCGCTTGGCATCCAATTTCTATTGCGGGCCTTGTGCTGTACCATTAAAAAAATGGGGTGGTATCGTTTTGTTTTTTTCTGCAACCATATTTAGACGGCATTCATTCTGTGGATAATATCGTTGGCATTAGCCCTCAATTCTCGTGGTATCTCCGTTTTCAATGAAATCAGGGTTTGTAATAGTTCCCCTGATCTACAATATTTTCATTGATCAAAACCGTTCTGGATAACCGTGCCAAATGCCATTTCCCGAATATAAGCGGTTTGGATCCACTTTGTAGCATTTAGGTACTTGTTTGCGCTGACTGCCATTTCAAATTGACCCGTTTTGTCTAAATCCATTTGATATGGCATGCTTTCCTGTTAATATCACGGCTCTACTTGGTCCGCAAATGGAGTTGGTGACGTAACTACGTATTAAAAGATACTCCATTTTTTTTTTTACGCAATTTATTCATATTAGGGGTCGGTTGCTAACCCTTACTCCCCAAGCATGTCCGTATGCACTAATGGGCTTGTATGGCGTGATCGTTCAGACATGATGAAAATAAATATTTGGTCTTTTTTTTTCGGCCATCACCTCTTTTTTTCTCTTCCTCCTTACAAGAAAACAAGCCAAGCACAATACTAGAGAACCAATAAATATTCATTTTTCGTTTGCAAGTTTAATGTTTTTTTTTAGGTTTATCATTATTTTAAGAATTGACCGTTATGATAAAGCTTGTGATAATGCTAGTTTGCGCGGAAGGCCAAATTTAGCCCAATCGTGATTTCCTTGGGCAATCAAACGGCTACAAGTTTGAGCAATTTCAAAATAACGAAGGTCTTTTTATTGCAATCGTTTTAGACCATCTAAAACCAAGTACCCCAGTGCACTTTTTGTCCGCAATAATGATGTTGTGAGGTGTTTTATAAGGGACTAGGTTATTCTTTTTTACCATTGAAAAAATAAGGATGAACGGATTTTCTTTAGAATATAAATCCACATTTCGCATGCCTCCCGCAAAAGGAAAATCAGTTCCAGCATACCGAATATGTGCATACCTCGGATTTTGAAAAATATCGGAAGCTTTTGCATAAAAGCCGCGTGTAAAAATAGCTTCGCACCAGCACTACTACCCACTAAAATAATGTTTTTGAGGATCAACACCTAAGCTAACGATATTTTCCAAAATATAGGAAGTAGCTTGTAGCACATTTTTCATCCGCAGCCCAAAGCAAAGGTTTCTATCTTCTCTTGCGCAGCGCGTTTGACAATTAAGGCCTTTTTTTTCTTGAGCTCAAATCGTGGTCATAGAAGCCACAGCAAGCCTTTTTTAGCTCATCACCTTCACTAAATCTTTTTCTCTAAAGGTTATCTTTTTTTTCCCCGGAAAATCCGCCGCCGTGCACAACAACAAAAAGGGGTTTGAATTGAAAAAGAATCGTCCTTGGCTGATAAAAAGATCATAAAATGCTAATT
>Ga0163217_1045446_pt1 | contig 14201 bp, 18 predicted proteins | sample SynspAceP_FD_185933 | JGI IMG/M metagenome (GOLD analysis project Ga0163217, IMG submission 185933) | Saline lake microbial communities from Ace Lake in Antarctica - Synechococcus sp. Ace-P (PacBio error correction) | ecosystem: Environmental > Aquatic > Non-marine Saline and Alkaline > Saline ... | reverse complement strand
GCCTCCCAGCAAGCATGAAATTCTGTGCCGCGCGCGAAAAGGCGATGTGGACACTGCAGACGGATCAATGAATCGCTGATGCCACTGCACAAGCATTGTCATAGAGTCCCAACCCCATCCGGGTTAAAATGGGCGCTGCCATGGATGGGTCGTGAGGTGATGGCATGCGCCTTCCCGTTGACGCCCCCATGAGCGCTCGCTGCCATGAGGACGGTCCGTAATGCACTGCGCGAATGCGGTGTGTTGTGAGCGACTCGACTTAATTCAGCAAGAAAAATCTTATGAAGCCTTGTTCTGGTGCTCTATTCGTCGTTGCTGTAGGCAGTCTTGGTGGTTGGGTATATCTACGGGAAGATGGTTTCTTCCGGGGATCGCGGTTCCGGACATTACCAGCGGCGCAGATCCAGCCAGAATGACTTGTACCGAGGGGTCGAGAGCAAAGCAGGTGGGTGATTTTGCTTCCGGTGCCGGCCAGGATAGCCGGCAGTGATGAGTACAGTAAATTCAATATTGCCGCGCCCGCCAGGCCATGCAGCGTGACGCGATGCATCGCAGTTTTCACTGCCAGCAGAATGCTCATTCGGTGGTGCATGCGCAGCTTGCCCCAGCAGATGCCCTGGACCGGCTGTTCGGCAGTCTGGAACGCTACCAGCGTGCCGGTGGCGTCGAAGATGCCAGTCTTGGCGAAAGTACAGACCGGTTGGTTAGCGCTGGATACTCAGACCGACACCCGCTGGTACGGCGCATTTGCTCCGCGGTGCGAAGTCGCAGTGTGCGTTGATTCAGGAAGCATCGCATCCGCATGCGTGTAGAGCCCGGTGTGCAGGCAGGCACAGCGAAATTTTCATATTACACACCTCGCGCAGCCAGGGCGGGTGATCGAGACGAGTCTGGCCAGAGGACTCGGACAAACCGCAATCTGGAACGGTCGGTGCTGGCCGAAATTGGAAAGTTATTTGAGCCAGTCTCGTACCGAGCAGCAGCTTCATGGTGGCAGCGCAGCGGCGGATGTGGGGCAGCAGGCAACCGCAAGGTCAGGACGGTGCCGGCAATGCCGTGCTGAACTGCAGGCCGAACTCAACCGTTCCTGGCCGCTATCGGCGGACGCGCTGGGCCGGGCCGACGTATTGGTGACCATCTGACCGCAGCAGCGGTGTTTATTATGTCATCTGGACCGCACGCAGCAGCCAGACCGAAAGCCCGTTTTCTTTGGTCGGTTGTTTGGGCCGGCGATAACGATGAGCCGGGCGACAGGCCCTTGCAGTGCGTTTGACGCAGTGTCAGCAACGGCGTGCAAGTGAACTGATAGAGCAAGGGGATTGAAACCGCAGCGGACACGGCTGAAGCCCGGCACTGTTGACCGCGCATCCGCGACAACCTGATTTGATTGGGTTCTGCCTAGCTCGTTGCGCTATTGTTCACTGGGGCAGTGGCCAGCGAAGGGCAAGGCGGACGGTGTCGAGTACGGCCAGACCCGATTGCTGGTGGAACTGCGGGTTCAGTCTGCGGGCCACCGAGCAACGCCTGGCCGCGTTAGGTTAAGCGCCAGCAGCTCAAAGCGCCCATATGTGGTCACGCATGAGGCATACTGATCATGTCAGCGGCGATGCAGCGCCTTGCCCGCGTTAATCAAACTGCCGTCTATATGACGCAGGCACCGGCGGGCGCTCAGATTTCGGAACTTCCCTTATTGAACGCATCGAGCTGGACTGCCTTTTGCGTTGGTGATCTGAGCGTCCTGCCGGTGGGGGGGGACTGTCCGCATGGATGCGCCGCCATTGCCAGTTTATTTGACACGGCCAGTACCGGCCTGGGCGGCTGACGACCACAGTGCCATCACACCGTGATATTGGTCGAGCGTTACAAGTGGTTCTGGATGCCTTGTTTCTCGAGGCCAATACGATCCGCAGATGTTGGCGCAAGGGCCTATCCACCCAGCTTGAGAGCCAGGAGTGGGCGGCGATCTGGGCATCTGAGCAATCAAGCAGGCGGCTGGACTGTCTACGCGCCATCGACAAGCGCAAGCTCAAGCATGTGGCCATTGCCCACATCAGTGAAAAGACACAAACTGCCCCGACCTGCGCTGGCGAGCTTGGCAAGGCGCTGGATGGTTGCAGGGCCAGCTTATGCTGGCTGAATCAGAATCAGGGCTTGCCCTGCAGGATTATTTACCGGGCAAGCCCTTACCTTATGCGTGTAGCTGGCAGCCGAGAATGGAAAAACGCACTGAACTCTACCTGCAAAGCCAAATCAGTTTACACCCACCGATGACGCAGATCGCCTGATTCTGCTGTTTCGCACGACACCTCGGCGTTCGATGGCAAGCGTATCGGGAGCAACTGGACCGCAAGGCATGGTCAACAACCGTTTCAATGCCTTCATCATGCCAGAAGCTGAAGCGGCCGGATATTCCGACCCCAGTTTGATGCCCGTTGTCCGACCAACGAGGTATTGGCAAAAAAGGCTGGATATGGTTCCCGTCGAGTGCGTAGTGCGTAAAACTACGCCGCCGGTAAGCCTGGTCAAGCCCTGGGTTATCGAAGAGGGCACTGCCACTGGTGCCGCCGACCTTCGAACTCGTCCGAAGGATGACGCCCAAGGCGACCCTCATCAATGGCCTCGCACGAGGTCACCTTCGTTGGGCGACTGCCCGCACAGCTGGACCCGTATGCAGGAGCTGACCTTTTGATGTGTACAAACCGCCATCTGACCCAGTGTTCGATCAGGCAGGTTTGATTGCTGGTGGACTTCGAAACTGGAGTTTGGTCTGTTCAAGGTGAGATCTCCTGGGTGACGAGTTTCAGTCAGACGGCTGCGCGCCTGTTGGGACAAGAAAACCGCAAAAAGATGGACAAGGGACGCTTCCGCCAGCGTCTGCGGCGTAATCGAAGCCCTACGAAGAAGTGCTAGCGCCTGGGCGTCGATCTGCCCTGACTTCTGCAGGGCCGCTCTCAAACGCTTCCCGCCAGCCGGCCCGCATCTGTTAAGATGCGCGCCCACTGGAGAGTTGCCGGAGTGGTACGAACGGGACGATTTCGAAATCCGTTGAAACTGCAACAGTTCCCAGGGTTCGAATCCCTGACTCTCCGCCATATTAGACAGAAAGCCCCATTTACGGGGTTTTCTCGTTTATAAATCCGGGCCGGCCCATACTTGGCCCATTGCTTTGGCTGTTGTCTAGATTAGATTATATTTAAACGCCGTCGGGCGGGGGTGGATTAGGTGTCGTCCTTAAAGCCTAGATGGAGGCAGGTGTCGGCAAGAAATATTCTCTGCCTTTCATGGTGCCGGTAGGTAGGACGATTGGAGTTTGTATAGCCGATGTCAGTCCATGATCCAGGATTAGCTTAGCGCTGCGTTAGATTCAGGAGGGCGGCAAATGCGTTATTTTCCTTTTCCGTACCCAAGATGGTGGGAATATTCGTTGTGGCTATATTTTGTTGAATCATAGCCAGGAATTTCATGCGCAGCGCTCAAGGCGGCAAAATAACCGGACGAACTGCGCTATGGAGTGCAAAATTGGCGTAACTCCGCTGATTGGGAACAGTTATGTCCAAGCTAGGAAGGGTCAAAGATTTGCATCGCGGCAGCATTTCGTTGCTGATGAAGTGCCTTGCCCTTCGTAGGTAAACTAGGGATTAGCCTGAGTTTGTTGTTTGGCAACGGCAACCGTTTCAAGGAAACATGCGGAAACCGCTCTCGTCGGTGGGGGTCTCACAATTAAGCGATTCATTGCTTCAGTCAGTTTCATTAAAATTTCTCTTTGATAAATCATTATAGTCATCCGCACATTTTTGAGCGGCTCCTTAGAAAATTTACAATCAAAAATCGGCTCGGTTGCAGTGTTCTAGGCTAAATTAACTCACAAAAGCCTCCTGGAGGAGGACTTGCGATTGAATGATCTTGTAGTACGCTTTCTCAGATGGCTAGCATGCAAGGAGTCGTGAAGTGGCAGATATTAGCAGTGAAGACCTAATTGTAGTTAAGTTAAAGCAAAACCTCGTTCAGCGCAGGACTTACCGAGGAAACGCCGCCGTATAACAAGTGATCAAGAAGACGGAACGGTCAATGGTTCCGTTGCGACCTTTATTCTCCTCGTCAGACTGAATCAGCTGGCTGGCTCGGATTGGCCGCTTGGTGGTGGAGTAAGTATCACCGCAGGCAGCGTTGGCAATGAGTACTGTCTTGATACCTCTCGGGGATAGGACGCTTGCTGAGTCTATTGTTCCGTTAAAAAAGGCCTCAAGGCCCAGTACGCCCCATGTTGAGTGTCGAGCATGATTATTCGAACACTTCCCCGGCTCCTCCGTTGCAAAAAGCGAGACGCAGAAATCCCTGACCATGATGGGGCTGGTCAGAAAGTTGCTGCGTGCTTAAAACGTGCTTCAAGAATTTTCCTGCGCCCAGATTCAGGACTAGATCTCGGACGGGGAAGTACGGGGTCAGTCTGTAAAACGTCGTCTTGTATCTGGTATCGCTCATGATGGTCTTTCCTTTATCACTAAATGGGCTGGACAGTAGAGAGGCTGGCATGGCTAGCCAAGGGGATCTCATCGTGGTCATGGACTTGCGGCCATAAGCTCATTGCGAGCCGAAGTTGAAATGGCCGAACTCTGGTGCCTGACGGGGCTCGTAGCCGGTGCCTTGCGTGCCGTAAATGTTCGCTGCAGGGAAGGGCATGGCTCAGGGTGCCTGAGTCAGGTGATCAGGAAACGAACGGTCACCTTCTCCAGGCGGGTGTAACGAGCTTTCCAATGGTTTGTCCTTAAGCAAACTGGTCGATGTCCAGTGCCGCAGTATCCCGGACTGGATCCCAGATAATCTCGCCGCCAGCAAAAATGGACGGGGCTGGCCCGTTTCCCTGGTTGTTTGCAGCAGCTCGCGTTGAGTTAAGCCTCTCTCTTTGATGTTTCAGTATGTTCTGCTTGAGGGCCTGTAGTGCGACGTACGGCGATGTTCAGGGATCGGATACTTACCAAGATCAACGGTGCGAGTTTGGGCCTGCGGGTAATAAAGTTGGTGCAGGGCTCCTTTATGGTGGCTGGGCACCCAAAGGGCTCCAGGATGGTTGTCAGAAGGCGGGTGTGGATTCACTTGTCTGGCCGTCTGGAGAAGCTGCCGCTAGCGAACCGTTTTTTTCCAGCCATAGCGCCAGCACGGACCTCGAGGGTTCCGACCAACAGCCGGGGGCGGCACGCTGATGGCCAATCTGGAGATTTTTGTTATCAGCCCATTCCTTCCTGGTCCATCCTTGGGGTGTTAACCAGCCGTAGGCGGGATTGTGCCTCCCAGGACGATATCGGACTTCTGATTTTCATTGCCAAAAAGTCCTGACTCTGGCACAACCCAGCAGAAAGTCGGTCAGTTTTTTGCTGCCGAGCTTGCATTACTGTCGGTTAGAGTGCGGCTTACAAAGGGTAGAATGCTTGATGGGGGCATTTGGTCGCCGTGTATGCGAGCGGCCGAACGACTGATGACGGCGACGTGACGCTACGGAATTGCCTTATCCTGGAAAGTTTAGCAGTGTGGATCTGGCTAGAAATGCGTTGCCGCACTGCCACGCAGTCGAGACTGGAGAAAAAGATCCTTGTCGAAACAGGGGCACCGAGTTTTCAGGACCTGTGATACAGCCATAATTCCGCCACTGACAGCGCCTATGAACTGCACGAGGCGCCTGCGCCGGCCTGCGGAAGGCCTCATCAGGGTGGCCCTACACGGCCCCCCTGTATTGCCCCTTTTGTAACGCCAAGCGGAAAACCGCTGACGGTACCTGCGACAGCCCCAAATGGAACCTCCGATCTGCTTGACCATAGTGGCCAGCGTGGACGTTCGTGACTGACATGCTGGACAGTCTGGAATCATATAAATCACCTCATGCAGCAGCGTTGAGTCGTTCCGGTTGGGTAAGCTCACGAGGGTGATTATAATTTCAAAAAAGATTGCAATCCGATTTTCAGGTTGAGTAGGTTCTGGCGGGGGGAAAGAAGGGTGTCTTACCCCGCTAACACGGAGGTTTAAAAAGAGCCGGAAAAACTTCAATCTTGCCTTGAGCAACTCACGACGCATTTCGTGGGTTATGAAACGGTTCAATGATAGTCGAAACAGATCCGCTCCGCTTCATCAAGGTGTCCGCTACGATTGAATGAGCAACACGCCTCGCCGCTGAGTTGCCGAAGAAAGCCCTCACAAGCCGCGTATCGCCACAATGGCCAACGGCACTTCATGCTGCAAACCAGCGTGTTTCGGCTCAGAAAGCGCTGATTAGTCGACGCTGTTAAATGGCGTCCCCTGTGCAGAATGAAAATGACCGACCAGTTTACCCTGACGCTGCCCCAAATCGCCAATCTCCACTGCCCAGATACCCACTGCCTATCTTGCGATGATGCATCGACCAGCCAATCACTAGCTTGCTTACAGATCCAGCACTACACACCAGGAAGAGCTTGCCTCCAGCGTGGCTATCTCCGTGAATTCCCGTGACCCATTGCGGCTCCGGCTCCAAGGCATTGAAGTCGCGTTTCAGTAGATTTTCCACACCTGTTGGGCGGCCAGACTTACTCGGCCAAAAGCCACGTCTTCTTCCTGCGCGGCCAACCTTGAAATTTGCTCTGCGGCATCAAGCGAGCAACACGTTCAGGCTGGCGGTTCACCTTCGAATTAGGAGATCCTCGTGCATGCGAGGCGCACCTATTTGCACTGCGGCTATCCTCATGGATCTCACGGAAATACGGCTTTACAGGCGGCATTTATCCTGAGCGCGTGGCTGGCTCACGATCTTGCCAGTCGTAATAGCCACTGGCAGACACCTTCAAAAACAACGGCACATCCAGGTCGACTGGGGTACTCGTGCGGCAGCGCTGGATCACCCGAGTACGTTCGGATGATTCCCTGGCAAAGTACGCTGCGCGTTTTTTAAAAAAATCACGTTCCTTCGTCACTTCGGGCCAGCTCGCGCTGAGGCGGCAAGTTCTTCATCTCGCGGTTGCCCCTGTGCCGGGAAAAGGCTTCTCAGCTTGCTCGCGCCTCACTGCACCCAGCGATTTAGGCAAGCTTGGCCCACCCCCGATCTCTTGAGCTATCTGACAGAACAAACTGGTGCCTGAGCGACGGGCCAGTTCTACGGCCTCCCGTTTGAACCTCCGGGCTATATTGTTGCGCTTGGACATGACACTTCCTAGACGCCACATGAGTTCTACTTGAAAGTTCCGTGGAAGCGGGTTAGAAACCCGAACAGCAACCTGGTTCCTAACCGGTAGGACTCATGCCGAGCCTTGTTAGCTCTTTCGCCAAGATCCACGCACTGTCGAGGTACTTCATTGCATTGACCTACCTGGGTGGCTTGTTCGGATGCAGTTAATCTCTCCCACCTTTGAAGCTGCCAATAGCCGCCGCGGGCTCGATGACTTTTCCAAGGAGCCCAGCCCGTAAAGCTTCCTTCAGGTAGCCGATCACGACCCGGGCCGCGGTGGTGAAAAAATAACTACGTCAGCTGGAGGATCCGAACTGCGCCCTTAGTACTGGTAGGAAATCTCTTTCAGCATCCGAAAGATCTTCTGGTGGCAGACCTATGGGGCTTGCCGACCAGAACTGTGGACCATAGCGCTGCCGCTAGATGCATCGGGCCGGGCGGAGCCTAAAAGCTGCACTTCTGTAAAACTGCATGAATGCTTCGCTTGCTCCATAGCTTCCGGAAGCTTTCAGCCTGTTGCATTGAGCCTGACATCTATCGTCACTTACCAGCCGTTGTTTCGCAGTCCGCAAGTGCTGTTTCGCCACCCCTTGGTTTTTCCTGCCCGCAGATAATGTAGCGCAGGCTTGCCGCGAAGAAAACTCCTTCGCGGGCAGGGCAGAAATAGCCCTGAAATGTCTGAGAGTACGAGAACAGCGCTTCCAGATCCCGGTTCTGCTCAAGGATTTTCCACATAAAAACCATTGAGTGCCTATTCTGGCGCTTGGTGTCCTCTCGCCAATGGAAGGAAGATTTGTAGGCCATGCTGCCTGACCGACTTTTGGACGGATCTTGTGGACACAGATGTCAATCATAAGTAGTTGGCTGCGGTGAGCTAAGCCTGAGGGCTTAGGTTTTGGACTCACTTTAGAGCTATGGATCCGAATAAGAGAACTGCGTCACAATCTTTAGTAGATCACTCTATTGCAAATCAGGACTAGAGATTAAGAGTCGCCAGGCAGCTAGGAAGCTTGCCAAAATTTAACGTTGGTCAGGAAGAAGCGATGGTCTTGGATCAGAAGCTGGGGCTGATTAATGGCAGTAGACAAAGCGGGGCTAGCCTGCCTCGTGATGCTGGCGAGGTCCATAACGTATCAGCTGCGCTTAAAAGCTCAGTCATGAGTTTGCAGAGGAATGGGCGAGTTTCGGGCGAACAGAGGTGCTTCTTGCCTCAAGAAATTGGCTAAAATCAAAAGCCAGCAGCAAGCAAGGTGAGCGTCTTCCCATCTTACCTCTCCCAGCTATAGCTTCTGATAAGATGTTCGGTTTTTTTATTATTTGCCACCGCTATGATGAAGCTGCAGGCCGAGGTTCTGATTCACGGATCCATCAGTTCAGCGCCGGGGAAGTTCTCGACATTGCAGAACTGCCAGGAGCGGCTGGGATTGCATCTCATACTCGTACTTCTGAAGCCTCTCTTGCCCAGCGGAAATGGGTCGATTCGATTTTCACTTGGTTTCATTCCGGCAATTTGTGGAAAATATCGAAAGTTGCTAGGCGAAGTGCTTACTCGTCTCTTCGTGCGCAGATATTTGCGCTGCTCACGCCTCTGTTTTCCAGGTTTGTAAATGGACAAGGTTACTGGTCCACCGCGGCCTTTCAACGCGCTTGACGTCATAGCAATCGGCCTACTGGCATAATGGTTTTTAAACGCTTCTGTCTGGCCTGCGGAGTATGTATTTCCCACACGAAAAGCCGTATTGATGTTGAGCTTGGATCAAAGCTGTTCGCCACCTTGTAAACCCTTCCTCTCTCATATTTTCAGGCCAAGACGAGTGGGGATTCCGGTGGCCAGGGTGAGGAGCTAGAGAATATTCGGAATTTTCGCTTACCAGTAATGCGGTAACTTCTGATTCTCGACGTTCTTTTTTCAGTCGATTTTATTGCCGTCATGTTTTTTTTAGCGGTTGCTCACTCTGTAGTGGGTGCTGTCGCTCCTGTGATTTTTTATCATCTCCCTGCTTGATAACACCGCTGCTCCGCGCTCGAATTGAACCGAGAGCTTTACACGAGGTGCGGAAAAATCAGGCAATTTCTTGGTTAGAACTTGTAAAATGGAATCGACCCACATTGAAGGCGATGGCAGTAGAGCCACAGATTAACCCGCAAGTGGGGATAACAGTTGGCAGGCTATGTAGGCCGCGAAACTCAAGACTCAAACGCTTTCCACCATAGCCAATGAAAGCGTTGGGATTTGTGGGTTAAGCTAGGTCACAAGTGATGACGCTATGGTTGGGAGCACGGCTTGTCATGGAAGGCCAGCTGCTCCGTAGGCCAGTTATCGCTTTTCAATATTGCTAGCGTGTCGCGTCTTCGACCCATTATTCGACATGGCTCAGGTTATGGACCAATTTCCAGCAAAACGGGAGTCTCAGTTTCAACGTCTTGGAGATATCGCAACAGTCATACTGAGGACCTCTCAGGCTGCCACGCAGTGCGCTGTCCCCCGATCAAGGGCCAAGTAGAATTGATCAGATTCATTTCCGCTTACGGACAGACGGTTCAGAAGTCCTGCGGGGCGTCAAAGCCTGACAATTGATGCAGGTGAAGTGATAGGAAGTAGTAGGACGCTTCCGGATCTGGGAAGAGCACCCTCACACGGTTGTTGCAGCGCCTTTACACGCCAGAGGAGGGGAAGAGTCCTTGTTGATGGGATGGGACTTGGCGTGCCGACGGTTTTCGTCACTACGCAGGCAGATTGGCGTTAGGACTGCCAGGACAACATGCTGTTCGCCCGCAGTATTCGTTGAAAAACATCGCACTGTGGATCTGGTAGCACCCCAGTTCGAGGAATTGATAAAGGCTAGCCAAATTAGCAGGCGCACATGATTTTCATCTTGGAGTTGCAGGAAGGCTACGACACGGTCGTAGGCGAACACGGAGCATCTTTGTCTGGAGGACAGCGCCAGCGCATTGCCATAGCGAGGGCGCTGATGGGAATATCCGCGGAATTCTGATTTTTGATGAACCACGGAGTGCTCTTGATTAGAATCAAGCGAATGTTTCAACAAGAAATGCCAAAAGCAATATGCCGTGGCCGCACCGTTGATTGATCAATTCATCGCCACATCGCTGTCGCAGTACGCGATGCTAACCGCATCGTGTAATGACCGTGGGCAGGTGTTGAGCAGGGACCCATGCCGAGCTTCTAACCATCAAGCCGGCATTATTCGCGACTTCATAGGACTGCAAACTCGGTGATGCAGCATGAGTGCGCAGTGAACTCCCTGCGGACGGTACCGCAGGAATGGAAAAAGGCTTGGGAAAGCGTGGAATCAATGGATCCGCCGGCATCGTTATGCAGCATGAGGTCCACTTTCTACCTGCCGCTCTTGCCTGCGGAACCCAAGTGCATCCAGCGCCCAGAATCATCCAGTGGCTGATTTCACTTTTGCGGCATTGACTTTACTGTGGGCGTGCAAACCGGTGAATTGATTGTTGTGGCCCACAAGGCAACAGGAAGTCGTACACCCAGCGGTAAAAGTAAAGTAATTCAGTCGAGCGAAGTCGCGCAGGTAAAGCCATTCATGTTGAGCGACGTCAGGTTGTGAGGCGGGTGAGTTGCTGGTGGAAGCTTGATGGCAAAGATTTTACTAGTGCGGAAGTTCAGCGTTTGAAAACAGGGACCTCTTGGCTGCTCAGATTGATAGCTGCGCGGCAACGGCATTGCTTGAACAATAGAAAATAGTCAGGAGCCTGCTTCTATTGCAGAATCTGATTCCTCAAGCGAGCGAAGATTTTCAGCAGGTCACAGCTCAGGGCTGGTTGCGAGGCCATATCTAGGAGCTTCGAAGCGCCCTTGAACAAAGTGATGCAGAAATATAAGCAACGTGATGCAGGAGATTCAATGCTGCAAAGGATCAGCCGCTAAGCTCGAGCAACTCTTACCAATACGCGAGAAACTTGCGGAAGATTACAGGCAACTTCTGCGACAAGGCTTACATAGCGGAGGCACTCCATATTAGAAAAGGAGCCAACTTAGACTTGAGCAAGAACGTGAGCTTGCGATACAGCACTCTCGGGTACTGCGAGCTTCAAGCAGCAAGACAGCAAAGCTCAAGGCAGAAGCATTGGCATTAAAAGCTCAAACCCGAAGGGCTATGGCTGGAGTGGCGTGCTGAAACTCGTCGAGCAGAGAGCATGCCGGACTGCCGGCAGGAGCTGACAAAAGCAGAAAACAACGTAATAGTTTAATAGCTTATCACAACCCTGTAAGTGGAACGTCAGCAACTTGGCCATTCATACTTACGCGGCGTTGTACCGAAAGCGCAAATCTTGATGGTTATTGTCCCCAGCAACCAGGCCAGTCGAAGTAGAGCTCTTTTCGAGAATTAAAGATATTGGACTTCCGTTCGCCTAGGGCCAAATGGTAGAGGTAAAGTCGATTACGTTTAAACATTTACTAAGTATGGAGTGTAACGGAACAGTCCTCAGTTATCTCGAAATGATTGCCATAGAGCATGAGCGCTTAGGGCTGGTTTATTAAGCGCTAGAATTCAGATAGCGTGAGACTTGATATTTTGGTAGGCGATTATAAAGTTCCGCTTTCTCCAGGATGGCTATAAAGCTGAAAGTTAAAAACAGATAGGGCGTAAAGTGGATCGACATATTTCTTGAGTCCGCTCAAGCAAGATTGCGAATGAAAGTGTTAGTGAGCGATAATTTGCAATCACATAAAACGCATTCAGGACGCTGAGATTTTTTATAGTTAATTATTTGCATCTGGTTGCAGATAAATTGTTTATTTAATCAAAAGTTTGATGTCTTGATGAGGGTGGTTGTGGTCAAACTTATAGCGCTTTTATTCAACCATTTCTGTTTCTCTTGATAATACCCTTTAATCCGAGCAGCGTTATTTCTCGGGATTATGGCCGTTATCCACGGATAATTGAGCTTTTGCAGGTGGCTATTATTCAACCTGACACAAGTAGACGTTCTGTACGTATTGTTACAGATTTGCTTCTTGCATGGCTGTGTTTTTACTTTTGGGGTTGGCATGCGGGGTAGTCTTGAAGATGGATATTCAGCGTGGAGGCCATGAAAAATATTTTGGGGTATGACGGCATATAAATTTAGGTTCTATCTCATATGTGTCTTGCGCTCAGTTATTTTCAACGTGTTCTCCGCACTGCCTTCGATGTTGCCTTAAGCAAGGAAATAGCGCTTTCTTTAAAGAAATAGGCTTCATTCAGGGTTTTTGGTGATACGGCACGTTACATTAAATTACCTCCTGGTAACTTTGATGGCGATGTTTTCGTCGTTTCTGAATTTGATGTTGACAGGGAGTGATAGATGTCTTTAGCGAGCAAATTTCAACAAGGGCTACGTTTATAGCGATTAACGGTTGGCAGCGAATCAGATTAATTCAGCTTTGCTTCAAAGTGGCAACACCGCAGGGATTATTGCTGGGGTCGGCCTTGCACTTGCCGCGCCGGGCCCAGGACCGGGCCAGCTTCGTGCGGCGATTACCAGCTTGGGCGTTTCTGCACTTCTGCGGGAAGACAGTCATAGTTTCAGGGGAAGGAGTCACTCGTCCAAGTTGCGTCGGAGGCCCTAGCCGGGGGAGGAGTAGTCGTAGCTGGTTTAATGGCCGGAGGATGATTGCAGTATCTGGGGTACCAGTTGCAACGGTTGGCTTGATGCTCGGCATTCGAACGCCGCCAATACTTTTTCCCTCAACTGTTGACGATGCGTATTAGGGTTGGAGAAATTTTTCATAGACGTTGCAACGGGTCAAAGCATTAGGAGGAGGGCCATTGGATGGATTTGGGGACTGGTGGTTGGAAATGTGACTTCCGGCTAATTTCCGGGGCTAATGAAATAAGATTTTAGAACTCAATCTTGATTTAACAGGGCGTCGGGTAATTTTATTAGGCGTATATGACCCGCTCGCCCTGGATTTAGGACGGAGATGGGGTTGGAAACAACTTCCCTCGAATTCCGGCGTAACTTTGACTTCGATGGAGACGACTTAAACAGGTTACAGGGTGGGTAAATCGGATGACGTTTTTTGGTGTTTGACAGGAACAGAATGGCTTAATAGATAACGGAGGTGAGCTGTTTTGGGAGTGGATACGGTCAAAGCAAACGGCCGAGAAAAGCATCTGACGGTTTTGATGCATTACGAAAAGATTTCGAAATAGTAAACTCAGACGGTGTTTTGCTCGCAAAGACGCACATTTTTCCGATGTTCGTATATGGCAGGGACTATAAATCAGGATGGCGTTTCGCAGCCAAATGAACTCAAAAGTCTCGCCGAAAAAACACATCGTAGCGATCAATCTGATTCGACAGCGGCGAACCAAAAATTCTAACGGCAAGTTCATAGTTCGGTGGGCACCCTATGTTCGCGGGGACGCAGCGGAAAGTTTACGGGTTAACGGCAATCTAAAGCCAAAAAGCAGCCAATCCTTGATGACTGGCTTCCAAAATCCTTTTTTCCGCGAGTTTACGGACAAAGATCAGTGGATTCTACAGCAGAGCTTTACCGGAGTTGGCAAAGGTTCCCGGCGCGGTAAGAGACTTTTACGCGAAGGCAAGGGCATTGCTCAATCCCGCGGCTTAAAGGAAGCGCTGGCAGAGTATGCTTTCCGCTTCAAACAGGAAAAGAGAATTAAGACCTATTAATGCGGTCCTTGCCGAGTGGCAAAAAGCTCGGGCTACCTTACGTTTTGAATCAGCCGCGTTTCCTTCAATGAATTAAGGAATCAAGCGCGCTGTTCATTTTTCCTATTCGTGGGAAAAGCCACAGAGTGATGGTTCAGCTTTCAGGTATCCACTGATAGTTCAAGTGGTTCTGCAGTATGAATTGAAGGTGGATGAGGAGGGGCCTTCTGCAGCCCAGCTTGAACAAGATTCCTTTGGCTCGAAGAAGATAAGATTCTTGAGGGTTTCAACAGTCAAGAGCTTTTTTCAACTTTTACGACGACAACAGCGGGCACTGAATTCCCAACGGCAATACAATCCGTAGATG
>Ga0163217_1039581_pt1 | contig 14201 bp, 19 predicted proteins | sample SynspAceP_FD_185933 | JGI IMG/M metagenome (GOLD analysis project Ga0163217, IMG submission 185933) | Saline lake microbial communities from Ace Lake in Antarctica - Synechococcus sp. Ace-P (PacBio error correction) | ecosystem: Environmental > Aquatic > Non-marine Saline and Alkaline > Saline ... | reverse complement strand
CAAAACCAGCGCAGAGATCGAACAGCGCGACAGTGCGGCGCGCAGGCTGTGGTCGGGTATCCGCGACGTTGCTTGGGTTTCACGGGCGGCAGGGCGACGTGTGGGGGTTGTCGTGAACAATCTATGGCCGGGATATCGCGGCGCCGATAGGGGGCAGAAGATGGATATGATGGGGGGCAGGGTGAATCCTGGCTGCACACCGTGCGGGCCCCATGATTTGCGCGCGGTGTCGGTGATGGGATTGGACAGCAACGTGGTGCGGGCGTATGCGCAGAAGGCCGTGGGCGTTGTTCACCCGAACTGCAGGGTGGGCGCGTTTTGGACAAACACGTGCTCGCGCAGGTTCGACCAAGGCATTTTCACGCAGGTCAGCTGGACCGCGGTCGGATGACCTTGCTGGGTGTCTTTTCTTATCGTCTTTATCGGCGGGCATTGTGTTTCTGGGCTTTGTGGAGGCGAAACAGCCGTCGCAGTTGCGCAGGCTGGTGCTGCTGGCCTTTTATGTGCGTGGCTGGGGTGGGGAAGCTATGGGTGGGCAGTATGGGTGCGAAAACCGTGGCTTGGCGTCGATCGGAGGATTTGCCTGGCATTCTGGCTGGGCTGGATGCCGTTCTGGCCTTTGTCGCGAGGTTTGCTGCGCCATGGCCTATTCCGGGAAGCCACACGCGGGCGGTGGTCAATGGTACTGGGATCGTGGGCACGACACTGCCGTGGTTCGGCCTGATCTGGGGCCGTGCACTCGCCGCTTACTAACTCATGTTTTTAGGGTCTCGCGGGCCCATGCCGGAGTTTCATTGCAAACCCCTTCACCGCAGGAAAGTTTATGAAAAACCCCCGCAACGCCGCAGCAACGAGATTTTGCGTGCCTGTGCCATTGTGGCTTTTGCACCGCCCATGACTTAGTTTTGGGGCGATGGTTGGACAGCCCGGCGGGCGCATTACCTGATCAGGACATGCTCGAGAATGACCGCGATCCGGATGAAAGACGGTAACATATCGACCGCTGGCCTTCCTGTTGGCTGTATGAGACCTGCCTCGGGCTGTGCCATATATGCAATCTGGTGGATCACGCCCGCGATATTCGAAACGCTTACAAACGGCCCTTCAGCGGACGTGCCTTGCGGTGGGTTCTGGGCGTTATCTTGCCCTGTTATTCCACACCGCTTTCGGGCTGGCGATGCTGGGGGCCAAGTCGGGCGTCCGTTTGCGCGGCTGATGCCCGATGCCGGCTGCGTGCGATGCTCGGAGGCACCCAGACGACCGCGGTAGCCGCAACGATGATCCGCAAGGTTCCCCGCCAAGGGGCAGCGGAAAGGGTGGCCGTGATGGACGGGCTGTGGCAAAGGCGCTGACGATTAACCCGACGGGCCCCTTCAGGCTTGCTGGACACGGCAGGGCGCGAGGTTGTCGTGGCGAAGGCGGGGTGCTTGGGCGCTGACCATCAATGGGCAAAACCAGCGAAGCCATGCGACGGCCGCGCGCACATAAGCGTGTTTGGTTTGGCGAGATGGACGGGCAGGGGTCGATGCATCGTTCATCAACACGTCGGGCTGGGGGACCGGTGAAAGACTACGGCCACATGTTCCGCAACGATCCGCGGCGGGCAGATGGGCCGCGGGTGGGGGCGTTCGCAAGGCGTATCCGAGTGGTATGCATGATCTGTGCGGGCGGACGCGTACCAAGGCTCGGTGCCCCAACCCCAGGGGTATCGGGGCATTGACGCAGGCAAAAGGCCCAACGCCCGGCACCCCGGATCACGTCGCCTACCACGCGCCTGTTTGTTTGCAGACGGCCAGCGATCAAAGTATCCAGGGATTTGCTGAACGTTGCGGGCTTAGCGTCGTTGACCAGCGGATTGCATTCTGTGTTGCGTGGTTCGCAGGGACGTTTAATCTGATGCAGCCGATTTCAGCGTTGGAAAGATCGCAAGGTCAGGACCCTGTGGCAAGAAAACCCGATGTGATCGCGGCGGCGGATATCGGCTGATATGATTGCAGATCGGATGGGGCGGCGGCGGGCCTGTAGTGCAATTACGGTAGAGCTGCTGGATTGGGCTCGGGTGGGGCCGAGCTCCGGCGCATGTCGCAGAAAGGCGCCTTGCAGGTTCTCGTTGAGGATAGCGGTATTGCCCGCATTTTCGCCTTATTTCGGAAATCGAGGGATTTAAGACTATCTTTGCGAAGTGGAGCCGTATCCGTGCGCGGTTGGGTGCTATTTTCTATTATGTGGTCTGTGTGGGAACCGCCGGGCTTGTCAGGATGCGCGTCTGGCGGCTGGATACGGGGGTGGATGCGGCGCGTGGAGGCCGCTGGGCGTCGGATTCGCGGAAGGCTTTTGCACGATGCGTTGATCGCGCCCGGTGTGTGACGGCAGGTTGTCTGTATGACAAAGACAGCAAAACGCTATTGACCATCAGAAGTCGAATTTTGAGGGCTGGCGCAACTCGGGCGGGCGGTACCGGAAGTGGCCGGGCCAGTGTTACATCCCGGACTTGTCTTGATGGCGTGTCGTCGGACGCGTGGACGTTGGCCGCTGCTTGGGTCGACCCGCCCGATCCGTACACCCGATCAAACCTTTCGATCACCAGGCCGCCGGCCCCGCGACAGGCGACAGCTGAAGGTGTCGTGGCTTATGCAGGAAAAAAAACCCCCCCCCCGCTCCCCCCGGGAAGGGCCCCTCCCTGCAAGGTCTGCAGGCGTTTTTGGCCGCCAAGAGGGGGGGTGTGGTGACACATGCTTCCGTCGATTTCGGAGCAAAGCGGTGCGCGATTTTTTCCTTAGCAACGGGTGTTGCCGCAGATTGTGTCGGTGTGTCTCTGCAAAGGGCAATGTGACCACAAGGAAGTGTTCGCTTGGCATGCACTTTGGGGCGCCGTTTGGCCGTCTTCAGGGCGATCTGGTCGCGGCAAAGGGGTGTTTTCAAAGCGGGTGGCGTCCGTCAGCAGCGATCACTTCAGGATCGCCGCCGCACCACAGGGGCGAAATTCATCAAACCCTGACCTTCAGGGTATCGCGCGCTTTTGTGCCCTTGAAACGGAATTAACCAACCCATTGATCTCACCGGAACGTCCTTTGAAAGGGTTTCGGGACAGGCAACAATAGGCCTGTACAAGATTGGAAGGCTGCCTGACCATATTATCGCTCAAACGAGGATGATTACTATGGGCTGTTTTGATTTTGGCACCGCTTGACCGTTCGACTGTCGGCTTTGACCAATCGCAAGGATGGACCGCGTTGATGGCCAGCGACGCGCCCAGCCGAGCTATCCCGCCTTATAACATCGAAAGCATGGACGACGATTCCTATCGTATCGCATCGCGCGTCGCCGGATTTCACCGAAGGTGTCTTGGTCGAAGTTGAGTGAAAAGTCGCCTGATCGTGTCGCCGTAATCGTATGAGTTTTACGGATAAAACTATCTGCATCGCGGACATTTGCGCGACCGTAGCGTTTGAACGGCGCGTTTACATCTGGGCGATCACGTGAGGTTGGTGCTGCCATTGCCGATGGTATGTGGCACATCGACCTTGAGCGGCAGTGTTGCCCGAAGGCTTGAAGCCGCCGCAGATCCAGATTTCGCGCGCGCGCAAGCGATTCGAAAAGGATGTAGGTTGACGCGGAATACCGTCACTCAGCTTCCAGTTTGCGATTAGATGAAGCGGTCGATTCGTTATGTCGCCGGGCTTTTTTGCGACGCCCGAGCGGCGGTGGCTAGGTGCCCACGTTAGTTGACTTAAAATAACCGCGCCGTTCAGGTGCCCGATCCGTTTCGGGGGGGAACTCGTCGAGATGTCAACAGGAAAATTTTTGGCACACGCGCCACACGCAATGAAGGCGTCGGAAATTTCGCGAGTTCTCAAGTGTTTGGATAGCCGTATTTTATCTCTTTTTGCTGGCTGCGCCCACTTCCGTTCCTGATCTGTTCTATTAAGCCGCGATTTCAGACCGCCTTTTCCAGAGGCATGGCGGATGCGATGGCGGCGAGGGGTTGCGGTATTCACCAGCGAGGGCACACCTTTGGCGTCTGACCAGATGCGGCGCAGTGCAGGCTGATCGGATCTATTCCTGCGACGCCGGACAACACATCTGTACGTCAGGTTCGTAGCAGCGCTGGATTCTCGCTTGGGCAAGCTTTTTTGTCGCGGGCGACTACGCGCGCTGAGTGGGCTGGCGCCCCCTATCTGAGGGGCCTTGGGGGCCTTAAGCTTACGAGCGCGTATGACAAGCTCCGATCCGCCGGTTAGCAACCGCAGCGGCGCGGACGTTACCGCAAGGCGACGCGGTAAGCGATGCAGGCGGGGCGGGAAGCGTTCGTCATATCTCTCCGTCGATTTTTGCCACTGCCTACGGCTGCCACAGTCAGCGCGCCGGCCGCCCGCGGGCGTGATTGCATCATGGGCGGGATGATGGGGATCGCGCCGGTGATCGAAGAGCGGCTATTTCAATCGGCTGGTTTCGACGGGGGAGCCGATCCGCGGGTATCTCGCGCTGGAGGCGGCGCGTTAAAGGCTTGGTGATCTTTGAGCCCTGCCGTCCCACGATCTATGTGTCGGCAGCTTTCCAAACGCGCTGTGGTTACGCCGGGGCGCTGCCTGCGCGGCTTGGGTCGCAGGCCGCCTGTTTGCGCTTGCACGTGATCTCCGCCAGCGCGTGTTGATGAAGCAAGCCGCCGCGATCCTGCACCCTGCTTGCCACACCTCTTGAGACCAGATCCGCAATTATCCGTCTAGTCCGCTAGCCCAGCCAGCCACTTTGACCAGCCCTACTCAGAACCGCAATTCCCGCCAGCGCCTATCGCTCTGGGGATGCGATGCATCTGCTGCCCGCGGCACTTGGCGCCGGGACATGGGATATGGCAAGCGTAGCTGGACCACTGCCCGGATCGGCCCGGCGTGTCATCGTGCGGTGACGTTGGCCCGCCACCGCCTGGACGGGGCCGCAGATGCTGGCAACATCAGCTGGGAACAGCGAACAGGGCCTCGCCTTTGCTCGTCCGCGGCCCATGCGTTTTTGCGCGGTTACGGGTCGCGGGCCATCCCCTCTCAAGGCTGGAGCTATCGACCCTCAGACCCAAGAAGATGGCGTGGGTATTCCGAAGCGTTTCCGGCGGCAGCTTGTATCCACCGCGTCGCTAACTGGCCCCTGCGACCTTCAAAGACAAAAACGGGCGCATGTGATTGTCCGATCGCTGTTTTCACCTCATTCTCATATCTCCGCAGCGTTCAGCGACCATGCAGACTGTATTTCAATTTTCGGATGTCTTCGAATTCCCGTGGTGGCTGCCTTTCGTCCGCCCAGACCGGACTGTTGGACGCGCCCATACAGCCGGCGCGGTCTCCGGTCGAGATGATGCCGTGTTCACACCCCTACATTGCGCCACTCTCCAGACGCCTCGCGACTCTGTACACCGCGGCTCCACGGCTCTTCCTGGCGTCGCCAGCCTAGGCGGAGACGCCAACAGCTGCGCCTCCGCTCATTTTGGGCCCATTCTGCGATCACGATCCGTTTCGTTGATCGTCATTTGAGCCGGTGCCAGCGGGCCAAGCGTTTCCTCTTTCGAGACCTTCATATCCTGCGGTCAACGTGAATTGCTTGGTCGGCGCAAAGGAAGTTTTTTTTTCTGCACCCCCCACCTGGAGGGGGGGCCCCCCCCCATCTTCTCTTCTTTGTGCTCCCAGCAGGATTTTTTAGCCGCTCTTCCGCACCAGCGCGGTCCTCCGACCCCATTGCTTTTCACTTTTTTCAGGAGGCTACCCGCCACGGCTATTGTCAGCCCCGGCCCCAGATCAACGCCGTCTTCCAAACCGCCGTCACGCGCTTCATCTATTTCGAACGGCTGGCCTTCTAGCTTCGGCAGGCCCGCGACCCACGGCGTCATACGACCCGAGCTTGCACATAGATTGGCGGTTTGACAGACGCAGGTCTCGGCCGACTTCGTTCGTGGACTTGAGGCCCGCCGATTCGCGGGCCTCGTCGACCAGCGGTCGCTCCAGTCCGGCCAGTCGTCCCACTCACGCCTCACCCCACATGAACACGGGCCGCACTTGCCCCCCAGCTCCATCGCGTTTCCATGACCTGACCGGCAAGCCCTGTCTTCAGCCAGTGATGCACTCACGGTCACTTGCCATTTGATCCGCGTGGCTAAGGGTCAGTTTTGCGCACCGGCCATCGGGTTTTCGCGCAGGAATTTCCTTGCCGACTCGGCTCCGGAGCGAGAGGATGACGATGCCACGTATTGAAACGCCCGCGGGGATAGCTGCACGTTCGGGTCGACCCTGAGAGTGCCCAGCTGGTTGTCTTCGCGACGGATCTCTGCGCAACAAAGGGCAACGGCGGCAGCCGGGCGGCGCCTTGGGGGTGTATTGGTACCTCCTACGCATTGGGCCGTTTCCACGGGTCCCCGGACTCCATTCTTCTCAACTCCATCACGGTATGCCTGTTCGCTGAGGGAAGCGGGTTGCACACCGCGTACGCGAACCCACCGAATACCAGAATATCTCGGGCGCCGATGGACCGGCGGCACGTACGCGTGCACACGCGGGCGCTCCGCGCGGCACGCGGCTTCCGTCACTCGGGGCGGCTGGCAGAATTTGATTCGAAGTGCTGTCTCTTCCTCGATCATCTAGATTCGCTTATATTACTTAATAATTCGGGCCGGCCTCGGCCCGCTCGCCAGGACTCTCGCGTGTGCGCACAGGTCAACTGCCGCATGCTCTCTCGTGCGCGTCTCTCATGGAGCCGCTGTAAAACGAAAATTCGAGTCAATGTGTCCTAGGCGCAACAACGCTATAGAGACCCCGATCCGGTCTCGTGTCTCTCCGCGACATCTCGGCGCCCGGGCTTCATTCGCCACTCGTGCAGTCACGTTTCTCAGTGCGTGCAATCGACGCCCATGCCGTAAGCGTATGCGACGCAACGTTCGTCGACTGCGCAATCGCTCGCGGGCACGCCGTGGTGTTCGCTGCCCATTACGGACCGAACCTACCATACTCGGTGAACGAAGCGATCATCGCGGGCCCACCAGAAAACTCGGGACGGTCAGCACCCAAAAACATTTGCTGTGCGATGGGCGACGGCAACCACGCCAAATTTGACACGCCACTTTCGTGATTTCTACGGGCTTTGGCGCGCGATCGTTCTCGCGACTGTTCAGCTTCTGATAGATCATGCATTACTGCATTTTGTCGTAGACAACCACCACCAACATCCATCAGAACGGTAACGTTACGTATGCGGCATCTTCGCGTTCAGCTCACAGCGTGTTGCAAGGAGCTAATAATGCTTTGCAGAGTTACTATGGCACGCGCACCTTCACGTCGACGCGCGATTCCAGGCGGCACGGGAGCCGCGGCAAGAGTCAAACGCCCGTTCAGCAAACTATGTCTCAAAGGTCTCGCATCATCAGTCTGCGTCCTGCGGAACGCCACTTCACGACGGCATCAGTTCAAGGCGTGCGAGACCGCCAGCTTCGGTCTTAATCGGTGTGCGCTGATCCGTTGCCTTCGCGGTCGAGAGCCTGATGCACATTCTGACAACAACCCTCGGAGTGTGCGGTGTGTCTTTGTAGGTTCTTCTCTGATCTACTGCCCGTCGCTTGTGTGGTGGTCAGCGGTCTAACGCCACATCGTCGATGACCTTGTCCGGCCTGAAGTAGCTCCAATGCATTACGGGATTCGGCTGGCGAAGAGGCCATGCAGCTGGACGACGCAATATTGCAAACGCCGCTTATTCGAGAACGCAGAGCATTTTACCGCCCGTGGAAAGCCGCGGGTTCCCCCGGAGCTGGGTTTGGCGCAAGAACATCTCGTACGGGCCGAGGACGCGCAAGGTGTATTGATCTTTTCGAACCGAGGCCGTGGACGCTGGCACGTTAATCTTTATCCGGGGGCTTTGGTAGGCTTCGCCCTTGTCCGATTGATGCATTGGCCGCTGGTCATTGGCTGGCGTTTATGCCGGTTGCGCATGGTCGGCTATGATTCTATCGTGGGTAATGTGCGGATCGCTCAGATAAGGGGCAGGTCGCCGTAGCATCCAGTGAAATCGGCGAAACGTACGCAAGGCCGCTTTGGCTTTGGTTCCGGGGCATTCCGCAGCCGCCGCGGCAGTGTGTTCCGCCCGGAATGGACGTGTCTGTCGGGACGTGCGTGACGCTTGATAATTTCCGTTGCCATCTGCGGTGGCCGGATCTGATGCGCTGCTGAGTATGAACCGAGATCTTGATGGACGGCGAAGCAAGCTGAGCCTGTAACATGACCGCCCTGGATCGTGATGTCACGATTTGTATCTGGTGCGCTAGATGAACGTCCGTTTCCTTGACTAAGTCGGGCTTCTCCGCCGCGTTTGGGGGCGTAAGCAGTGCGTCGTCCGAGGGCCGGCCATTTTGTATTATCGATTGCTTGAATCTCCCCGGAAGGACCTTATGGGTGAAAGGTGCTTGGTAACGTGAGCCTTTGATGGACCGGCGCAAATGCGAGACAGGGGCGGGTTTGGACGATGGCGTTCGGTTCAGCATTCTGGCCTTGGTTGCGCGGGACCTTTTAGAGAAGGAGGGTCTTGATGATGGGCCCCAATTAATTCCAAACCCGCATCCGTTCGATTATGACCGTTCACACGGCTCGGTTCCGCTTGCCGTTTAGAGCCGTCCGAATATCGAAGCGCTGTTTGGAAAGGCTGGAACAGAGTGGTGCGGCGTGCCGACGGTGCCGGTTTTCAGTCCGAAGTACACTGCCATTATTCGGGCTTTCTGTCTGCTGGTGGCCGTCCCCTGGGTGGTGGAACGGAGAAGGAATGTGTGACCATTTCGGCAGCATTTGACGAGCTTCCATGGTGGCCGGCGCAGCTTTGCGCAATACTATTCGATAAAAGAAAAAATGCAGCGCGTGGACATTTATGGGCGCTGTGGCTGTCCCGGTCAGGGAAGGGTGCGACGATTGGGCTTTCGAGGGCGACCAGTGACCCTGATGCCGCGCGAAGTAGGGATTTCCTCGAGGCGGTGGTGCTGATCGACTGTTCGAGACGATGCGCCAGGCGGATGCATAACATCTCCCGGCGAGTGCGTTTGATCCGGCAAGGCGTACTGTGGGCGCGTGGGCGGCCTTTACGGCACGCTCGCGCTTGCGTTACGCGCTCAGGCTCGCGCTCGGCCCGAGCGCCCGGTAATCCCGACCTTGCCTGCTGGGCCAGGGCGCCGACCGCCCCGCATGGAACGTTCAGACCCGTGCTCGTTTGCCAGCGGGTTCCCTGAACGCCGATATAGCGCAATGGTGCTGGTTCCATTGGCATCAACCGGCCGCGAGCTCCTGACAGTACTCTATACGTTGGAGTAGAGAATTCCCCGCCACTCGCGGGTGGAAGCTGCCGATGCGACGCAGGATTCCTGTCCCGCTGAACCAATGTTTGTATGGATTATGCTCATTTTCCCTCGTACTTGTGAATCCTCTGGGGCTCTTCCTTCTGTGGAACTGGAAAAAGCGCACATTGTCCGGCGGAGGATGAAACTGGTCGAGAAAACCCGAGACAACGGGGACTAGTAAAGTACTTTCAAGCGGTTCTGTTGATGGAAGCAACGTCGCGGCTCACCAGACACCTTAGAAAACGAAAGCGGCGATCATTTGCTCTCTCGTTCCATGGAGGCGTTTAACACTATTTTCGAGTCCGACCCTTTGTTGCAAGCTCACGGTTTGATTCTTTGGGAACTTTCCTTAAAGGAAGATGTTCTTTCTTCTTGCGCACCCCTGCTTTCGGCTGGTGCCGTGATTCGCTCCCTAGATGATTCTCGGACGAATGTGTTCGCGTCACAACACAAAATGCAAGCCGATGCTCATGCCTCTGGAGACCAAACCCTCTATCGAGACGTGTGATTGCGCAAATGGGTCGCTATGTCCAGCCGAAGCTCAATGGGCGCACTACATCAGTAGGGATTAAAGTTATACAAGTCTAATCATGAGCACAACTACAGTTTTGTGTAAATGCCCGTATCCGAGGGGACAATGTACATGTGTGACCCGAAAATTTTCTCCTTTTTTCCAATGGTGGCCAAAAGTGCCTCGCAAAGACGCGGTGAAGAGTAAAATCCTAAATGATAAGGAAGAATTATACAATACCAGGCAATTGCCAAGAGGCGAATCTCTCTCTAGAATCGCACTTTAAGGGAGTGTGTATGAATGGAACTACCTACTGGCGTGAATGGAAATTCTTATTTCTAAAAGCTGATTAGAAGGATTGGAACGGTTATGTGACTTCGAGCAGGCACTACCTCCAGTTCACAATGGTCAATGCGAAGATTTTAGACGTTGCCCAAGACTTAGGTATTAACATGCTTCGAATATGGAGTGATGCGCTGGAAATAAGGATATGCTGAAGTGTGTGTATGCATATCTCATGCTCATTTAGCGCTTTCCAAGTGTTGGGCCCTGCGCTCACAACAGGATCAGCGGACGGACGCGGCGTGTGTGTGCCGTGGGGTCCAATTATAGTCCGTGGTGTAGTATCTGCGCGCTCGATCTTGTTGCGTTAGGTGGAGGCCGGGGTTAATGCCAGAGCAACCCTCATTTGTTTGGATACACTTCTTCTCTTTTCTTTTATCAGAAGACAGGAATATGGCTTGGAAGGAGAGTCAGCTGGCGCACTGATTTAGCGCAGGCAACGTACCATGAGATACTTGAAACCTGAGAGGAGATGGCTATGCCGCCACATCTCATCCACTTTTCTTGAACGTTATATTGATCCTGGGAAGCCGCTCAATGAGTCAGCGTGAGCCTTGTTCGTACAAGAAGCGTGTTTCTTTCGGCCTGTCGCTCACCATTTCTTTTCGATTTCCTTGAAATCTGTCGCGGTGATGGAAGGTGTGTCCTGCAACCAGTCTAAAGCAAACTTCTATATAACCATATCGTGAGTGTACCGGAAGGGGACTTTTGCGAGCATGGTATCAGGGAATCAAACAGGCTACCAAGGAGTGCCAGTGGGAGAAGCGTATCTGCAAGCTGGAAGTTCTTGGTCTGCGAGCTTCTTTTACCCTGGATCGTTTATGGCCGCAAATCCGCGCGAGAATTACCAGCCTTGGTGAATAGAGGAGATATCAAATGTGATTTCGCGAGTTTTAAAATGCAAGTCCCATGTGATGCGCCAAAATGAAGGCAACGAAAGCGATTTCCTCCTAATCCGGGGTGTTGTATTGATTCCAATCTTTCTTGCGTAGCTCAGTTGTCCGGTGTGATGCCTTCTCCCGACTACCTCTTTCGCCGCCTGTCATCAGGCTTGGCCGATTATAGACAAACCAAAGCCGTTTATGCTTGCAAAACCATAGATCCCAGGGCCTCTCTTTAGCTACTGAAGCAGAGTGTGTTGTATACGAGTGCAGGAGTGTCTCAAGGAGCAATGTATCTGAATTCGAAAGTCAGAAGCGTAACTGCTGTGGAAAAGAGGTGGGAGTCGGTAATCGAATAACATCGCTGACTTAAGCTACATTCCATCGAATCTAGATGTACGTGTTAGTGTGCGTAGCGATAAAGCGCCATTTGAGGCGCAAGAATCTACGGGATGAAAGTTCACAATCCTAGTCCTATTTTAGTGTGTCTAAGAAAAGAAGAGACCTATGTGAGATGGAATTCTGCTCGGCGCTCATTCCATCTTTCGAGCCAGTTATTGGCTTGTAGCGTCAGAGCAGTTTCTACCCATTAGCGTGTCCAGCCTTCTTGATAAGCCTTTGGTTTTACCCTGTCTATTCGTTTCGATTTCCCTCAGAATTTTACTACCACCACAAACCCAGCGCCCTTGAGTTTCGCGCGCCAATATTCTTTACGAGTTTTTGTTAGTAGTGTCCTCGCCCGTTAGGGAGGACTTTTCCGCTGGGCTCATTTTCCAGTGCCCAGATTGCCTCCAGTCAAAAGCAGTGCAAATGTTGTACCTTATTTCATAGATCGATATATCAGGCTGCCGTAAACGTTCTTTAGTTATCGACTTCTGTGCCCTATCGAATGTCGCCATTTCTGTTTGGCAGGAGCTCTGCGTAAGGGTGCACTATGTCCTCTTCTGGGCGCTGGAGTGGATATCTCGGCCTCTTAATCTTCGCCATGACTTCCGGGATGTCGGTGGGCATGCGAATCTTCTTGTTGTATGAGGGCTACAGTGTGCCTCTATGATGTCGAAAAAATACTGAATATGGAAGTCCCGCGATTGTCTTAGGCGAGCGTGGGACGGAATCTCGCAGGCACTTTCCAATATGTGCTCATTGCGCTGTGGTGCGAACGCGCTTCAAGGAAATAGTTCATAGATCATTTGTGAGACGAAACGTTCCTGACTGTGCCGTTTGCACTTTTCAACGTTACGGTATGGGATAGTCTTAGTTTTCTCGATTTCATTTATTTAAAACGTTATTCTATCGGCGGTTCACCACCACATACGCATGGACTTCCAGCTTTAATTGTTTTTACCGGGCGATCAACATCTGAATCCGCTGGTGACCTGGATAAGAACGATCACCTGGTATTCCTATATGATTTATAAATAGTCTGGATGTGGCTTCCCATCGATAGGTTCTTGGGCTAGTCCCCGCTCAATGAGATACGCATCCTCTACGGACTGTTGCAAGGTCAAGTTCGTTCGCATGAATAGGTTAGGATTCACCTGTTAGTGTCGAGATGAGCTTTTTGCCTTGCTAATATGCTTCGACTTGGTGTGGTGTAGCGATAAAGGTGCCTATGAGCGCGATACCAGTAATCACCAGAAAACAAACTTGCACAATAAGTGAAGCGTAGTTGTGCGCTCAAGCGGAGGATAGAGTGGGTGGGGCTTGTGAGTTCGGTGGCATGCTGGACATGTCGGAGATGTCTCGAGTGTCGGAACTAGAAGCCATAAGTAAGAACACAAGCACGAGTTGCGAATTTGAGGAACACCGAAGTCAGCCGCATTCCAAGGATTGCGCCATTTGGTCCTAACGTGAGTGATCCAGGCTTACAGTGTCGCGTTGATACTGAAAGCGGGACTCTTGCTAGGTTGCGCTCAGGGATGCTCAGGCCGAGTGTCATGTTTTCCTTGGGGGATGCCAACTGGGGATCTTCTGAAGCTGGCGTTTCTACGTAATCAAAGTAAGGAGCAAACGGACTTTTCTTATACTGAGCCTCGGGGCTAATACATTTTCAATGCAAACACCAAGTTTAGCTTGCAAACGGCCGTAACCAAGCAGGCAGCGGGAAACATATTACCTGCTAATCTTTCATTCCCAGCAGTGATGATCGCCTCCGAAGTGCCACGAGAAAATGGGTCTGACTTTATGGCGTGGCCCAACCAGCAAGTGCAGGATCCGTGGGATGATCCATCATAGTTCTCGATAAGCAGTTCAAGCCTTGAAAATAAATGAACGTGCATTCATATGAGTAGCATGACTGAGGCATAATATCTTTCGCGCGTTGCTTGATTGTGTTCGTGCCGATGAATTTGCGCCTAGCAAGCGGTAGCACTCTGTGTAGCTAGGGTGTGCACACGCTTTAGAGTTCAAACTTCAACTAAAAGATCCGAATGGATTAACAACAGCTGATTTGCAAGGCCCCCGCAGTGCCATTCCCACGCCAATCCGACCGCTGGCAAACATGCTTAAAGGTGGAGCGGAGCCTTGGCGTTGGCGGATCATGGTTGTGCCCAACAGAGTGGGGCTGAGGGTTAATGGCTCTGACGTAGGACCAATCGGCGCAGCCTTTATTTGGTTAAAGACGTCTCCGAACAACGGCCGTGTTCCACAGCAGGAGGGGAGAGCTTTGTCCTTGCAGGTGGCCTTGAGATGTTATCCTCGCTAGACAGGACTCTAGAAGCCCACTTAGCATACAAGATCCACGCGGTCGCGGGGCTAAACTGGCATGTTTGTGTAAAATGCGTAGTGATTCGTTCCAGCTACTACCGCCTTGATCTTGAAACTGTTTAATGTGAGATCAAGGTGTTGCGTGCAAATAATCCCTATTCTTCCGCCAACATCACCGCCAGAAGCGACATACACCCCGGATAAGGCTCCTCGACAACATCAGTCGCCTCTCCGCCTCTCATGAGAGCAGATGCAATGTGCATTGAAAACCGTTCTATTACCAGCTCCTCGCCTGAGTTCAGCCCTAGAAAAACGTTCGTAGCCGTGGAAATCGGTGGCGATCCTGGGAATCTGCGTCAGCTTGCCCCTGCGCTTAAGTGCTTGGCAAGGCTTGCTCCATCCCACTCGTGGC
>Ga0163217_1021385_pt1 | contig 14201 bp, 22 predicted proteins | sample SynspAceP_FD_185933 | JGI IMG/M metagenome (GOLD analysis project Ga0163217, IMG submission 185933) | Saline lake microbial communities from Ace Lake in Antarctica - Synechococcus sp. Ace-P (PacBio error correction) | ecosystem: Environmental > Aquatic > Non-marine Saline and Alkaline > Saline ... | reverse complement strand
TCCAGCCGGAAACACCAGGGGATCGCCCGCAGACTGGAGAGACCTTGGGCCCGCTCTTGCGCCGCGCCGGACGACTTGGAAATCTGCAGCTTTGGCTGACTCCTCGATCGGGGGTGACCTCTGGAAAAGCGACCCAGATCCGGATTGTCGTGGACGAGTTTGCGGTAGTGCAGACGTGAGTGGCCCCAGCCGGGCATCAGCTCTCTCAAGCTGGGGGTGTCGTTCGAGGTGGTGCTCACCAGGCTGTTCTGGAGCACACGGTGGTCATGGTTCGAGGTGAAGGGCGCCAGCTCTGGCAAGGAATTACTTCGACGCCAGCACCTTCGCCCTGCTCGGTGATTCTTGATGCGGGCCGTTCATGGATGCCGCATGGGCTGGGCCAGGTCGCCTGATTAGGCGGGGCCCACCGTCACGCCCCACCGATCTCCACGCGGCCATGGAAATCCGGCAGTTGCCACGTCGTACTGACAGGAGAGCGCTGCCGCAGGTAGAATCTGCCTGGCTTGTGGACTTCCAGTTGCTTGGAGAGGAAGCCGGAATCTTTGTTCTGTCGGAGTAGCCCAGCCTCACTTCCTGCAGGGGCTTTGTCGGCCTCGCCGCTTGCTTGGCCAGCAGGTTTGGCGGGTAGGTAGAAGGCTCGGCGAACAGCCGATCCATCACTGCCGGGGCGCGCTTTGCAGATCTTCCACCGTTCGGAACAGGGGCCCCAACAACTTGGGTGTGGACGTTTTCGGTCGACCAGGAGCCGGCTTCTTTTTCGCCAGCAGCATCATTCCAGCAGATCCGAGACCGTATGGCACATTCGAGATCACGTAAACTGCGGCAGATTCGCGCGCCGAATTCCGTTGCAACCGCTCCAGCATGCGAAAAACGCGAAGGTCTCGGCGGTGCCGGGCTGCACGCTGGCGGCTGGCGGGCCAGCAGGGGCCGGGCGGGTCTGGGGAGTTCCGCAGCAAGCCAGGTGATCCGCTGGTCTTTCGTCCATGGCGCCGTGGCACGGGTAGCTGCAGGTTAGCGGCTCAGTTTCGTCGAGGGCATCGCTGTGGGCGGGTTTGCTCTCCTGGCGGATGTCTGAGGTTGGCCAGGCTGAAGCCGAAGATGTGCACCTGGGGAAGCATTTCGGGCAAGGGCTCGCAGCTCAGACCGGTGGTTCTCCAGGCTGTCGCGGCAGCAGTTCCAGTTCGGCCCGCAGTCGCCACGGACCGTTGTGAGGTTCTTAGCGGTAGTGAGGAGACCATGCCGGTGCCGGAAGGAGAGGCCGGCCGTGTTGCTGGGACCAGTCGCAGGGGATTCCCAGGCCCCGCATCGGCGAGTTGCTGGTTGCGTTTGCTGGGTCGCTGCAACCGCTCCAGGGTGTAGCTGAGTTTCAGCCGATTTTAGGGCTCAAGCCGGTTAGCGCGCCGCTCGTTCTTCATAGATGTCGGGAAGCGCAGCCGGCGATCTCCAAGCGATTTCGAGCAGCGGTGCACTCACCTGGCTCCACTGCATCGAGATGCTTGAGCTGATCGCTCAGATCTGCACCGAGGCGATGTAGCGCTCGATTCATCAACTGACCGCCTGAAAGCAGGGCGGGCCGCCAGGTGATGTCCGGGGTTGACGGAGGGGTTTTGTACCATCGCGATCCGAGCCCACCAGGAGCCAAAGCGTGCAGAAGGCAATCCCGCGGTGGTTCCACATCCGGATTAGCTTGCCGGCTAAGGCGCTGTGGATGCGCAGGCGCAACAGGGGGCATGGGCAATCGAAGAAGCAACTGCTGGAAGTTAGTTGCAGGGCGTAAATCCACCTCATCGAGCCACCGAGGGCTTTGAAACTGGGTGGAGTTCATCGGTGCGCCACCAGAGCCCGAAATCTCTTCTTCGAGCTGGAGACGCAGGTTGCGCTTGGTCATGGAGGCTCGGCGGGCTGTTCTGCTGGAGCTTCTTGGATCAGGGAGGCGACCCGGCGTTGTTTGTGCCGCACCGATGGCCGCACGATTTCGGTGGTGGCTGTGAAAACGAGGCGGATGTCGAGTTTTCCCGCAACGGGTTTCGGAGGCGGGCGGGCGGCACGTTCAGGCCCGCGCAGACGCGTGAACAGTTCCTTGAAGGTGGCCCGGATCGGTCGGCTGGCCAGCGGGCGGGGCAAAGGGGTCGGGGGCTGGGCGAAGGCAGCCCGTCTTTGAGGCTGGCGAGATAGCTGTCTTCTCGGATGTGCTGCTTCAAGGATGTTGACCAGCTGGAAGTAGGCGAAAAGCCCTGGCCGCGGCCAATCGGCCTCAGCCAGATTCCATCTCCCGGATCAGCTGAACGATCGGCGCGTTCTTCTTCCGGCTGCAGCAGCCGTACTCACTTGGTTTCTTCGCTGAGCTAAACGTGGAGCCTCAGCAGGCCGCTCAGGCCTGCTCGGGCGGACACTCGCTTGCGCAGCACGTTTTTTCCAGAGATCCTCCACCAGCTTTCCAGGGCGGCTCGCCAAAGAAAGGCCGGGTCCACGCGCGGTGCCGGCTGGGTGGGTCGGGGCCAGGGGACTCCTCCATGGCGGCTGAAGCTGCGGTCAGAAACTGCCGCCATGGGAGCCGGCTCAGCGAAGGGAGGAACCATGATCATCCAAAGGGTTCAGGGGCTTCTGTGTTGTGTGGTTAGCGCGGTTGCGCTCAAGGTTGGCCATCGCCCTTCGATCTCAGAAGTCAAGATTCGAACTCGATGCTTTCCCCCCGTTGGGTGAACGCCCCAGCCAGCGCATCGCCTCATTGCACCGTCATGGCGCCGTCATGTGCTTCACCGTCCAGCCACACTTGGCCAAGGGAGCCAGCAGGGCCCAAGCCAGTGGATCGCCAGCGGCTGCTGGATTCAAAAGGCTCCCGCCGCAGCCAGGGTGCGGGCCGGCAGGGGGGCTTCGCCGCTGCGCCAGTCGGAAGCAGTTCGGCGTCCAGGCTGGCCCTGGCGGCGGGCCTCAGGTCGTTGGCGTCAGATAGTTCGCGCTAGCTCGGGCAGGCTGAGGGCTGGCTGGCGCGTAGGGGGTCATGGGCCTCTGGTTTCGAGTTCCGAGGCTGCAACAGCCGCAACCGATGAAGGGCCGTTTGATCGGCCAGCAGCACCAGGGGTCGCTGATCAAATCGCAGAATGCGGGGATCTCCAGCCGATTGAGATCGTGGGGCGGCTTCCCCGTTGGGGCGCACGAGTCCAGAGATGGCGGACGTTCTGGCATGCTGCCGGCCGCAATCTGCTCCTCATCCAGCGGATGTTAGTGGTGGTTGATCGAGGAAAACAGCGGCACCTTGGCCGGTGTGGTGAGCGGGACTTGCAGCCAGCGGCTCGGGAATGGGCCCGCTTGCCTTTGCCATCGAAGGGAAAGGGGCGAACTGGCGCTCAAGGCCAGTAGCATGACGCCTCGCAAGCGCATTCAGCGGCAGGCGGCGAAAGGAGTGATTCCATCGCCGTGATTGCCAGAATGATGTGAACGCTGCGGTGAACCACGCTGGTGCCGTAGGTGCTTTCAATGAAGCCGTGTACCGCGTTGGTGGGGATCGGATGCGCTTCGAAGCGGCTGCTGTCGCCCAGGCTTCAGGGGCTGCCGGGAAAAATCAGGGTCAAGCCCCTGCTGCCTTCAACCAACGCCGCAGCTTGCCGGCGTGGCACCTGGAGCATGGTTCAGTTGGTCGGTGTAAATTGGCATCGGGGTGGGTGAATGGTATTCGAGATTGCGGTTGATCCGGCTCGTCACGAAGCAGGCCCTGGAAGCGCCGCCGGCCACCGCTCGGCCATCCCGACACAGTGCCGTTTGGGCCTGGCCGGTGGAACAGCTCCACCTCGAATCCCTTTCAGCAGCAAAGGGCACTCATTGGCGTCCATTCCTCAAGGCAGGGCCAGCGCCTTTGAGGCAGGCCACGGGGCCTTGTTGAGGGTTTCTTCGTTATTCGGCTGCGGCTGCCGAATCGGCGACCAGACGGCGCCCGCCTGCACTCTGAACACGCCAAGCCGCCGGCTGGGTCAGGCAGCACACCATGGTGCGAAGTGTTGGATGGCGGTGTTTGAGGTTGCGCCGCCCAGACGACGGCCCGTAGACGCCGGAGTAAGGCCCCGGGCGTCGGGTTCAAGCTCGTGGGATCAGGCTGCATGGCTCTGATTTCTGGGGCTCCGCTGACCGTTCCTGCCGGATGGAAAGGAGGCCTGGAGCAGGTCCAGATTGTCCTGGTCTGCTGCCAGCAGACCCTCCACCTGCGCTTGACGATCGTGGCATGACGTGGGAATAGCGCTCAATTTCACCATTAAGTCGGTGACGCTGACGTGCCAGGTCGGCAGACCCGGCCCAGATCGTATGCGACGGCCCCAGCATCGACCAGCATTCACATGCTTGCCCTTTCCTTGGGATCGGCAAGCAGCTCTTGCTCCAAGCCGCTTGGTCCTCCGCCTCGCTCTGGCCCCTGGGGCGGGTTCCGGGCAATGGGCCGAAGCTAGGCCAGCACGCCCTGCTCGCTCGGCTCGCCTTACATCACTTCCAGGGCTTTGAACCGATCAGATACCAGCCGCCGAAGTTGAAGAAGGCCATGTCGGGGAGGGATTCACCATCCGGCAGGCTGCGGTAGAGCTCAAAGGATCGGCGTTGGATCGGCGTTTCCAGCCGTTGGCTGATCACAGTTGGAACACGTCACGGCGGCACGATGTTGGGCCCCGGCCGGCCTCCACGGCCGCTTTCGTGTCGGCCTGGACTGCGGTTGCTGGTGGTGGGCCAGCGGCTGGGTGGGCTCGGGCGTCGTTCCAGCGCAGGGGTTGGACACCCTTGGGCAGGGGGGCACTGGCATGCGTTGCTCCAGGCTGTGGGATCCTGGCTTCGGCGCTGGCCGTAGGCCTGCTCGGCACTGCTTTGCCGTCGCTGAGATCGCCATAGGCCACAGCAATCAACTTGCCGTTTCACCTGGGTCGAAAGACGCAGGCTGTCGGCCCAGCATCAGCAGCCGTCGGCAGCCCGGCTGGATCATTGGCGTGACCGGGCACGCTGGGCTCGATCAGCGGATCAGTCGTAGCCCCAGAAGCCAAAACAACTGACCCAACCGGTGGCGACCCGGCAGCCGGGGCTTGGAGTGAAGGGTGACTGAGGCGTTCTCGAAGTTAGTTCGAATGGATTTCCCTGGTGGTGGCAGATCCGGCCACCCGCCAGACCTGCTCGGCGCGTTTCGCCTCGCACCGTCAGGGTCCAGAGCGGATCGGGCCACCACGTAGCTCCAGGCGCCCCAGGTCTCCCTCCTTCAACGGATTCGAGCAGTTTAGCCAGCACGCCATGGCGACTGGCACCCCCACCTTCTAGCCAGGTGGTCAGCGCGTTTCCCAATTCGGGCGGGCCAGCGCTTTGGCGATCGGGATGAAATTGTTGCGGGCGCTCGCCAAGCAAGGAAGGGACAGCTTGTCGGGAGAGGTTTCTTACGGCGACGGCCAGGCAAAAAAAAAAACGGGCCCCGGGCCCCGCCTTTCTAAATTGGTGATCGGTTCAGGTCTCAGACCTTGCCTTGCCGCTCAGGAGTCGAAGGTGTTTGCGACCGGTGAACTTGATCGTGGATGGGTTGGAGGTTATCGGCCGATGCACGGGAATTGAAGCCACCATGGAGCGGGCCTTCGTTGACCTTCTCGGGGAAAACACCATCATTGGGGGTGCAGATATTCGGTGTCACCACCGGGAAGATCCGGTAGATCTTTGAAATCTTCGATGCGGCGGCTTGGAACTTGGTGCGCAACTGAGTGGCCGAGGGCCAGGCACTGCTCCTTGCGCTGCAAAATACATGTATGTTCTCCACCTTCGTTTCATCTCGGCGGCCCCGGCCGGTGGGAAGTTTCGAAAACCTGGGAGGTGCTGCTTGTCCAGGTGATGGGCGTTATTCTCCTCGGTTTCCGCTGAGTTCAGCAAAACCTCCGGGCTACCGATGTTACTTGGATTTGACCGACATTCAGCGCCGTTGCTGTCATGGCTGTTGGGGGAGGGGAGTGGGCGTTCCCGGCAGGAGGCTTGCGGACCGTTTTCGGCTGGAAGCTAGCAACCGTGTTCAGCCCTTATCTCAGGTGGTTGCCCTCTCTTCACACCCGTCAACAAATTTCAGATTCTCGCTGCCTCCGGGCTGGCGGGCCAAGGGAAAGAGGACGGTGAGTCCGCTGCCTGCTCTCTCGGTCAGGCGGCCGCCGAGGCTATCGAACAGGCGCTGGGTGGCCTCCTACGTGCTCAAGCTGCAGGGGGCTGCCGGTGAGGGGATCCCAGCTCCAGCCACCGGGACGCGGGCCGCGTAGCGTGGGGGCGCAGTCGCCGTCCGCCCTGGCGTGCTGAGGGCCGTTGAGTTTGCAGTTCAGCCGAGAGGGCCGGCCGGTTGCAGACGGATCAACACCGCGGTGCCGGCCGGCAGGCTGCGGGTGAAGCGAATCGATCAATCCCCCGAGGCATGGTTTCGAAGCAGGTTGGGTCACTTCATTCACTGGCGGAAAGCTGATCCTCGATTCTCCAGCTCAGGGACTAATCCCGCCCGCCCGCTTTGCCGCTCCCACGCGGCAAAGCAGCTTTGTGCAGCAGGGGTCGCCAGATCGGTTCGCGCCAGGGGACTGCTGGGGCGGGGGGCGGCGCTGCAGTTCGGCGGCATTGAAGATCAGCCGAAGCGGTCGATCTGTGCACTGCATTCGCTGTTCGATCTGCTCGAGCCGGTGCGCACCACGGCAGGCAGGTCGGTGCGGCGCAGCAGGGAAGCGGATTCAGGGTCCGGGATCGTGGGCCAACGGCGTGCGCCACTCGTGGCTGTGAGGGCCTCAAGGCAGGGCCAGCTCGCCGTTGGCTGGATGCTGGCGTCTGCTTGTCCCTGGCGGGGGCGGCCTGGACCACGGGTTGCAGGGTGACGCTGGCGCCCATAGCGGCGAGGCCGTTCGCCCAGTTCGCGGCCAGAAGGCCTTGCGCCGTCATTCTCCTCGCTGCGCAGGGCTCCGAGTCCTTGCATTGGCGCTGCGCAGACTGCGGGCTTGCGCTTGGGGCTGCGGCACTGCAGGCGTATCCACCAGTGCAGGGCCGCGGCCAACGTGGCGGGGTCGAAAGCGCAGGATCAAGCGCCGCGTTGAGGCTCCCCTCCAGGGCCCATCGCCATCTGCAGGCTGGGGGTGAACAGCAACAACAGGCGGGATCGCGTTGCCGTCGGGTTCGTTCCTCCGAGGGTCAGGCGCTCGAAATCTGGTTGTTGCCTTGGGTGAGGGTCAGCGGATTGGCGCCAACCGCCCCGGAAGCAAGGGGCGCAGGGGGGCTCCAGGCAGGGGTTCCGACCGCCTTGGGCGTCCAGGACCAACCCTGCCAGTTCCCGCAGCAGGGGGTGCTTCGTGCAGCGGCTGGCAGCGGTCGACGCCAGCCAGAACCCCTTTGAGGGGTTGGAAGCGGCAGCAGAAAAAATCTTCCTGCAGGAGTGGGCCAAGGGTGGCCCACCACTGCCGGCGTACGCCGTCCTCATCGCTGCGGCCTTGGCGGAAAACGCCTGGGGCCAGACGTTGCCGTAACTTGCTGCAGGGTCGGGCCGTTCACCAGCCCCCCGGCTGGATCGGCTGCGACGCAGCACCGAGGCGCAGAGCCCGAGGGCATTTTGAAGTTGACCAACATCGCCGAACGGGCCAAAAACTCATCCAGGGCAAGGGCGTGCCGGTTTACGGGGCCGAGGCCGAATCAGTCTGAAGATATTGACCACCACCTGGAACAATCACCATGCGCCGATGCCGACCACCACCAGTGACTCGAAGTCGGTGCGGGCCTTGCCGGCGATGTTGCAGGCAGGCGCCCCATCAGGCGATTGAACCGGACCACCACCAGCATGGAGCCCCACATAGCCGGTTTCCCGGGCCAGGGGCACTGAAGATTGAAGTCGGGTGTGCTGTTCCGGATGAACTGAAGCTTGGTGAGTTGGCCATGCATCAGGGCCCGTTCCCCAGAGACGCGGAGCCGATGCCTACCCTTGCTCTGCAAGCAGGTGGTACCCCCCGCCGAGGGGATCTTTGGACGGATCGGAGGAACAGCACCAGGCAGTCGCGTTGGTAAGTCCTTGAGGCCATGGGCCCCCAGAGGATTTAGGGGCGTGAGCAGGGCGAACAGGGCCCTGGAGGCCGACCGCCAGGGCCACACCGGGCCAGCCGGCCAGCGGCAGGGAGGCGGTAGGCCAGGGCACAACCCATCAGCGGAAATCCAGCCCAGCAGGGCCAAGCGGGCAGCGTGCCGGCCAGGCAGGGCCGCCGCCAGCGGCCGAGAGCAGCAGCACCACCCCACTGGAGGACATGCCGGCCCAGTAACAAACATCACGAGGCAGCACGACCCCGAGACCAGCGATGTGCCCAGGTCAGGCTGGAGAAACACCAGAAACCAGGGGATCAGGATCACCCCGGGAAGGCCGCAGCAGGTCGATCGGTCGTATCGATCGGAAAGCGGCTTGAAGCACCCCTGGCCAGCAAAAATCAAGGATTGCCGCGAGTTTGGCCGGAATGTCGAACGGCGTTGACATGGAAAGCCGGCCGATGCTGATTCCAGCGCTGGGGCCAGCGGCGGAGGTGTTTCCACCAGCCTCACCGCGAATCAGGCTGACCACGGTGAGGTCCATAGATCGGCAGCAATTAAGGTTTGAGGCCGACCAGCGGCAGGCGGTGCCAAACAGGGCCAGTGCGAGGCCCAGCCCCACCGCCGCCGAGAGCCAGTCTCGGTACCCAATCGGCGTTAATCTCTCTGCGCTGGGTGCGGCGATTCAGGATATCCACCGCCAACAGCGACAGGGCCAGGAAGCCCTCAGAGCACCAGATCGATCTCCTTGAACCACGAACGTTTTCTCGGGCGCGCTGCTGCGAGAACACCCTGCGCCGACGCTGAGACATGGCCATGCCGCTCAGGGGCTGGGTTGAGCGTCGGCACCTGAAGGGTTGCAAGCCAGCTCCATGAAGGCGTTGTGGCCGTCGGCGAATCAGGGCTGGGACACCACAAGGGGAAGGCCCCTGTCTCCGCCTTCCACCACGCCATCTCCAGGGGCAAGGCTGGGCAAGCAGGGGGCACGTTGCCTTCAGAGGCCAAGCCAGCGCTCCACGCCGGAGCCCAAAAATCGGAGTAGCGGGCTTCGGGCCGATCCGGTGGGATGAACACGCTCATGTTCTCGATCACTCCCAGCACCGACACCCCCATCTGCAGGGAACATTCGCCAGCCGACGCGGGCATCCTGCAGCGACACCTTCTGGGGGGTGGTGACAATTTTCACGACCCCGGCCATTGGAACGGCCTGGGCCTAGGGTGAGCTGGGCATCAACCGGTGCCCGGCGGGCAGGTCGACGCACCGAAGCACGCGCGCTCCCCCCACTCCACCTGATAGAGAAACTGGCGCTGATGATCCCATTCAAGCATCGGCCCGCGCCAGACCCACCGGTTGGTTCTCCTGAATCAACAGGCCCATCGACACCATCGCCCACCACCGCAGACCTCAATTCGGGGTCAGAACCTGCTGCGTCGCCGCTGCGCGCAACCTTCAGGGGTTCGATCGGCCACCCCGAGGCATGGTCGGGAAACGTTTGGGCCCGTAGATATCAGCATCCAGAAGTCCCCACCCTCAGGCCCTGCCGGGGCCAGGGCACAGGGCCAGTTCACGGCACGGTGCTCTTGCCCCACCCCGCCCTTGCCCGCTGCTCACGGCGATCACCGACCGACCGCCGGGGATTCCTTCGCGCTCGGGCAAGTGGGCCGACGCCGGGCCGTTCCGTCGGCTGTTGGGCCGGCACTGCTTTGCTCGGGCTTGGGCCAGCTACGACCTGCACCTTCGACGATTACCAATCGACGCGCCAGCAGGGCGCTCGGCAATCGCGGCGATTTTTCTCCGCTGGGCTGGTGGCATAGCCGGTAAGGCGAGGGCGGAGAAACACGGCCCGACGCCCTGTAACCCGAAACCTGGGCTGATTCCCAGGGCCAGGCTCAGCAGCGGTGCGGCCACTGGCCGGCATCACACAGGATTTCAAGGCATCGAGGGCCCGATCAGCGCTTGGCCATCCCTGAGCACCCATAGGTGAATCATCCTACGGGGTCGCGCCCATGGACAGAGCCTCTCGAAAAGGTTTGAAGCGGGTAAGGCAGGCTGGAAAGGTTGAAACAGGATTCCAGTGCCCCGTTAGGGGCTTCAGCTCGCGTAGCCCGAACAACCCACGGGGATGACCCAGCCAAACGGTCCGGAGATCGGACCGCCGCTCCGGGCTCCGCCGCCCGATTCCCGCCAGGCGGGCCAGGCAGCTTAACTGATGGGCCTGCAAGACAAGCATTTGCGCGGCCTCGAAGGCCTCTCGATGGTGAAGGGCCGCTTAAGAGGAGAGCTGGGCAGCGGCCGGAGGAGGCGGTGGGGCCGCTTCCAGCGGTGATGACGGCCGGTCCTGCATCTTCGAAAGCAGGGCGGCGTCAATTTCTCCGAGGTGGAGTGGGGACCGGCTGCCTTCCGGGCGATCCTCAAACTAAGCGTCCGGCAGCGCGGAAGGGCAGCGCTGGTTTTGCCACCGGCACCTCGATGGTGTTGCACCACGCAACCCCTATGTTGCCAACGGTGCACCTGAATTACCTACTTACGAAGCGGGGCCGTCTGGTGGTTCGGCGGCGGGGCGTGGACCTGACGCCCTTCTATCCCTTCCTCGACGATGCCAATCCACTTTCACAGCAACCTTGAAGGGAGCCTTGTTGACGGCATTTCAAACCACGGCTATTTACCCGGTGTTCAAGGGCCTGGTGTGACGAGTACTTCTGCTCCGCACCGCAGGCGGAAAACCCGTGCGTTGGGTGGGCATTTCTTCGACTTTAACGAACCCTTTCAGGAATCCTCTAACAAGGGTCAGGATCCCAGTTCTGCGGCCGCAGCTCTTCTCCGGCGCTGCCGGGCCGCAGGACCCAGAGGCTGGGGAGCAGTTGTTCCAGTTGGCAGCGCCTGCGGCCACGGTTTTCTGCCGAGTACGCGCCGAATCGTCGAAGAAGCGCAACCGCTGGCCTACGGCGAGCGCGAAACGCCAGTTCCAGCTCTACCGCCGCGGCCGTTATTGTGGAATTCAATCTCGTCTTCGATCGGGGCACGATCTTCGGGCTGCAGACAACGGGCGGACCCGAGTCGAATCCTGTGTCGCTGCGCCTCTGGTGCGCTGGGAGTACGGCCACACGCCGGGAGCCAGCAGCCGCGAGGCCTTGCTCACCGATCTGTTCAACCTGCCCCCAGGAATGGTTGCAGGACGAATCAACTGAAGATCGCTGCCAACCCCATCAGGCTGGTTCTTGAGCCGTGGCCTTGAACGGGGGCCTGGCTGTCAAGCAGCCCTCGCTTACGATCGCCTCAACCCACCCGCAGGCAATCGCGATCGAGGCTGAATCGGCGCTGCTCGGGTGCGCAGTGACGCTTCGAGGGTGCCCTCCAGCTTGCCGATCCTCCAGCATGGCAATACCCCGCCGCGGGCACCAAGCCCACCGCGGAAGTCAAGCGTGGGAAGCGCGGCCGAAGGCGGGCGGCCGAGGCTCTTCATCGAGTTGGCTGAAAGGGCCCCATCACGGTGGAATTCAGGCCCCGAGGGGCCGTTAACGTCAGGGCCGTAGGATCGAAGTGGATCTCCAGGGCCGTAGCCACCCCGACGCACGTTGATCCTTGCCCACACTCTCATTTGGTGCGGGGGATTCGTCTCATCGGCGGATGGTTCTCAGCGGAGGCAGGTAAAAGGCTGATGTTGAGCCCCCGCTGCTGCCCGAGTGTCCACGACCGCTCAGCGGGTCAGAGGTTCCAGTGGAGCTCGTTTGCGGATGGCGGGATTCATCGGCGTCGGCGCCGTGGATGTCGACGGGCCTCGCCGGGGTGCCAGCTCCCGCCATGGCCTGGGGAGTCGCGTTGGCCAGCCAGCACCAGGATCGGGGTTGCCGGCAGCCAGACTGCGGCTCCGATCCAAGTTCTCTGTTCAGCGAGCGCTCGGGGACCGGTGAGCGGATCGATGGCCGGTTCAAGAGCTGGGGCCCGCGCCGCGGCCGCTCCGCGCTGCCGCAGGATCAGCTGAAACACCCCCAGCCGCCGCCCATCGGATCGAGGAGGGCGGGGAACAACGCGGCTGGGCGCCCGTTCTGGAATGTTGAACGCGTGGACACAGCGCAATCAGAATCGGGGAACGGAAGCAGGGAGCCGTCACTGGGCGAGCCGAGAGAGGCGGCCATCTCCCTGTTCAAGGGGCATATCAGTTCATCGCGGTGGGCGGCGCAGCCGCAGGGGGTGCTGCCCGGGGCGTGTCGTCGCTGATCAGCCGCAGTCAAACTTGCTCTTGTCGAGCCGCTCGGCGCCGTACACCAATCCCGCCAGGCCGAGCACGGTGAGCAGCAGCGGCGACCAGCCCAGAGCTGGGAGGAGCTGGGCGCACCATCCAAACCGAGGCAGGGCCGCCCCGACGCCTTCCGAGCACCGACAAGCAAGCAAGGGCCAGGGGGCAGGCCTGGCGGGCGACCCGCCGGAGAAAGCGCAGGCAGGCGCCGTCAGGATCGCCGGTCTTCAGCCTGCCAGCCCCGTTGTTTGCCAGGCCACCGACTGAGGACCGTCGAGCACCTCCAGCGGCCGGCCTAGGTGAGTGGACATCCACAACAGTTGGTGCGGTCCTTGCTGGGCGGCCCGGCCAGGACAGAACCAGCCCCACGGTCATCAGCCAGGGTGACAGAAGGGTTTGGGAGCTCAAGGCGGGTGGGCATGCGAAGGGCTGACAATTCACCCCATTCCTGGCCCAGACGGCAGGGCGGGTATGGAGACGGGCAGCGGGTGCGGGCGCTGGAACGCGACGATGGCGGGGTTGCGCATTTGCCCCGATGGCCTCCCCCCTTCTGCCCATTCCGTCTCCTCAGCCTCTGCCTCCAAGCCAGCTTTGCCGTCTTCGGACGGACGGATCTTGATCCGGCCTGGCTGGGCCCTGCTCTCGGAGGCGTCGGCCCCTGGCCGTCGATTACCGAGGCGATGGGGCTGGTCCATGGCCGCGATCGTCTTTGCCTGGTCCAGATCGCCGATTGCCCGTGAAACGTCTGCTGCATCCGGATGCGCGGCGGTTCAGCGGGCTCGCCCCCGGCTTGCAGCAGTCTGATGAGAACCCGGCAATCTGAGAAGTGTTCCACTTGCCCGCTTTCGATGTTGGGCCGGCCTGGGGGGAGGCCTGGGGGGATTGCCGTGAACCCCCTGTTCTGCACCAAGGTGGCCAAGGCCGCCTGGCCCGCACCTACAGCTCCCGCCACGGACTCAGGAGGTGGTTTCAGGAGCTGGTGGGTGTTGGGAGTCGACAAGACAGGCCCAGAGCAGTGACTGGGGCGGGTCGGGAAGCTCGGGCGAGGACCCAGCTGGCCTATTCCCGCCAACGACGGGTGCGCTTCCTGCTCCCTGCCTTGTGGGCGCCTCAAGGAGATCTGGAGCGGGAAGAACGCCTGGAGCTGGCGCGCCGTTTGCTTCGCCTGCATCCCGGGTGTCTCTGAAACTCCGATTCGCCCGCCGGTTTCGGTTCGGGTCTTCGAGACCACTGAGGCAAGATGCGCCCCAGCCCAGTCCTCAGGCCGCCAGTCCTCAGTCTTCGTCGAGGTAATTGCTTCGTCAGATTTCGGCATCAGCAAGGGAATCGAGCAGGCGCACCTGCTCCTGGCGGGCTGCCGCTGAAGCTCCTCAACCCATCTGCTCGGCCAGGCCACCCGGGCCGGGCGATGTCGCGAATCTCCGGCCTTTGGCGGCCCCGCTGGGTTTCGACCCGACGCCGCGCCGAGGCGATGCTGATCCAAGGGCAGGGAGGCCAGGGTTGCCGGTGATTGGGTGGCGTAGGCCGATCGGTGGGGCGGGCATTTCAGGAAAAACCTGCAGGGGCGATATCAACCCCCATCATCGCCATCGTCGGCCCGGCCCCCCTCGCGGCAGGGTTCTGATCCAGCAGCTTCCCTCTTCCAGGCACGGCGGCGAGGCGCGTCACTGCGCCAGCCCCTCCCATGCGCCGCCTTGCCGATCCTGCCCAAGGGGCGTCCCTGGCGGCGGGTGTCGACCAAGCTCAGCCGGGCCAGCTCTCTTGGCCAGGGCTTGCGGTGTGGGGCAGGACCCGCACGCCCCTCCCACAAGCGGCTCTGGCGGCTGCAAAGCTGGTCTTGAACTTTGGGGGCCCCGGCCTTGGCAGCGACAGGGGCCGGAAAACCCCTTAAGTCCGACGGAGTTGTTCGGTGGCAGTTGCCGGCCATGGCCAGCC
>Ga0163217_1112463_pt1 | contig 14202 bp, 7 predicted proteins | sample SynspAceP_FD_185933 | JGI IMG/M metagenome (GOLD analysis project Ga0163217, IMG submission 185933) | Saline lake microbial communities from Ace Lake in Antarctica - Synechococcus sp. Ace-P (PacBio error correction) | ecosystem: Environmental > Aquatic > Non-marine Saline and Alkaline > Saline ... | reverse complement strand
GCTCACTGCCATTCATGGCCATTGGCCCCTGGACGGCCGATATTTTTATGTCTGTGTGGCCGGGCACCCGGAGTATTTTCCCGGTCAAGGATGTTGCGCTTCAGGCCATTGCCCAGAGGTGCCTGAATTTTGAAAAAGCGCCCCAGCGAAAAAATTGACGGTTTCTGGTGCGGCGCTGAGTTACCGCATCGCTCTGTTGCAAGCGCCTGTTGTGGCTTATTACGACTTCAGAATCCACCTCAAAAGACAACGCTGCCACAAAGCCGCCTTCCCAATCTAGGGTGCGATCCTTTATGGGTTGATGAGGATAGCAGAACAAATGGCAAAGGATGCAAGGAAATGCTCGCAGAGAGCGGGCTTTCTGCCCGGTCAGGCGCTTTGACGCGCAGGTCGGCAGCCATTTTTTCTGTTCATTCAGAGGATCGGGCCGCTGATTGCCCGCAGCCCGTCGCAACCACTGAAAGTCTTCAGACTTCCTGCTTCTTTGCTCCAGTCTGCAAACAAACCATCCCGTGTACTACTTTCATCCCACCCATTAAGGGTACGCACCCTTAGGGAATTTCATGCGGGATGAACCCGCACCCCTTCTTGAGGACCACGCCTTGTGCTCCTAATCCGGTCTGGTCGCAGCAAAGCAATGATTGCTTTCTCCATGGACTATGGGAGCTGATGGCAATATCTGATCGGATTGCGGTCAATTGGGTGAAGCAAGCCGGAGCAGCTGTTGTCTCGCCGCACGCGCCGAAAGCTTGCGGCCATGGGCCCCTGTTAGGGTCGCAATGGTTTCACCTCACATTGCGCGACCATCGTCCTATTAAATATGTCTGCGGGATGTTTTTTGTATGGCTTGCCCCGAGTGGCCATGCCTTGGATCTGCCAATTCCTTGGTATGCGGAGCGCCCCTTTCGGCTGGGTCTTACCTACAAGACTTGGTTCTGGTGGCTTCACAGTGTGTTCTATGCCATGCATTGCAACAGGTCTGCGCCGCATAAGAACCCTTCGTGGCGGGCATTGTTGCCTACTTCGTCTATTTGGCCGGGCCCTAAACACCTTTCAGGCGGAAACTGACGGGCAAACCACCGTGTTGTCTGGCCCATTTGGCACCATGATGAAGTGGTGCCCTTGCATTGATGGCCGTTGTCCGAAATCAGCACTGACAGGTCCGGCAGCATGTCGTCGAGTCTGCATGCGCGACAAGGCATGGGGTCATGGTATTGACGGGTGGGATCGGCCGGCCACGGGCTGGCCCACTGCAGAGCTTCCAAAGAACTAGTGTCTCGGCCCCAATTTAATTCCGCAACTCCAAGCTGCCGATCGCCACTATATCTTGTGTGCGACGTAAAAAGCGCTTCACAAGACTGACATAGTGATCTATACAGTTAGTGCCCGTGAATTGCCAGAGCGTTGGCCACGGTGCTACCTGATGTAGAGGGAGCCTGGTGTTATTTCTTTGATGATTGTTGTCATCTTCGTGTATGCCTCATTCCGTCTTATTTGCTGTAATGCGGAGTTCGTCCGTTAATTTATTATCCGCTTATCGCTTGTGGTTGCTGGCAGTGATTCTATATAAAAGCTGTTTTTTGTGTAAACGGTGAACAATCTGTTTCCTGAATACGACTGTCTATGTGCATTAGTGTTTCCCTATCGACAAAAATGCGTGTTTCAAGCGTGTCAGCCCGAAGGTATTTACGTTCTATGCCCTCCGGCTAATTCCCGGCCTGTCACTCGATTTCAAGTTTTTCTGCGGACAAAATTTCAATGTCAATATATGCGGGTTCGACGGGATTTGACCCTTGACTATGTGATTACCGCGCCTCCAAGGGCGGCATAACAAGCTGGAAACGTTCATCACCGCTTCGCCCCTGAATGCTGCGCAAGGCCAAACAAGGACGGCTGAAAACAGGGCGGTTGGCATCGAGTTGCACGCTTATTCTAGTGTCTATTTCAGCCCACGTGCTGATACTTGCGCATATAATGGTCCCTATTTTCCACCGCGAATATCTACTATGATAGCTGGATTGGATTATCTGTTATTGGTGATTGCAGATGCTGGTGAGCCTGTGAGCGGCAGGTTTTCGATCAGGGCCCGGATCAAGCACTTCCATTTTGGTTGGCTAGAAAAGCCGCCAGCAGGGGCGCAAGTTCTGCCCAGCATCATGGTGTATTCAATTCAACATTCCATCGCGCAAAGGACAGGCCAAGAAGCGCCCGCAGCTTCCCGTGCAGCTGTATCAGTTTCACATGGTTCCAATTGCCAGCAAGCGTGCTGTTCATCTGACAGGACGCATCTGCCGCCACAATTCTGTGGTCCTGTGGCCAGGAAGGTGCGCCATTGTTCCGCACCAGCGATGATAGCATTGCCCAGATAAAGGCGCCCATGCAGTGCAGATGGCACAAGTTGAAAAACAGCAGCCCGACCCAGCTTTGACCGCGAATTGATGTTTGGTCGCAATCAGCGCTGCGATCAGCAGTGGAATGCAATATAGTAAGGGAATTTCGTTGCTCCTAGTGCCACAAGGGCGCAGGGATATAACCGCCGATCAGCTGAAAGCTCCAGGCTCGCTATCCGCGGCAGTGCCACAGGGCAGGGCCAAAGTGCGAAGCCCATACGCGCGCCTGCGCTGTTAGGTCTTTTCGTAAGCGGTTGTCACTCCACGCGTCAAAATCCTCAAATCATCTGTAGCGGCCGACCACAACAGCCCCCCACCCAGAATTGCCAGCCGATACGCAAAAACAAGGCAAGTCGCTTTCTATAAAGGTTCCGAACAGGTGGTCCCAAAGACATAGAAGACAGTCCTCCACGGCCAAAAAAAACCGGATGCGCGCGCCACAATCTGCAAGTATGAAACACGGGAAATGCAAGCCCGGTGGCCCCGACGCAATGGTAAATCACCTGAACGGAACGTGTCAGCCCGGCCATCAGAACACCCAGACCGCCCCTATCATTTGTAGCGCTCGGCAAAATTCATCAGAACTTTCCGCATAGCCATAAAAGCCAAGACAAGAATCGGCTGCTCTACGGCTTCAAAACAGCAGCGCGCCAATGTCATAGCCCAGCAACGCGCCAAAGTACTGACGCCACGTACACAAAAAACGGCATACACCAGGCTTCGCCCGATTGGGGACCGGAGCACCATGGGAAGTTTTTTTTTTATTTCTTTAGGTCATGCCAAACATCGGCGGAATTATGGAAACACCAGCTTCGAATGTTAATGGGACACGAAAGACAAAGCCCAGGCTGAAACAGTGCTTCTAGCTGCCCGTTCCAGCGTCCAATCATAAAAAGACGGACGCATCTGAGAGCGGCACGGAATAGGAGCCGGCGCGTGCCGGTGAGGAGATTCAGGGAAAAGTTTCATCTTCATGCCGAGCTCCTTTAATCAAACGTCACGACCCAAAGAGAGGAAGGACTTGCGCACACCCGCAACTTTCGTTACATCAGTGACGCACCAGTGCAAGTAACTGCTCAAGTGCCCCCCTTGGCGAGATAAATCTGGTAGTATCTCGTCTGCGTGATTTTCAAAATCCCGTCACTCGTGGAGCTTCCCTTGGTTTTCGTGATTGGCCGGGGAGGGCACCATCTGCCTCGTTTGACGGCGTCCAGAAAACCATTTCAAAATCCTCACGAAAATCGCAGCCAAATAATAGCCATTTATAGTCTTAGGTGTTGTCGATGCTGTCCGAGGTGGATACTAAGGGGCCTGTGTTGGCATCGAGGAATTTGTTGGTATCGTTTTGGTATATGCAGATACCAACACCTATTCGGAATGGATACCAACACATGCCCCTTGACTGACCGAAACTGCGAGCTCTGAAACCAGCAGGCAAAGCCGACAAAGCACAGTGATAGCGGGGGGCCTCCACCGTGTTGTACGCCAACTGGCGTCAAGCTCTGATCGTCTCAATCTTATCGCTAGCGGGGAACAGAAGACACTCGACGCTTGGAAGTTCCTTATTTCCCCAGTCATTCTCCCTCTTATCAAGGCTATCCATCCAGAAGCGTGGATGTCATTCCTGCAAAAAAAATTTGATTGGCCCATGGATGAACCCTGTCGTCCCAGGCCCAAGCTGACAAAGGCGCAGCGCCAAGCTCATTTGCTCATTCAAAAACACTTTTCAATTTGTGCGAAGGCTGACAAGCTTCCTAGATGAAGGGGACTGAAAGGAAGGGCAGTAGCCCGCGCAACGCTGAAAAAGAAAAAATTGGTTGCTGGATTCAGCGCGCGCCCGGACATTGCAGTAGACCATTTCTGAAATTTCTGCCGTTGAAATCCTATTACCTCTTGCGAAAGGTGGGAAAGCGAAAGGAAACCTGGAGACAGCAAGGCGTATGCGCTCGACAATGTGGAAGATATTTAGACCGCGATTGCAGACGCAATGTGAGGTCTGAGGATGCATGCGCTAGCTGTTTGACTAAAGGCGCGTTACAACCCGACAGTTCAACCAGCCGCGCAGCTTCACGACAGAGCGCGAATTTGGCAGGATTGATTCGTGCTTTGCAATATGTATTTGGGCATCCGGAAACACGAGGCAAGCTTTTGCAGTCGATGGCGCTACGTATCCAGGCCAGGGGAATTGCGTCACGGCAGAAATGGGGCCGAATGACCTTTGGCCAGCAATTCATGGACAAACGCGTGCATCCAGACCAAAAACCACGCGCAATAGAGCAACATTAGAAGAAGCATTGCCAAAAGCGCTCGAGTCAGAATTTTGCAGGAATCCGGAAATAAACGGACATGAACCTTGGGTGTTGCGTCGGTGAGTCACCGGCTGCGCCCCATGACGAAAAACGTTTAACGGAGCTTGCGCCGTCTCGAGTTTTCCAAGAATGGAAGTTACAGCACATGGGTTCGGGCATCAGCTTCCTCCTTGCTCAACGAAAGCGGACACTGGTCGCCGGATGCCATTGAGCCGAGAGTGGCGTCATGTGGAGCGCAGATTCAGGTGCGCAGTAGGCCTATCACCGAGGCCCTGTATTGGGAAAGAGCGCGTTCAAATGCTAAGAATGGTGGGCAGGACAGATCTGCGCATTCTCGGGTGCCATTGCGATAGTTGACAATTAATCAGGCAGGCTTCGATATTGCATCCTTAGAAACGATGCGATGTATGGTATTTGCTTTCGCTCTCCTTCATTTGGACCCCAATAGAATATTTAGTCGTAGCTAAATTCTGAAGAATTTCAGCACCAAGAGGCGATGGTCTTGAGATTCAATTATCGCCCGAGCGGATGGCGCTAAGGCTGGATTGACGATACAGAATTTAGAGAAAGCAGCTGCATATCGCAGGGAATTGGCGTCAAAGTCAAGAAGAGCTTTCGATCTGGTAGCGGCGCAGAATAATTGCACAAGCAGTTATCGGCCAAGCTGCAGGCTGGAAGCTAAAGAAAAAACCACGAGTCAATTAAGCGAGCCGTTTGCCAAACAAAAAAACCTATTCGTATTGGTGAAGGCCAGCCTATGGAATCTTGATGAAGGACGGCGTTAATTCTTAGAAAAAATTCCTGATCAGGTAAATCTGAAATTGATGCAAAGTATATCGGAAAAAATATTCAATACACTTCCGCCTGAATTTTGTTAGAACTGAATCGCCTCTGTATCAATCGTTCAGTGACGATGAAAACAATGACACAAACTGAATATCCCAGTCTGACCTGCTGGGGCGCAGCGAAACAGCCGATTCTGTACCAGAAGACCTTATCGTGAGGATTGATTAGCGCATGGCATCCAGGTCGCGGATTGAAAACTTTTACGATTTTCGTAGAAGGCAAGGGTTTTGAACAATTAATCAGACGAACTCGAGAGAGAACGTCAACGCCACCCAAAAAAGTAGAAAATGACAGCTGATTTCTGATAGGCTTCATGGGAGATCACAGAGCAAATAGCGATTGCTTTCGAGCAAGAGATTTCTGAGAGGACGCTACCAATTGCCGCAGCTCGAGAGTACATTTCAGCATTCCGTGGAAGTCCTCGAAAATTGTATCCGCAGATGGACAGAGAACAGAAGACCGCTTTTGAACTTGTCATTGGAAATGGCAGATTGGACCTATACCGCTTACAATCACTATCGGATCCCGAAATTCAATGTGTCTACCATGGCCAAATAAGGACGACTGGTAAATGCACGCGTTGGCATAAGTTGAAAACACAATTCTAAAGTGGCTGCGTAGGGCCGGCAGAAACTTCTGCCTCCGAAAGACCAAAACAAACCTAGCCCCTCTATCTCAATTGCGATTAGGCATACTCAGTGAGCCTATTCCCGCATTGCATCTGAAAAAACATCTCGTTCCAATTAAGACGAGTGCACCATGCCAGACGAGACTCCATTTGCCCAAAAACAGTCTTTCGTACGCGTCTGAAAAACAAAGCATACTCTCTTCCTATTGGCACCAATCCCAGCAGCAAGTCCACCTGGTGGGCTGGCAGCAAGGACTGTGGCCGCTTTCCCTAAGCCTGTGTTATAGCTTTGAGTTCCCGCATTACAGTTTGGCATGCTGAAATCATTCATGCGCTGTTTGATGCAGAAAGGCTAGTGCGATGCCCTCAAGAAAGGTTTTCATTCGCAGCCTTAAGGACTCATCGCACATACACACGGTAATTGGAATGCAGAGCCTCTGTAGTGTCACTCCGAACCGTTCGGGCTTGGATCAAACAAGGCCTTCGACGCTATCGTCCCAAAACGCCGATTCTTGATTCGTTGGTTCGATGCCAAGGAATTCTTGGATAGCGGAGGAAAAAAACCAGCCTCACGCCAATTGGCATGTCAATGAGTTCCACTGGCTTGCGCCTGCAAAAGGCACCCCCGTACGCTGCGCTCGGTGACCCTTGTTGATTGCACCTTCAATCTGAAAACAACAGCCACGCTTCTGCAATCTGTTTTGATTGCGAAAAGATGGTCTGTCCGAATGACAGCCGCGCCGATGGCCATTTTGAGCGGGTTTTCGATATTTCCTCCGCGATGTCTTCAGCGACCTAAACGATTAGGACCCAACTCTCACTCTAATCGCTACTTGGAAAGGATATGAAATGCTGGCGCAAAGTTGAACGAAGAATGAATGGATACGGATTTAAATTCGTCTCCTAAGGTATCCAAACCTATCAGAGAAGGCTCGCGGGGATCAAAAAACCATCGACTAATGCAACGTTGCACTTTTTGATTTTGAAAACACAGCACAGCTTCAATTCGTTCAAAAGGCTTTCGGAATTGAACAAGCCATTTCGCCTACAACACAAAAGCTTTCGCTATCCACTCTATCCAGCTATCGGGCCAAAGCCTCTTCAAAGGCTACCATCAGCAGCCGCCTAAGACAGACAATAGATTCAAACCTTCATAAGTCTGGCTGGCAAGATAAGCCCGTTTACAAGTCTCGGATGGTCATATCGGCGGATGGCAGAGTATTTCAACCTGAATACAAAGGATATGCGAGTGGCACATGCTCGCGGCGATATTTCCTTATCCTTTACGCTTGACCAATCCTCCGTCCATGCTTTCTGTCATGCAGATAAAAACCGTCTTCGAACAAACGAGATTAAGATTCGATTTCGCAATCCTCATGTTTCATCATTGGTATCAGAACTGTCTTCTGCTTCACTGACGCTGTTTTATATGCGCATCGATTTTGTAGTAAGGCTTGTGCTTCATCAGGACGCCAGAGTATACGTTAAAACAAGGCGTCCAAGACTTCACGACGATGGTTTCTACCGTTTGGATGAGTATCGTGAAGCTTATGTTGGAGGATTGGCGTTCGGTTCTTGTGCGTGGAAGAAATGCTGCTTTTGTGCTTACAAACAGAATAGCAATGTTTCCCAATTTAGTCCGGAGAAGGATTGTCTGGAATAAAAATCCGGTTTCTGAAGTCTAACAAAGTCTTTCCGTGCCTTATGTAGCTATGACGCACCAAAAAAACGGCGGAGTGTGTGAAAGACCCTTTGCGAATAGAGCGAAATCTGGGGCGGTGCGCGCCAAGAATATCTTTCTATTTTTGTTTCAAGAGGACTCGCGACTATCACTATTGTTGTGAACTGGGTTGAGAGAATTGTTAATCCAAAACCTCAATTACTACGAGAATGAGGATTGCAATTGATTGGGTGAGAATGCCAATGAATTACACACCGCAAGCGAGTTATAGCAAATCTTTCTTCTCGTGATTCGATTCCGATGAGGGGAAAAACATGCCGCTTGGATGACCCGCTTAAGCTCTTTAAGCTGGTCTACAGTGCGTATGGGTGGGCACCCTTGCGCTGCAGCGCTGAGTCGTCTGCTTTCTTAGAGGCCTATTGAGGCCTTGGAAGCTATGGGGCCTGTCGTCCCGTCTTTTATTCACGAGTCAAGCATTTTTCGAAACCAGAACATTGGTTGGACGGTCAGAAGATATTGAGCCTTGCATACATTGGATTGGTATACCCCAATGGTGCCGGAAGATGATGTATAGATCTAGCTTGTGCTTTATACTAATTTAGTCTGGGTGTTTTATCTTTTTTCTGATTTTTTTTTCGGCTTCGCGCTCTTGGTATTTGCGAAACATTAGGTATCCATTGAAACACCGGAATGGGCCGCGATGGGATATCGGGTCTATTGAGCCGGTGTGAAAATACAGAATATTGAAGTGTGCGGGACGAAGATATACTCTATGAATCTACTAAACGTATAAAAACTGTAATATGCCAAGTTGTATTATATTTTGATGCCGTTTCAGACTCCATATGCGCCTTCCTAACGATTCTCCGCTAGAAACAAATCAAAGGATTGCCAAACTCTTCACTGGAAGTGAGTGGTGTTTTGAGATACAAACTGAGGGCGTTCTAATGGTATGTCGACAGTGAACGGTTATCAAGCCGCAAAAATGCACTGTTAACTCCGTTACCCGAAAGTGAGCTCCAAACAGATTGGGCTTGCAAACATCGCATCACGCATTTTGTACAATGGATCGAGCTTGCTTGGCTATTCTGGCTCGATTATTTTTAAAGGGATGAACAGTTCTGCTGATAAAAGCGGGTCCCGGGAAACCGTCTGAAATAATGGTTTGTAGTTGGGAACATCGTGCAGGCCGGTGTTACTATTTTCTGGAGAGGCTGTGTTATCTTGGGGTGAATGTGGATATTCATCGCTATTCTATACTAAGCGAACGAAATATTAAGATTCAAAATTAATCAAATCCGAATCATCCAACCTAGGTCTTTGGACCCTAGATCTCCAGACATTTTGCATACATAAAAAGTCTTGCGCTGAATTTTCCGCGTGACAGCTTGTTCGATGTTCACTTCTTTCGTTCACGCCGAACTGTCTGCCAGTCTTCGACAAGATGGCATAGGTGACCCGTTTTCGTTTTCAATTCAGCCTAAGGAGGTGTGCAGCCTTAGAAATGTCAACAGTCGGTGTTTGTCTTTCAGAAACCAATGTATCGCCTTAGGTAGTTGGAAAAGAAGTGAATCATTACGGAAATAATAATTATATCCTGAAAAGAGTACGCCTTTCGAAGCGTGTACTCTATGTTATACTTTTACTAGGGTAACGGAAACAGGTACATATGCACAAGCGTACTTTCTGGAACTTTGCGTACGCAATCCCGCACTCTCTCCCTTGAATAACAAAGGGTACCAGGGGTGGCGAGAGTGAAGCCTATGAGACTTTTAAGACGGCATGGGCGGGTGCAGCACAGAGAGGCAAGCCTTTACTGCCCGCTGTTTTGCTCGGCGTGTGCTTGGGCCCTTACAACATCAGCAACGCGCGAAGTTCAAGATGCAAGCTTGTCACAGTCAGTTTTCGGCAAGTCCGGCACAAGGTTTGCCAATCAGATGGCTTGAGCGATGAACTTTAGCTGCGGTCAATTATATGCGTTTGCATCTGTGTTAATATGCAGGTGCCTAAGCCCATTTCATGCCCTTTTACCATATTGTACCGCGAATCTGGGTATGCAGTTATCTAGGACTGTGCGTTTGTTCTTTTCTCATAAGCTGCGCGATATCGATTTGCGTCCGAAAGTGGATTACCACACCACACTTAAACGGCGATATGAAGAATCGAAATTGACGCGCGTAATTTTGTGCGGACAACTATTCTCGCCCCGTTGTGAAATGATCAAGGGCCGCTTGATCGTGTTGATCGTCGCTTGAAAGCAACACCAGGACCGGAACACAAGTCGCGATTGTCGCTGTGCGTTGCGCTCAGGCAGCGAAGGGCGGACCGCTGCGTTTAGTATTGACATTCTAAATGACAATATGCACCTGCGTTGAATCGCCCATTAATGCATGTGTTGTCCTTCCAGAACATCATTCATTCATTGCCAAGTTGAAAGGCCCACATATGCGGATGCCGCTTACATGACAAGTTAGGAATTACCGGGACGGATCATTATTTAACTAGTGAGCCGCTCTATTCGCTCCAACTGGAATTTGCAACAAAGACCAAGTCGAAAAAGCTATTTCTCGCGCCCTTCGCCGATATTGGGTCAAGGCCAGCACCACGAAGTATCACCGCCAATATACCACTGCACCAGTACGCGACACCATGCGACAATGGTGGTGAAGATCATATCGGCAGGCGCTCAAACAATGGGTGCGATTGTTCTTTTCGTGTACTACTTATAAAGGATTTAAGCGAACTCAAGGCTCAGTTTTGGGGGTTGTCCTGAGGCAGCCGGGGGAATGTTGATCTTGGTTTGTTAGTTGCAAGAAGAAAACGAACTCCAATGATCATCATGACACCGCGCCATAATAACTCTTCTACGGTTATCCGAATCAGGAGTTCTAATATTGAATGAGACATGACAGCTAAGCAGTCTATGTGAATCTCGCTAAATTGCGTTTGCCGTACTCGCCTCTTGAAAATATTACCCAATCTAATCCGATTGAATTTCAAGCTGCAGACGACAACAATGACGAGTCTGGATCTTATAGGGAGGGGGGCCATTGAAGCTTTGCTGCGGCACGTATTGATGATAACAGGTGGCGGAGAGTTTTGTACGGAACTGCGATCTATCCAAAGCACTTGCCTATTTTTCCCGTTGTGGACAATTTGCCAGCGTCTGTAACAAAGCAAAAATTGCGTCGCGACCGCAAGTAGGCCCGATGTACGGTGATGACCTATTTTAATTTTGCCGTACGTCAGGCCCCAAAATTTCAACGTGGGGGGGGTAGTCAGACGCTGAGAGAGAGATTGATGTAGAACTTTTTGTGTGTCAGCCTGGTTTTTTTCGGGGCATACTCTTTGTACAGCTCCCTTATGCAGCAAAAAACGCACCGATTGCTTAAAACACCAGAGCCTGTCTCGCCCTTCGCCCAACACTTGACTTTTGCCATTCAAACGCTGACGCAAGAAATTCGTCACTCAGAGAAGAGCAAGAGTCATAAAAGAACGCTATCAGCAGACCAGAGCGGAGCGGTTCACTGCTCCGCGAAGAATCAAGACGCCATAATAATCACCTTGCCTCCGCAGCAAAAAAACGCAGGCGTGCGTGACGGATTGAAGGACTATGCAATTTCCAAACAGAGGTACAAAGGCCTTATGGGGCTTGATGGCCCGGCACTTCGCGTCGCAAGCGGCGATCTGTCGAAGAACGCCAAGCAATCCTCTTGACCGACGACTGGGCGAGCACCGAGTTGGCCGCCCAATTGATATACCCGGCCACTCAAAACCAGAAAGACAAGCAATGCGCGCGAAAACATTAAAAAAGTAAGATTGCGGAACACCAAAGCGCATTGTATATGATGCTTGTCTACCCAAAAGGTTCAAAGACAACGAATTCAAAACAATAGATGGCCACAATGACCCGAGCGTTGGAAGCCCGAACCGCTAATACAATAATATTAAGACATTATTTTTCGTTTGTTCGTTCGCTGTTGAAAACTAAAACTCGTGATATATGAAATCCTACCTATGCTAACTAGCCTTATATTCTTTGCGGATGCGGAGATGCTGCCCAACCAAAACCAATCATACGCCTTCTTTCTGGTCCCCTTTTTTGCTCGATCCGGGCGGGAACCTCCTATCACGTTCCATGCCACGCACGCAAACACCCGCCAACGCTGTGTGTCAATAAGCACTACCAGCCTTTTGGCGAGTGTACAAATCCTGTGTTCAGCGCCCGCGATTTTTCATGCACTCTGGGGCAAGGCCTAACAATACCCGCGTTGTAGAGCGTTCATGAGCACTGTTGAGTATATCACTCGACCGAGCAGAGTGCCATTTGGACCCCCTATTGCCGCCACGAAAAGCTTCCTTTTCTATCTTCCGTTACTTCATAGGATGGGGTCAAACAGCAATATCGTTGCCAGTCATCTTCATTCCAGATCCAAATAGATATCATTGGCGCAGATTCCGCTTATGCAGGCGTTCTATATCGCCAAAGCCCAGTTCCGGCGCGTTCTTTGCGTGCGATTAGCAAACTGAAAGCGGTCGAGTCATATCCATTTGACACTCATTCCAGCGTCGATCTTCTGGATGAAACTAGAGAAGATACACAGCGTAGGTATATTTGGTGGCTGATCTGGATGATCAGTGAAGCTTATTCGAACTTTTCGGAAGCCCTATGATTACGTTCCCTATGCTAGTGCTCTTTGGTCTGTGTCTTATAGTGGGCTACGGAACGAGCGCCACAGTATCCACCGGCGGCAACCAGTACCACCCCTCCCGAACACTATATATCTTTGGAATGCTTGGAGTGGCGGCATACGCCGCACAACGCCGTGGTTCGGGAGAAAAGAGATGTCGCTGGTCTCTCTACCTCAAACCATTGTTTTCATTTGCGTTCTTGTACGAATTGCCGCCGACATTTGCACGCAGGCGTTCTGGGACATCTTGCCGGCAACCTGGAACGCGGCGACGAACCTCCCACTGCTCGTGCTGAATTACTCCGGATTCCACCTACCCCATCACATCACTAATTGTCATGGCATGAATCGTGAGCAAAGCGCGACTGAAGTACCCACTCATAATCGCACGACCGCAGGCCCGGGAAACAGTCGGGCTGAAAATGTCCCGTCGCTGTTTTAGCACGCGCTCACCGAGCCACATCGATTATCAACGCGCGTATTTCGGGCCCGGTTTCTGTATCCCGATTGATATTCGTCGCTGCCAGTTCCGCGGTGCACAGCGAGAGCCGAATCTGATTAACCCGCCCAGAACCAAGCGGAAGCCAGCCAAGCGCCGTCCCGCGCGTGTGGACAAAAGTTCGAACCCTCAGCGAGCGCTATCGCCGCAGAGTTGGCCAGTCCTATATCCGCACCATTGCTTGGGCCTGAGCCCGCTATAACCTCTTTAATAGCTCTGCGTAAGTGGCCGCGACCTGACAGCAGGCCTGACCCTGCTGAAAGATGCGTGCCGAGCCATGAAACTCAGTGGCGCGGTGGGATTATCACCGTGTCAGCTGAAGATCACGCCCGGCACCCTGCAGGACCTGGATGGATCAGACCGACGCGTTGGTCCGGGCAGTTATTTCTGCCCTGAATCTGCCTATTACCGCGTAGTCGGTCAGGGGATGCGTCACACTTACACAGCTTGAGTGCTACCACCCCAAAACTGCATCGGATGTTCAAAAACATAAAAGCAGATTTTGCGGGCGCGCGCGATATCGCGGCCTATAGCTGAAGAGCAGCACCGCATTGCTGCCTCGACGTTGCTTTCATGAGGAGCTTTCAGTGCATAAGGGTGGAAACTGTGGTGCGAAACGGGGTTGGGGTACACCACTATCGACCTGCAGCCGCTACGCGCGCCTCGCGCCAGCTGGATTTTCCGCCGCCGGGCGCCTCCAGATCCCCACGCGCTGTTTGCCGCTTCCACCAAGTCCCCAATCGCGTGTGTGTGGAGCTGTGGCGCGCCGAGGATGTGCTGCGAGGCGCGTATACGGGGGCCTCAAAGGCGTCTGTGCGTTCGATTGGCAGAGTGAGAAGGTTGAATTTTTAATACAAAATATCTTGCGGGAATTCTGCTGCCCAATTCCCACCAGTCGGGTTAAGCTTCGTCGCAAGTCGGCAAGCATCTTGTGTTACCATAGTGTTTGTTTTACGGCGAAAATGGCTTGTCAGTATGCTGATGCCAAAACATTCTGCTTTTTTTTTCTTGTCTGTTTCGGACTGTAGGATTCGTTTTCAAAAGACGGATTGCGATCATCCTCTTTAGGCTGTTTCTGGTACTCAGAATCAACCCAAACGAAGTAAAAACCCTTCGCCAAATCGTTGAACCTACCCGTCCTTTGCAGGCCAACAAATT
>Ga0163217_1012456_pt1 | contig 14203 bp, 6 predicted proteins | sample SynspAceP_FD_185933 | JGI IMG/M metagenome (GOLD analysis project Ga0163217, IMG submission 185933) | Saline lake microbial communities from Ace Lake in Antarctica - Synechococcus sp. Ace-P (PacBio error correction) | ecosystem: Environmental > Aquatic > Non-marine Saline and Alkaline > Saline ... | reverse complement strand
ATCCGGGAGACCTTCTCCCAAGGGCTAAATACTCCTAGTGACCAGATAGTGAAACCAGTACCGTGAGGAAAGGTTGAAAAAGAACCCCGAAAGGGAGTGAAACAGCACCTGAAAACCGTGTGCTTACAAGTAGTTAGAGGCCCGTAATATGGGTGATAGGCGTGCCTTTTGTTAGGAATGAACAAACGGCGAGTACGATCCCATGCGAGTTAAGTTGATTTGAGACGGAGCCGTAGCGAAAAGCGAGTCTGAATAGGGCGAATGGAGTATGTGTCGTAGACCCAAACCAAGTTGATCTACATGTCCAGGTTGAAGGTGCGGTAATACGCACTGGAGGACCGAACCCACGTTATGTTAAAAATGCGGGGATGATTGTGACGGTTAGCGGAGAAAATTCCAATCAACTTGGAGATAGACTGGTTCTCTCCGAAAATAGCTTTAGGGCTAGCATCGAATTAGATCATGGAGTAGAGCAAACTGTTATTGTTAGACAAGGGCCCTTCTCGGGTTACCGAATTCAGATTAACTCCGAATGCCACTTGATTATATCCGCGAGTCAGACACGAGTGAGAAGATCCGTAGTCGAGAGGAAACAGCCCAGACCACAGCTAGGTCCCAAGTTTATGTTAAGTGGAAAAAGATGTGGGGTTGCTTATAGACAAACTTAGAGTTGGCTCAGAAATCAGCCCATCATTTAAAGATGTGCGTCAAAGTTCACTAGTCGAGTGACCTGCGCCGAAAAATTACCGTGGTAAAACATAAACCACCGAAGCTGTGGATAGAACTTAGGTTCTATGGTAGGAGAAGGTTTCTAAGGGCGTCGAAGCTAGACCGTGGGACTGGTGGACGCTTAGAAGTTGAGGAATGGCCGGTATGAGTAGCGAAAGACGGGTGAGAAATCCCGTCCACCGAATGACTAAGGTTTCCTGGGGAAGGCTCGTCCTCCCAGGGTAGTCGGACTAAGTCGATGCCGATGCGTAGACGCATGGACAAACAGGTTGAGACTTTCCTGTACCAGTTTGTTTTGTTTGAAACAATGAGGACACAGTAGGCTAAGAATACGCACTGTTGGATATGTGCGTCAAGCAACAAGTCTGAGGTGAGTCAAATGCTTGCCTCTATAAGGACCAAGTTGTGATGGGGAGGAATTAAGTACGAAGTCCTGATGGCACAACTGTCAAGAAAAGCTTTCTATTAGAAAACAATCTGCCCGTACCGAAACCGACACAGTAGTCGAGGAGAGAATCCAAGGTGTGCGAGCGAAAAACTCTTCGTTTAGGAACCGGCAAAATGACCGTAACTTCGGAGCAAGGGGTGCTGACCAATTGGTCAGGCGCAGTGAATAGGCCCAAGCAGACTGTTTATCAAAAACACAGGTCTCTGCTTAATCGAAAGATGGAACGTATAAGGGGCTGACGCCTGCCCGCGTGGCTGGAAGGTTAAGAGATGGTATAAGCTTTCGAGCGAAGCTCAGAATTGAAGGCCCCAGTAAACGGCGGCCGTAAAACTATAAACGGTCCTAAGTTAGCGAATTCCTTGTCGGTAAGTTCCGACCCGCACAAAGGCGTAATGATTTGGGCACTGTCTCAACGAGAGACTCGGTGAAATTATATACCTTGAAGATGCAGGTTACCCGCGACAGGACGGAAAGACCCATGGAGCTGTCTGCAGTTTGATATGAGTGTTTTGTACAGCTGCTACAGGAAGGTAGGAGCCTATGAAGCCAGGACGCTATCTTGGTGAGGCATGGTGGGATACTACCTTGCTGTATGACCACTCTAAACCCACAGCCATAATCTGGCTGGGAGACAGTGTCTGACGGGGCAGTTTGACTGGGGCCGGTCGCCTCCTAAAGTAACGAGGCGCCAAGGTTCCTCAAGAAGGTGGAATGTCATTCGTAGAGTGTAAAAAGGCAGAAGGGAGCTTGACTGCAGACCACAAGTCGAGCAGACGAAAGTCGCTTAGTGATTCGGTAGTTCCGTTATGAAGGGCATCGCTTCAACGGTAAAAGCTAACCCTGGGATAACAGGCTTATCTCCCCAGGAGTCCACCATCGCGGGGAGGTTTGGGCACCCTCGATGTCGGCTCATTCGCATCCTGGGCTTGTAGTCCTCCAAGGGTTGGGCTGTTCGCCATTAAAGCGGACGCGAGCGGGTCAGAAACGTTCGTGAGACAGTTCGGTCCTATCCGTCGCGGGCGCAGGAAATTTGAGAGGGCTGTCCTTATACGAGAGAGACGCGGGATGGACACACCGCTGGGTTGTACCAGTTGTTCTGCCAAGAGCATCGCTGGGTAAGCTTATGTGATGGACGGGATAAACGCTGAAAGCATCTAAGCGTGAAGCCCCCCTCAATGAATTTCCCACACGTAAGTGAGTAAGACCCCTGAAGCATGGATCAGGTAGATAGGTTGGAAGTGGAAAGTACAGCGATGTATGAGCGGACCAATACTAAATCGTCGAGGACTTAACCAAATTTAAACGATGAAGAAACGGTTTTAAGCCTTATAAGTTAAAACACTATCCAGTTTTGAGAGAACAACGTTCTCTATATGATAAGATGTGTGGTGCAGATTCAAGAAGGTCACACCTGTTCCCATGCCGAACACAGCAGGTTAAGCTTCTTAGCGCCGATGGTAGTGAAGGGTTTCCCTTTGTAGAGTAGGACGCTGCCGCGCATCTTCATCATTCCAATAGCTCAGTGTAGAGCGCCAGGACTGTTAATCATTGATGTCGCAGGTTCGAATCCTTGCTTGCGGAGTATGTTTTGCTTTTTATTATAAAAATTTATCGCCGCTTTAGCTCAGTCGCGGTAGAAGCGCTTTCCATGTAAGAAGGAGGTCGCCGTTCGAATCCGGCAAGTGGCTTAATTAAAAAGAAGGTTGAGAAACAGTGTCTTTAGTTCTCACCTTCTCTGTCTAATTTTTGTGTATAAATTTTTTATCGGACTATCATCCAGCATGTCAGTGTTAAAGTAATTATTTGGAAACGAAAAAAAGAGAAACAACTCCTGTGTAAACTGTTTTACACTAAAAACATATAACAGGAGTGTTCCTTAATGGATATTATTACAGCAAATAGTTGGAAAATCAGTGAAACCAAATTGGTAAAAATTATAGATTAACACAGAGGAAAGAATTAACCTTCCACAATCTCTTTTCCAACGTTCAAGAATCGATGAATCAAATTGCATTGCCTTGGTAGAAAACTTTATGAGAAACTTAGATGTTTCTCTGAAAAACATCCAGCTAGAAAAGAAACGTGGGGACATTCAACGGAAAACATTGATGAGAAGTAACTTTCTACGAACGGATGTGAAGATCGCGTCTTAAATAGAACGTATTATAAAAATAAACTAAACGACAGTTACTTATTTGTAGATGATCAATCTAGAATTAACTTCCATAGTCGTATGGATTTGGGATAGAAGCTGAGTATTAAATAGAGTGAAAGATCAGTTCGTATCAAACAACTAGAAAAGCTAGAATAAACTAGTTAATCGAGCCATTGGCCAACAATCGCAAAGCGAGCGGGTAATCTTCCAGCACTGACACAACAATAAAAAAAACAATTAAGCTTGTATTAAAGGTTTACGTGGGAAATAAAGCTTTTCAAAATTGGATCTGATAAAAGGTTGAAAGAATTTTATTCGCCTTTTTATCAGCATAGAAGCAAATGAAGTGCGGTTGGACATTACTTAATCGAGTGGAAAAAACCGTTAACGAGTCTAATTATTTTTTCCAACAATAGATTACACTATCATCCAGCAATCCTTTTTTATTAGACTTTTTATAGTAAAGCTGTATACCTTAGTGTAATTTATAAATAGGAGTGATAACTTGAAGCATTGCTACACAAATATAAAAAAAGGTATTTGATGGATTACATTATGAGAAAACAAAAAATCAAAGAATTAAAAAAAGAAGAGGTCGAATAAAGCTTTTTCATTTTCGCTGGATTGAATCATCGGGATTTTATTACCATTGCTTCAACATTGATGAAAATCAGAACCCTTTAAATCGGGTCTGATGGCAGTAGAGAAATCAGTGAAATACAACAGAAAATTAAAATTTCAAAGTAGGGATAAAAGTAATTATCAATCGGGATTTGAATTGGATTAAAGGTTTCTGCATGGCAGCACCAGAAAATTTGAAATATTAGGTAATTCCTGTATCTATCAGGTACATTTCTGAAAAATATATCTTCCAATAAGAAATATAGTTATGAAACCAGAATATTTATTCCATGGGAAGAAGCAAGTTTTTATCTCTATCGGCAAAAGCTTATCGGGCCCTATTTACTAAAGGAAAGGACTAAGATGATATACTATTTTAATCCAGAATTGGAGTAGAGGAGTAGTAGCTCTTATTTATTGCAGTTTCCAAAGCACATAGTTGCATTCGGTTTATGTAACTTCTCTTCCAAAAGATAAAAGTGAGCTAAGCAAAAAAATGGGAGCAAATAAAGGTATTCAAAGTTGAAGGCGATTGGACATGAACTCTTAAAAGAAGAAAAAGTAATCGTAGGTCATGAAACCGTTTGGAGCCGGCTACATTTCATCAGTCATCTAAATTTCAATTACGAAAAGGTGAACAATGGTTTGATTGCGGTCAATCAACTGGCGATTAAAAGTTGAATTTAATTGAGAGAGTTTTTTTACGGACAGCTATACACTAAAAGGAACGACGTGGTAGTTAGAGAATACCAAGCGAGCTTGATTTTATAGAAAAAACCACAATATTTAGGACCAGTAGTTGCATAAATTTGTAAAGATAGAGGATTTTAAAAAAGCTTTCGACCGTTTAGAAAAAGCACAGCAATTTGGTGTAAAATGGTTTTGCTATTCTTGATTTTTTTAATTTTAAAAGTTGCTAAAACTAGTTTAATTCATAAAGAGGGTATGGATGATGCAGAAATGAATTTTGAAAACTGAGAACGATTTTATAAAAATGATGAAAACGGAAAATGATTGCTGAAGTAACTTATTCCTTCCGGAGATGACCAAAAGTATTTTAGATCATACATTTGTGATCCATTCTTTAAGAGGACAGGGAATAGCAGAGGAATTAGTTAATCGCGTGGTTTAAAAGAGATTGCTTATAGAAAATAAAAAAATTATTCCGTATGTCCTTACGCAAAAAAACACTGTTTGAAAGAAAACCAGAAATTACCAGATAGTATACAAGCGAAATAAACCAAAGTAAAAAATAACCAGCACTCTAATGGTAAAATAGGTTAGTATTGTCAGGAGTAGAGTTTTAGTAGAATTAATGTTTGAAAGATAAGAAGAAAAATTAGTTAGGTACCAGTTGAGTTGATAATCAAATCAGTACTGCTAATTTGCTTTTTTTAATTGAAGTTGATAGGACATGAGAAAAACTGATAAAAATATGTAAAATGAAAATAGAATTAAAATATTCAATAAATTTCAGTTTTACTCTTTACATTTACTGGAAGTGTTTATATAATAAATCTTTGTTAAAAGATTAAATAACTTAGGCCCGTTGTCAAAGTGGTTTTAAGACACCGCCCCTTTCACGGCGGTATCACGGCGTTCGAATCCCGTACGGGTCATGTTTTTAAAGAGATTATACTAAATTGATGTGCCGGCTTAGCTCAGTTGGTGAGCATCTGAATCTAATCAGAGGGTCGACGGGTCAACTCCTTTAAGCGCACAAATTTCTTTTTAAATAGCAATGAGTAAGTTTTTTCATCAGGAGGGTAGCGAAGTGGCTAAACGCGGCGGACTGTAAATCGCCTCCTTCGGTTCGGCAGTTTTCGAATCTGCCCCCCTCCACATAATGGCTATAGCCAAGCGGTAAGGCAAGGACTTTGACTCCCTTATGCGTTGGTTCGAATCCAGCTAGCCCAGTTGCTTATTAAGCAGTATTATCACATAAATAGAATAACATATTGGTTTATCTATCTACTAACGGATCGTTTCGCTGTGTCTGACAACCGAAAACAATCCGTTTCTTTTTTATTCCTTTGGCTGCTCATATCAATGCATATTGATGAAAAATAGTAGTCTGCAATGGTATTATCCTGGATCGTACGGTTATTAATCGCCTGATATAGTATTTTAGCCTATTAATTTAAGTAGATAAGGTGAGTTCCTTCTTGATGGTTGTGTTTTCGGCGACTACCATTATTAGTGAGACCACTTATTTTATTTATATTTTTATAGCAAAGAAAAAGGACGTCAGTGAAAGTTTTTAACTCACTGGATGCCCTTTATTTTACAACCTTTTATGTACAAAGCTAGCTCGATTTAGAAGATTCTGCATAACATGTCCATGGCGTTGTAATAATCAGTATAGTACATTTCTTTCATTAGGGCTATGGAAACGTAACTTCCAGAAATCTGGGAATACCAGCTCCAAAAAAGCGTACACAAAATTTTCATGTTCGCGCGAAAGTAGCTCCACCAGAAGTTAAACGACACTCTTATCTCCGGTTTTTTCCACGGTTTTATACATCCTAATAAAGTTGTTTCACTAGCAACTATTCTTTTGAAACATTACAATGAAGCAAGGTAATCTGTATTCTTCATAAGTGAGCTGATTTAACTCTTCTGCACTCGTTATTACTGACCAACCAAGTTCTTCTTTATTGCCTGTTACAGGGAATTCTCAAAATCTACCAATTGTGGACCTGTTTCATTAATGACTTAAGTAGCAAATTAACAGTAATGAGGCCCGAAATATCATCTTGTACCCTTCCCAAAAAAATAGTTGTCCAGTTGGATCATTATTTAATTTTTCGGTAATAAAGCCATTGTTTTATTTCAGTAGTTATGAGAAAGAGGTGTTACTAAATCGAGTAATAGCATTTATTTCTTCAGGTGCATCTTTAGAGTGAACAGCTTTTCCTTTGACGGCGATAATTTTTTCGTTTTATAGTGATAATCAAAACCTAATGATTTTAATTCATTTTCTAATTTATCGTTAAAAGTTAACCTCGATAGCCAGCTTCTCGGGAAACAATATTTAAAGATCCCACAAATTTATTCTTAAATCTGAATCTCCTGGTCATGCATTATATTGTTAATAACCCTTTTTCGCATAGGTAATGGAATTCAGCATCAGTTAGCGAATCCCATCGTGAAGTTTTTCTAATTCATTGTATCGATCTAAACATCTCCATAAAGTTTCTTCATCGTACCAAAAATGAACGGAATGCGCTTTTTAAAATGTTACACCAGAATTCAACTACCGGCTTTAAAGGCGCGTAGAAGAGCGGCCATTGCACCCTTTGTCATCTTGAGAACCTCTTCCGTGATAGCGTTCATTCTTTCAGTAGCTTTGAATGGCATGCTTCCCATAAGTCTAAATTACCAGGAGACCACATCCAAGTGACACAGAATAGCTAAAGACTCTTCTCCTTCACCATAATCTGCATACCCATACATAGCTTCTGATCTAAATAAGACTTCATTCGAGGCTCTTCGCAAATCGTAACCGGTCTTTTCTAAAACGGCTTGAATATCGTCGCCAAAGGAGTTATCGCCTTTATGTCTTCTTCTTTAAATAAGAAGGATAAAGAAATTAACGTTTTATAGGTTCAATACAAGCAGTTTTTATGCTGCTCTTGAAATAAATTGTTTTCATGGAAATGCTCCTTCATTTTTTAAAGTTAAGCAACAAATAAAAAATAATGTATTCTTTAATGACTGTAGCGGCTACACAAGGATGACACAAGAAAGTACGAAGATAATAACCAGTAGTTTAAACATGAATTCTCCACCAAACATAACTCAAGTCTAGCAATAGCGAATGCGCCATAAAACTCCAAGAAGTAGGAGTGATCAAAATGATGAAGCCACTAGCCGGCCTATAAGCATGTGATATGACCAAATGTTGAAGGCACGTCTGAAAAAAGCTCCCTAACGGACCAAATAACCCCATCAGGTTCCGCAGCTGCTAATCCAGAGTAGATGGGATAGGAAAGACATTGGAATATAGAAAATATACGTAAAAAATAGTAAAATTGAATGAGACAAAACCGCTTAAGCCCTTTTTCGCCCCGAACTTAAATTGTCGCGTTACATCCATTGCATCGTTCATAACCTGCTTACACGAGCGCATAGAACCTACTAATGCTACAACTTAACAAATCTTTTGCTTCCATCTTAAAGGAGTCAAACAATATCGCCTTCAGGCATTCTATAAAAATCAATTACAACTTCCATTAGGAAGAAAGAGGCATTTGTAAATTTCTCTTGAAATACAATCAACCTAAGGAATCATTCTTTCACCAAGAAAGGATGCCAATAAATGGTATTACCAAAGTAAAAAAAGAGTTAAGGCTTTCAAAGAAAGTCCAATTTTCACTTAACGCATCCAAGGGACCAACCGAAACAATCATAATAAGGAGAAGTGCAAAATAAAATCATTACATTGCCGTTGTCGTTTGTCCCATTCTCGTTGATCTTCAGGATAGTATTTTAAAAATAAGCAATATTTCTTCTTCGTCTGATCAGAGCAACTAAAGAAGTAGTGATCGCTTTCAACTTCATAGCTCGTAAAACGATAAACGTATAATGTTGCAACTGCCATTACATTACGACGAAGAAAAAATTAATCCCAGATAATTCCTTCACCAGGATACTAATTAGATAGAGCCTGCGAACGCAGCAACTCCAGTAGCGAAAGGTTACTGTTGAGGCGAGAACTCCTATTTGTGATCCGACTAAAAACGATGGCAACTGCAACCACAGTATCAAAGCCAACACCAATCATAACTCGGAATAATCAAAGGATTAAAACGCCATTGTTTCTTTCAGCCATTCCGTAAGTAGGTACCTCCGATAGCGAAAAGCAGCTCAATATAGATATTAATTTTTTTTCTTTTCCTTTGTAATTTTTTAAAACGATAGATGCGATTCCTGGCACAAGAGCGCCCGTTTTTGTAACGAACTCCTAAAAATCCCCAAGGAATTAAAATAAATAAAGAAAATTCATGCGCCAGGTGTAGGTTCTGTACCTAGCATACCCCTTTGTGTTAGAGAAATGAAAATATTCCAAAATTCCCTGTGGTTGAGAACCACTGTATGATAGTTCCTGATAAAATACTACCAGATCTTTCCATTATCGTATGCTCAGCGGGCGGATATCCAGTGTAAAAACGGCATAAAGGACAATAATAAGAAATAATAAAACTGTAAATGATGATGGGCATTGAGAATTTTTTTTAGTTTGTTTTGTTGTTTTCAAGATATTTTTCCTCCTCTATAATAATTAAAATTGGTTTTGCAAGGTTATGTTTCTTTATCGATACAATTAGACCTCCCTTTTTAAAACATTGACGAATCAATTTGTAGATTAATAGAACAAAAAAATAGAACTTGAAACAGAAAGTGCTTACAAACCAATTATTTTAAAAAAACAAAAAAAGTTATTCCACAAACAAAATCATGCATTATCAATGAGAATTAACCCATTAAATTAAATTTTATAAAAAATAAGCTGAATTTTTTGTTAGATGCGGTATAAGATTTAAAAAGATGTTTTTGGGACTTTTTGTTCTATTGAAAAATTATACCAAGTAATATAAAAAGAAACAAATTTAAACAAGTTAAAAAACTATGTGTGTATGAGGGCAAGAAGGTCACACCTGTTCCCATGCCGAAACACAGCAGTTAAGCTCTTAGCGCGATGGTGAGTGAAGGGTTGTCCCTTTGTGAGAGTAGGACGTGCACGCATATAACTTATTTATTTGAGTCATTAGCTCAGTTGGTTAGAGCATCTACTATTTAATCCAGAGGGTCGCAGCGTCGAATCCTGCATGGGACTCATAACGACTTATCTACGAGTTCGTGGATAGCTTTTTTATTTGCAAAACCAGAATTACAATAATATTTAACTAGGAATCGTCTTACATTCAAAAATGAGTGGTTTACTCAAAAAAAGATGTGTAATATATAACAAGAAGATAGGATAAAGAAAAAATATTGGAGATGAATAAATTGAAGTTGAAGAATTTAAACTGCCTCCTTTGATGGACCTTACAAGCAAGTATTCTAAGAAGAAAGATTTATTTAATAGAGTAAAACACGCTTACTTTTGCGACAATGCTCGCTGGTTTGTTTTTAACAATTGGGGACTGCAGCTGCCGTGTATCTGGAGGAAAGAAGAGCAGTCAATACAATAGTTTCCAGGTGCTGGAAAGATAGCTTATGCTTGATGGTTTACTGTCATTGGTTTTGATTATCTACTTGATGCTGAATTAGGGTACATCTAAAACATGATGTATATCGACTACTGCTGTTCATCGTAAAATAATTGCCACTTAAAAAAGCTTGCCACTATCTAATGCTTGTATCTTTTTTAATTTAGTTGGGGAATATTAGCAAGTGGTTGATTCTCAACTGGATGTTTTTTACCATGTAACACAGATAGTTTTCTAGTGCGGCCATTGCAGATAAACTGTTAAAAGGGCTCCATCGCAAGTTTCTCTTGACGGAAATATTGCTTAATTTGATCTGTAAAATATAGCAGTTTTTGTCACATACTTAAGAGAAGACACCGCTCGTATATGAGCAATTGTTTTATTTATTTTTTATATTTGCATTTTTAGGCTTTGAAACACTTCTATTGCCAATTTCTTCCTTCTCACTGGCTTACTTTCTACTGGGTCATGTACCAGGTATGACAGCAATAAGCAGTTCTTAAAAACCTCACATTTGCCAATGTTGGGTAACTTTCCTGTGGCGGAAGGATATTATTGGGATTAAATTATTCATGGTTGATGATAGCAAGTTCAAAATATTTTGATTGAAAAATGATAATGTAAATAATAAAACCAGGGCTAAACATTCTTAAAAAAAATGTTTAGCCTGGTTTTTAAAATTAAAAAGACGTGAATTAATGAAATCTAAACTAGCTACTAAAGTTATAGTATAGAGAGTTGTTAAAAACAGCAGTATTTAAAAAACCTTTATTTTAGAGGAAACTAGCGCCCTTATATTTGTATTGGAGTATGGTATAATATTGAAAAAGGTGATAATTTTTAAAAACGTCATTGGAGGTGTACTTATGTCCATGGATTGGCCCACAATTATTTACATGGCGAACATTTATTAATGCAGTTGAATATTTTAGTAGTACCTTTTTTATTTTAATCAGTTAATAAAATTTTAAAAGGTACAAAAGCTAATTCAGTTATTAAAAGTATGTGCGGTTATTATGTTGATTCAAATCGGAAGCTTTTTTTTACAATTACAAACGTAGATTGGATTGTTGATTTTAGTTACTACAATGGAGTGTACTAGCTTTCATATTATATTTCAGCCTGAATTACGTTCGGGGGACTGGACATCTTGACGTGGGACATTTTTAAAAATACAAATAGGAAAAACCAATCCAAAAGCTAAGAAAATTGATCCAGCAATTGATTCAAGCCGTTCAATACATGGCTTAAAAGAGAATTGGCGGCCATTTGATTTCCGATACAAATGGAAACAGAAATTTAAGATGAGTACATTTGCTCACAGGAAAATACCTTTGGAGTTGCAGATATTTTTCAGTCGTGAGCTATGTGATAATATTTTTATCCCTAAATACTCCTTTGCAGACGGGCGTGATGATAAAAGATTATAAAATAGCAGCGCAGCAGGGTATTTACCGCTATTCTGAGAGTTCGTAATTCCTAAAGGTTAGTACTCGGCAATCGTGCAGTTATTGTTTGAGATGCAGTACAGATGCCATCACGATTATTGGTTTCTAGGAAAGCGGAGATGTTTAGTATCTCTCTCGAGGGGGACGTTACTAAAGAGAGTTATCCAAAGGATGATTCATTAAGTTTTAAGTAAAAAATGATTCTCCAGAAGAGAGATCAAAAAAGCTCGTTCCAAGGGAGTTTTTTTGATACTTCAACGAAAGGGTGGGGTAAAAGATGGAAAACTTTATAATTCTCCTTGGTTCGCTAAGTTGATTGCATTTTCCTTTGCATCTTATTATGTTACTTTATTCGGAATATGAAAATAATAGTAAGTGCTAACAACGAATCCATTAGAATGGCGACACGTTAGATACGATCATCAAAGTAAAGATTATTACAAAATTTACCTATTGTAGTCGATGTCGATCAAGATAAATATTTGTCTTCAGTTTTCCAGGAAAAACAGCCTCAATCGAAATTTCCAGGACCAACAAATATTGTATCTCAAACGACAACAAATAAAGCGTTCATATAACTGCTAAAAATTTAGATGAGCTCGGTGTTTGGGCACAAATACGATTAATTTAGTAGCAGAAGCGCCATATCCTCTGACATAGACTATACAAATTTACTCACCAGAAATAAACTATGAGATTAAAGAAAAAACGCAGTAGAAAACATTTTAAAGTCGAGGTTGCTTTTGATGAAAAAAGCCTGGACAAAAGGTTACGTAGCTGAAGGAGCCAACTTAAACTATGACACCGTTCGCAGGTTCGGGTCGCGGCATCCACGATTGAAAAAAATAAATTTTCAGTTACAAAGCGATCTTACTTCATCTGGAAGATCATTAAAACAGAATTTCAAAAGAAACCTAATTACTTGTCAATGTTCCGCGATGCAAATGGAAAATCAATTAGATGTGCATTATTAATCCGAAGAGAAGTAAAACTGTTTAGCATTGAAAGGTAAATATAACTAGCAAATCAGTGCCTTAAATGATTAAACAGGGTACTTCTGAAACCAGACTATGATTATGGAATTAGGAATTGAAGATGAGAAAAAAAAACACAGCCATGCGGTAACTGAACGCCAGAAAATAGTAGAGAATTTAAGTAGTTTCCCACGGTAGGAAATAGATGTTACTGAATTACTGAAACACAACTAAGAAGTTAGGTTACCTTCTAGTAGAGAAGGCTTGTCTAGTATTACTCCTGAAAAACATTTACAATTAGAATTACAGTGAAGCAAAAGGAACAAAAGAACAAGATCGACACAAAGCCAACTGAACTTCCACTTAAGAATCTAATTACGGAATTACAACGGACAGAGAATACGCGAGTCAAAACTTAGTTCACTGTAAAGTCTTCTAACAGTACAAATGGAGTTGTAAAAGAGGAGTAGCGTAATTTCTGGAGAAAAGATGACTACAGTAAATTTAAATGACAAGTAAAGAAATCATCAATGACAGTCGAGGCTAGATTCAAGTAACTAATAAAGGTTTTTAAACATTTACGAAAGTTCTTAACTTTTGAAAAAAGGGGGTATTATGAAATGGGAAAATATTTTGGAAACAGATGGAGTTAGAGGATTGCCGAATTCAGAATTAACACCGAATTAGGCTTTTAAATTAGGAAGATTTTGGCGGATATATTTTTATGCAGCCAAAACAGAAGAACCAAATCATCCGCGTGTTTTAGTTGTAAGAGATCCTCGTTTTCAGGAGAATGTTAGAATCCGCTTTAATTTGCCTGGATTGTTATCTGTTGGTATTGAAAAAGTAATGAACTAGTTGTTATTTCAAACACCGGCGTTGCTTTATTTGGCCACCGTGTTACAAGGAGGCCGCTTGCCAGGAGTAATGACTTTTCAGCGCATTCGCATAATCCAGCACCGGATAACGGTTTATTAAATTTTTGGAGTCAGGATGGATTTAAATTATCCGATTCAAAACTGAACACTTGAAATCGAAAGGGCTATTAGACCAGGTGAAGATACATTACCTCGTCCAAGCGCAAGAAAGGGATTGGAACGGTGATGATTATCCAGGAGGTTCATTAAAATACCACTTCTAATTTCTTACAACAAACAATCCCAAAATTGATTTTAAGTGGATTGGGCAAGTTCTTGTCGGTAGATGGTGCCAATGCGGATCAGCTAGTCTTTTAATTTAATCGCTTCTATTGCAGAATTTAGAAAAACAGAATTGATGTTTATTGGTGCTTTCTTTCCTAATGGGCTCAATAATTAATGAGGGGTGTTTGGATCAAACACATTCAGAAGATCTTGCCTTTTTTAAAAAAATTTGTTTTGTCGAAAAAAGGAGCAGGGGGAGCTGGGATTTAGCTTTTTTGATGGGGGGGGAACGGCCGATTTTTCGCCGTATTATTGGGCTGTGGGGGGGGATTGAATTTTGGGGGGGAAATGATCATCGACGGAAGATAAAAATCATTGTACATTTGTGGAGAAAACCATATGTTAGGAAAAAAAGGTCGTCTTGAAAAAAGATAACCCCCCCAATTGTATCAAACCGTTAATCTCTCTTCT
>Ga0163217_1082931_pt1 | contig 14206 bp, 8 predicted proteins | sample SynspAceP_FD_185933 | JGI IMG/M metagenome (GOLD analysis project Ga0163217, IMG submission 185933) | Saline lake microbial communities from Ace Lake in Antarctica - Synechococcus sp. Ace-P (PacBio error correction) | ecosystem: Environmental > Aquatic > Non-marine Saline and Alkaline > Saline ... | reverse complement strand
TGCCGGATTACAAAAACATCTATTGCGTAAGGTAGAATTAATACCATCCCTAACGGGCGAATTCCACAGTATTGAAATCATACCCAAGGCCGGGCATTTAATTTTATGCGGTATAGTCCTTAACGTATCTCAATAGGTTTTTTGCTCCAATGGAGCGCGGTCCGTCATGAAACACACTCTTCATGTGTGATTACGGGGCTCCATATTGCATAATATACGATTACACCCATTATCCAGCCAAAGGCCCATATAATTCTTCACGAAAACACTAATAGACAAAAAACAACAAAAATTCATTAAATGGACTAAACAATTTTTCCTTCCCTCTTTGCCAAGCGCCTCATAACTAAAGCTGCCCCCAGACTAGAGTTATCACTGTGCTTTTAAAAAAATTCTCCGAATGTGTGCTTGAGTTTATTACACATTTTCTCCATCCACCAACCGGAAAAGGGTTTTCATATAGCAGAAAAAACCAAATTATGTTCAAAAATTACCTTCCCCAGGTCCATTTGGGTATTTTTAAAATTCCGAAAGGGAATTCTTCGCTGGGGTATCGTCCGGTCTATCCTTACAATAGCAGATCTTACCCGCAACACCTAGGAGGGTAGTAGAACACGGTTTTGGAACAGGTTACCCCTGTTTTTTATAGGCCCAAAGGCATTATTTGACAAACTTATTCCTCGGCACTCCACAAAAAGGATGTTAAGTACTGCAGTACCGGATATGGGGCCGCATTTTTAGCATATGCCATTTCCAGGTAAAAAGGGACATCCTTGCGGAAATACGATCATATACCATGCATCTCATCCCATAACAAGGGCATATTTCCGTAGCCGTGGTCGGGCTTGTTTTACCTGATCTATATAACTAGCTTCTGCCGATTATCCCACTAATGTTGTTTTTGGTTGATCCTATCTATAAAGGCTGCGTGAAAGGTATTTTTCCTGACCGAAGAGTATTCCAATTTTTTTTCATAGTGATATGGTTATAAAAGTTTACATTAGAGATAAATTAATGGGAAAACATTTCTCGCCCATATTGGCCAAATCTCATGACTGGCATTGGGTCGATTGTCCAGCCATGGATCAATGTCTTTTACTTAGAATTTCTGACACTCTTAAGGTTGGCTCCCAAACAAATATCATGTCGCCTAAAACTATTTTCATATTATAGTAGCCTTCTGGATTTCTGCATGTCTGCAAATAATCGACTGGATTATTAAAATACACCTCGTCCATTGTAAAAAGCGTTCCAAATTGATCTCTCCCGATTTGACCCGATATCAACATGCCGGCCTCATGGTAAAGAGATGGCTTACTTTGTCAGGATGTCTAAAAGCAAAGTTGGCAGCGTGATAACCTCCGAAACTACAACCGGAAAACGGCTACCTTGCCTATTGGGGATTCATGTTGGAATTTTGGCACAAACTTCCTCCAAAACCATTTTATTCGCTACAATTGTGATTTTAACACGATCTTAGGGGGATAGATCTATATGTACCAAAGTGAATTCGTCGATACTGTCCAGGACAAATATACCTTCACCTTACCTTGTTCTTTATGAACCAAGAAACGGAATTCGATCAAATGGGAAAATCCCTTTGCTTTCGTAATATCTTCCCCTGGTAGTTGAAAAAATGAACAAGGGATAGGCCCCAATGGCCATAAACCATCATTTCCATTTCCTTACCGAGATTAGGTGAATACCATTATGATAGTTCTCTTCCAAAATGTAATTGTTAATTGAGTCCGGGAAGTATCTCTTGTCTTAAAGTTAGACAAAATAATGATTCCAACCAAAATCTCTTTTTAAGAAATGCCCTGCACTTTGGAAAATTGTTTATTGTAAAGTTTGTTTATCTGCCCAGCAATAGAATATTCAAAAGATATTGAATATCAATACTTTCATCTTCTAAATGTCCATTATGGAATGATTAATTAATAGATCAAAAATTTATTGAATCCTGCGGTATTGCGCCATCATCAATATTCATCCAAATGTTCTGGATAAAGAAAGTTGTTTTAGAAATCGGGGTAACATGTTATGTCCTTACCTCGTCATAAACCCGTTTTTCTGAATTCCTCCAAATTTTTCCTTGTTCAATGCAGATAAAACAGCGCCCTTATCGCCTTGACACGGCGATCCACTATTTTCCCATTTCATCAATGTGTAAAGTGTTTGTGGTGGTTTTTTCAGTAATTAAATCGTCCTCATAATAGTTTATGCTCATTATTGATCAATTTTATTTAAGACCCATTATGGTTTTTTATTCCGAAACTTTGTAATTCCGTCAGAATTTGGTTTACGGGAATCTAATGCTCTCGAAATTGGGATGGAAATTATCAAACAATATGCCAGGCAATAAGGTCTGCTCCCTTACTTCATCCAATGATGCTTTTAAAACTTTCTACCAATGGTGTGGGCAGTTTTCTAATAAAACCCTACCGTATCGCTAATAGAAAAAAGGTAGGTTGCCTTATACCCACTTTCCTAACGGTAGTTCCCAAGTAGCAAAGAGTTTTGTTTCGGCAAAGAAAACATCGCTTTTGCTGATAACGTTCATGAGAGGTAGATTACCTACGTGTATACCCTACCAGAAGCTACACGGACAATGCCCCCGCGATTTTCCCCTTTGTCTCCATCTGTTTATCTACCTTCAACAACTTCTTTTTTAAAAAGGAAAATGCGATCACGGACAAAAGACGCCTATCGGTCCTCTATCTCCGTTTCACCAGGTCCACGCATTCCCAATACCCCCTTTGGCGCTCAAGTGGGTCCAAAGACGGTTGTCTTGGGAGTAAAATATTCATATTGGGCCAATTCTACTTGGTACGCGGCATAACTGGTTTGCGCCCTTTGTGCAAAAATGTTCCGGATTAAGGCTGGTACGTCCAGGATTTTGCATTTTTTAACTGCTTTTACTTATTGTCCCTTTTGTTGTCCAGGGAGTAAGTTCGTCATCGAAAAATTAACGGACCCAATGTCATTGCTATTGGACATAGGCCTCCACTTCCAACATTTTTCACTTCCAATTATAGGTTTTGTGGATGGGCAAGTTATACGTTGTACAAAGCGCCGCAAACTTTCACCTCCAGCAGTATAGGTGAGAATTCAAGTTCATCCAGATATTCGGTTATTTTTTAAACCTTTTTCCTCATCTGATCCTTTTTCATTACTCCTATGAGTACTACTTTTCGTAATCATGGTCTTCTCTCTAGCATATCCTTATATAGTACAGAATTAATCAATACTGCTAAGGGATTTGTAATTATTAGGCAATCTGCTAAAAATTTTGAATGAATTTTTCATTTTTAAGAAGAAAATCGGGCAATTACCCTGCACACGGTAGCTTTCTACCAACTTGAAAAACCTATTTGATACCAAGATTGATCCGTATACTTTGGATGATGACTATACTTCCCAATGGATCTAGAAAGTGACTCCTTAGACGGATATCAAAAAAAGGCTGCTAAACTTGCGGAGGACTATTGTTTAAAATTGGGGCATGTTTCCGTGCAGGAATATCCACCGGTCTTGGTTGGTAGCTGAAGTTGAGAATGAGACTGTGTCCAGACTTATTGGCTTACAGACCCTTTAAATGGCTATAAACTATCATTATGTTCATTACGATTCTCCTGACGAAAAGGGGAATTGGATAATGGCCTTCGCTGTATAACAGGGATAATTTTGAAGTGATTAGCTCTGAAGCGATCCGTTATGGTTTATAGTCTACAGGGCAGCGAGATACTACAAAGGGATAATACGTATGTGCATGGGATACTAAAATGGGGAAGAGGGTGCATATTTTTGTAAATCCATTGGCATCCCGAAGGAATGGCGAGGTGCGGCTGGAAACAGTATAAGCGTATTGCCGCTGCTAAAAAATATTAATGAATATATGTCGGATTGAGGAAATATGAAAATCCCAAATTATATTGTAATGGGCGATTTTAATGACGGCCCGTCATCTACAAGTATTTACAAACCTTGATGAGTAGAAATAATCTCAACAAATCCCATGGAGACATTAAGCATCCCCAGATCGGGGGAGCGCCAATTACCGAAAAGCTTGGAGCCTATTTGATCAAAAATTATCGTTTCCATACCTTTCTTCAATTATGAAAAGGGAACATAGCTTTGCGAGGCCAATATTTTTGGGTATGAAACCTTCCTAACGAATTTAAGGAAAGTACAAAGCAATCCACATAGAACTTATGTGGGAGAGATATTATGGAGGTTTTAGTGATCATTTTCCTGTTTAGTATACAATTTAAGACAATTTCCTAGATTTATTGAATTAAAAGTGAACTTTTCATGTCGTTTTTTGCTGTTCACAACAAAACTGCCGCATTCATCGAATAAAAAGGGGTGTTTAATCGATAATATTTTTGTGTTGCGGTTATATTTTGTATCCAAATCTACTGTTACACAATAACATGTTCCTTACGCAAACCCTTACATGATAAAGATTCATAAGTGCCTTCTTAAGTTGCACTTAGCTTAAGTTCCAATATTTCTTTTGCGCAACGGAAGAAACCCAAATCCATAATATTAAGACAGTATCGCAGCTCAGAAATTAGGGTATTTTACAAATGGACCTTAAAAAGAAATTTTACCAAAGAGAATAAATACCTTATTGCAGGCTGCCAAAACCCAATGTGGAAATTGACTTGGAAAAAGATTTGGGAAGATGGAAATTTTAGTGACTTACTTCTATGGTGACGATGGAACTTCCCTCTTTATTAGGTACCTTCAGTACAGAGTTAAAACACCGCTACAAGAGCTAATGCCTTAACATGATTAAAAACTGGTTTCTATGATTTGGGTATTAACGGTGACGAACATGTTGGTAGGGATATGGGACGCAGGAGTGTATTACGAAACAAAAGGAATTTGACAATAGGCGTACAAACTTTGGATTGAGAGTGAAATCGTGGATTTCGCAGCTACTTAGAGTTTACCGGTATTTTTGGGTAGCTTCTCGCGACTGGGACAAGAACCATCCAAAGGTGGCTTACAAGGCAAAGCTGTTCAACGATGGAGAAGAGAATAATGAGGTTGCCGATAATGGCAGCTAAATGGCTTGTTGTTATCCCAACCACTCAACGAATAGTCTAGCGCTGGTTGCCGGATTGGTATTTGGATCCTTTATATCCAGGTTTCTAGGGATTGGGATAAGATTATGACAATGCTCCTTATGATTTTTAATGGTGACTGCTGCGTTGGGAATTCTCAAGAAGCAGGGGATAATGAAGCTCCTATTTCTTGGATCGGCTTCCAATGGTTTATTTGATGTGGATTGCAACCCAAAAAATGGTGTTACTGCTTGCGCAGCCGACATAGAAACCAATAACCAAGGGCAATTGTTAAGGGCCTCAGTGCATCCTATTCTAGTTTTGGGGCCTGTTGCATGATGGTCCGTATTAAGTCCGGACATTGCTGCATACGCACCAATATTTATACTACAGGGGATATAAAGATGGACTAAATTATGAAAACGGCCAATGACGGAACATCGGTAGCTACACCAGGGCGTAACTGGTTCCCATTGTTTTGATTCAAGAATATTACGAACCAATGCGAGGGTAGTTTTATGCGGGCCGCCACTTTAAAAGGATTGGTTTTGCACCAGTTGCAGATGATGTTGATGCTCCTGGGCCAGATACAAAATGCGGTTGGGTGTTATTAATTCAAAAATCTGCTGTAGAGGGCAATTTTGCCAACAAAGGTTTTCAGCCATGATTTCGGAAGAAAAACACTTTTGGGAAGGTGAAACTTAAGACCTATAATGAACGCGCGAATGGAATAGAGCCGTTAATGGCCTCAATCTCCGGAACCGAGCCTGCAACGGGGAGCCTGTGAATTACGGTACTTTAAATGATATGTTCCCGGCCTTGGTCAATGGACTTGACATAAGATTACCGAAGGTGGCCAGACTTATTTACCTGGAAACTCAATGCGGCCCAATGCAGATGGCTCCAGCCGATTAATGGTGGACAATAGATGGGATCCGTTTGAAAGAATAGACCTCAGGAATGCCAAAGGGGAATACACATTACTGTAACCCATAAAAACAATTTAGACCAGGGCCACAGATTTTTCCCAATTTATTATTACAGGGATTGCCTTAACGGATTGTGTTCTAGCACGCCAGAGATATTGAATGACGACTTCGGATGAAAACAGGAGTAACATTTAGTTGGAGCCGCAAATACAGATTGCACTTTTCCAAGTTGAATACAAAAGGAAAAGGTACGGACGAATGGAATATGGAACACCTTTTGATTCTTTTATTTAGCCTGCAAAATCTGGTAGAAAGGAAACTGACATTTATTAAGGGTGAAAACATATTGTTTCCGAAAAATATTAGTTCGAAATACAGCTTCGAGTACCAAGTTTACTTTCCAATGGTGCCGAAACTGGGTTTTAATCGATTATATGGAATATGAAACCTGACTTTGAAGTACAGTTTTCATATTTCCTAACCAGTACAAACTTCAATGACCATAAAGTGGGGATTGTTTCCGAGGATTGCCATGTATAAAAAATAGTTTCCCTTAATGGATATCGTAGTAAAATCCGGTAAAGCGGGAGCATAAGCAAATTTATATTGCCGATCTAAACTGCTGGCCTTATGTGCTAACCTTGGCCGGAACTTGGAAGGGTCAAAAATCCATTAAGTTCTATAAGTCCTAATTGAGAATTATTTAATTTGGAGCTCCTTTAAATCTTTTGATTTCAGTTTCATTTAATAGTCGTCATTTCGCAAACGTAGAAACAACCTGGGCTCCTGGGCTGTTGTTATCACCATTCCAATTCACAATATTTAACATTGCCGCGATCTAAGGTCGTTGTCTTCATATTAAACGGCTTTTACCATACTGCCATCTATATCTTCCTTTAGGAGAGGGGAATTCCGAGAATATGGCCATTATTTTAAGCGATGTATTAATGTTTATAGTCGCCAAACTTCCGAAAGCTCCCATAGTGTCCAAATGTTCTATTTCCATGGTTTTTTACGATATAGATCTAATTTATGTAGGTAAATCTTATTTTGTTGATAATCATTCGTCTTGCTATTATAAGGGAAATCGAATTCTTTGCCATTGTGGCCGCATAAGAGATGCGATTGTGCCGGTGAAATGGGTATCCAATAAATTTTGAAATCCTTTTAAGAATCTTGTTTTTCCCCATAAAAATGAGGGTTATCCGAAAAAAAGACGATTGTTTCCTTTAAAATTAAATATATCCAAAACCGAGATAGTAATTATCTTCCCAATTCCGCCCAAATGCCAGCTCTGTCATAGTATTCCTCAGCTGCATGGATTCGTCTTTTTCGTGTGTGCGACTTATTTCCCAAAGTTCCTTTTTTGGTGTCGTCCAGTTTTCTTAAAAACTCTCTTCTTCGGGGACCGTTTCTATGTCCAAAAAGAGTAGGTGCTCAAGTTAATTTTTGTGTAACAATCAAGGTTGTTTTTAAACATAAAGTTAATCATAATTTTGATTAACCAAACCTAGAATCATAAATATACAACCAAATTTTGAACGTTACTATAGCCGTTTTATCCGGAAATAAGCATTTTAATGTTCGATTAGCTAAGTTGAATTGGCAACAATAACCGTAACCCGACCACTGGTTGGTGTTAAGCTTGATCTTAAATTAAATAGAGAAAGGAGTTCCATAAAGAACATGACTTTATCGATGTAGTACCTTAACTGCCCAAAAAATTAGGCCATACGGCAAGAGAAGAAACCAGAAGGTCTGTAAAAAATTAAAAAGTGATGCTGTTTTGCGGGACTCTCGTGACTCAAAAAGCCAGTTTTTCATGTAAGCCTCCCGCATATCCCGTTAAGGAACCATCACTACCAATAACCCTATGACAGGGTACAAAACAATCCCATAGAGGGATACGGCCATTAGCTGCCGCCACAGCCCTAATTGCTTTTGTTCACCATTAAGGTTTTTGGACAATTCAAGGTAGGAAAATGTTTTACCATAAGGTATTTTTGCTGTAGCGCTCCTGCCAAACCTTTTTTTGAAAATCGTTTCCTTCGGGATTCAGGTTAAAAACTAAATTCTGTTGCGGGGGAACCTTCAAAATATTCCGTAAATTGATACACACATCTTCCAGCAACGTCTGGAATGATATCTGACACTTTTTCTTCACCTATCAAAAAAACGTGATAAGAAGTATACCGTTTTTCATCACCTTCAATTTTTGCTATCCAGTGAGTGTTTTACAAATACGGTTTCCATTATTTACTTTTGCCCTTTTCCTGAATAATTCCCAATCTTTTAGCACGCTTCATTCCAATTTGTACGTGCCAAAATTGCTGCAGATCTTCCACAACTATCGCTTTCGTCATAATTTTCAAGGCCCAATAAGGTCTCAAATGTCCTCCATGGTCACTACCCCGCGTAATGGAGCCATAATTCATTCAAACAACGAAGGAATATGCTCACTTTGGAAATATAAGGTCTCTAAAAGCTCCGGTATGGGAGTTTTGTCTGTTTGCTAACCAGTAACTCTCTTTATAGTGATAAGGGTTGGCATTACCATTTTCTTGATTATATGCTCCAGGAATCATATACGTTTTAAATTACATTACCCCGTGATATTATCCATTTTCTTGTGTACACCGGGGATCTTGGAAAATGGCCATATTGGGCGTTGGGCCATCGGTAAAAAAATTCATTTATTGTGCGTAGATTCATCCGCAATTTTTACCACAGCTCTAGTGTCATAACGTCCTTTACCTTAATCTCGTCCGAAATTTAAAAGATTGCGTATTATCTGGATTTCCGACTCTTGAAAAAACACCTTCCTCGTGGACCAAAACGGTCATGGCACCTAAAATTTTCCCTACTAAAACGCTTTCCATGTTCACCCCTTCTTTTCAACTAGTTGGTGGTAAAAAGTTTAATACCAAGAGGATCCCGGGGTTCCATTTAAGGCCCCCAAAACCGATACTTTTAAGGGTTTTTCTAGAAAACATTCGCTTAGCTGTTTCCAATAGGTGGCCACCTATAGTCTGGAGAATTATTTCAGAGGCTACCAAAGATTAGTATTGTCATAATGTGAGAAACCAATCCCACCATGGCGCCTTCGGTAATTCTATTCCTAAAATGGATTTTCGGTATTTCCATTATAGGTCAGGCATAACCACCTTTTGCCTGAAAACCCTACTAAAATAGGCGCCCACGGTGTGGCAATTGGTTATTTAAGGTTAAATGGCAAAAGCGGTTTATCCAACATCCTTTTTAAAGGGTTTCCAAATCACGCGCATTTAAGATTTACCCTCTTTTTAAATTAAGATTGAAAAAGTTTGTGGAACACTTAATAATACTGCCCTTCCAAAATGCGAGCATAAAAAGGATACGAGATGGAAATAAGTGCAAAAAAAAATTAGTAGCCCCATTATAAAAGTATAAAAATACTAATTACTAATTAATTTCAGGGAATTCTTACTCAATCCATTTATGGCTTCGTAAAATGACTTGCTGTACCGGCAGACGAATATTGTATTTGTATATGTTACTATGGGTTCTGCTGCGGATATACCCGGCTTGATAGAAATATATACACTAATTGGGTTTGTGGATCGTTAGCCCATACAAAAACGGTACCCAGTAAACCCCACTGTGTCCAAAACGGTCCTGGACTGGCACTCGGATGCAGCGATAAGAATCGCTAATGTAAGTTCATGATTATTCAGGATCAGTTTATCGTCAATATTAGACCCTTCTATTGGCATTTTCGGGATAGTTGCACTTTGGCAAATCCCTGACAGTAGCTTCGGATTAGATATCGTTTAACCATTGTAGCTCCCAATAATCATGTGTACATCTGCATCATTTTTAGTCCAAATCGGTCGCCGAAGCAAAAAGCCTGCATTCCCGATACTCCCACCCCCAAAAGTGCGCATTTTTCGTCGTGTACCCAATCTTTTTGGTGAGTTCATGCCGAAAAACAAGTTGTCAATTTCAGTAGGCACATTTTATTTGCCATAATTTTTATTTTTAGGATTAAAAACCCCAAAGTGGTTCACCCAAAGGAGCATAAAAATTTGGGATCAAATAGGGTTTTTCATATTCCGTATTGGTCAATTTTGAAATGATTTCGGGATAAAGTAAAAAAGTAAGCCCGGAATACTTGTTACTTTTTTACGGTCCGATACTTTTGATTCTGTTGATTGCGCGATATATTTTTTTTCTTGAAACCTATCCTTTATATAGATATTTTGTATGCTCGAGTGCTAAATCGGCCACTGGGTTCGTCCCGTACAAATCTCGATTTTAAGGAACCAATTTTTTTTTCATCACCTCCTGAAGGAAAATGATATAGGGAACCAATCCCGCTTGATGCGCAAAGACTTCCCTTATCGTAATGTTCTTTTTTATCCTTTTCTTTTCTCCATTTGGCCATGATGTACTAAAGGTGCATCTTAAATCCAATTTCCCCTCATCGTGGCGAATTTCATTAATGCGGGAAAGAGGCCCCATTATTTTTAAGTGACCGATGCCAAATCGTATTATATCTGATAGGCCAACAGCTTGAACACTGTCATAGTATGAAATCCATAGCCTTATTGCAAAAATAATTTATTGTTCTTGGCCACCAGGAACCTGTTGCTCCTGGGAAGGCTTCTTCCTTAATGGCAAAGGACATTTATATAGAGTAACTTTGGAGAAATATATTAAATAATCCATTCCCACGAAGAAGGAATTGTCGTATGTAAAAGACTTCTAAAAATCAGCTTCTGAGAGGCCAAGAGCTGTTAAAGTTGCAAAAAACATACTTAATAGTATAATAATTGAAGCAGAAGTTACTTTTTTTCATAGCAGATTAAATTACCCAAACCACATATTTGGGGGTTCTATATTATTGAGATTTAGATATACAATTAATTGGCCCCTATGATGGTTACATGGTCCTGGCAACAAATTTAATATTTGAATTTAGTTTTTGCCGGCAAAGAAATTCAACTTTTCCAAAAGTTCAGACGACGGGATGTTTTTAGAATGGTGCTCACCGATCAAATCCGGAATTACGAATTTTATGGTTTCTTCTTTGTTAGTTTAACCGTACTATCCCTGTGCTTGTTCGATTATGTCCTTCGAAATAGGTACTACATAACCAGTTCCATATTACTTTTCTAGATGTAGGTAATTATCTTGGAAAGTTCATCTGCTTTTCGGGTTTAAATCGAATTTTTTCATTAGGCATGGCTCTATTAAGGTCACAAGATTAGGTTTTGGAGTTGATCCCATTTTTCCAAAAAGGTGGGAATAGTTAGGTCGTTGGGAGTGCACAGGTATCATTAAAAAAACAAACAGTATAAAAAATATGTTTTTCATTCTGTTATTAAAATAGGTTTAAGTGCTTAAAAAACGCTCCATGAGGTGGAGATAGTATGCTGGCCAAATCAAACTTTATCCTAACACACGGACCCACCATCCTTGGCAATAGTAATGGAATTATTATGGGCACCCGCCCTTTTATTGGCTGTGAGCTGCTCCATCTTACTTTGCATCATGATCTAAACCAGCCTTGCGGCTGCGCGCCTAACCCATGGCATATTTCACCTGAACCTGATATACCGTACGGGAACATCAACTTCGTTTTTAATCTCCCTTACCAATATCCAAATAGCACAGCCCGGTTTTACCATTACGGATATCGTGCAACCTCATCGATATACATTTTTCCGTTTCCTTAATAGCCTCAAACCTATTGGCCATTAAATCCATTTGATTAGGTTTTTTTATCACCAAAACCGGGAGCGGAATCCAAGGCATCCCTAAAGGGCCATAGGAAGCACTGCATATTTGGGCGCGTATAACTCATTAATTCCGGTGTCTATAAACCTTCGTTCTTTCCAGGAGCGGTCCGAATACTTAGTATCTGCCGGTCCATTCATATTCACTGGCGCACAAAATCGGCCCGGCTTGTTGCCATGACTTACGCTCCATTACGGCCAAAACCTTTCAAACCGTGTCATCATTAATAATCTTGCCGTCCTTCAACTATTACCATCATGTCCCATGGAGAATAAAGGTCCAGTGCTACACGGTTCATGGACGAGGCATCTCAGGACAGGAATTTTTAACCGTTTTAATGCCCTTTGCATAAGCCCATTCGAGTTTATTGCTTTCTTTGCCCATATTGTCTTTTAAAATGTCTGGGGACCTTTTACAAAGAGAAGCACCGATTTTTAGCCCATGCCCAAAGATCTTTAACTTTCCTTTTCCAATAGCGTCAAAAGCTTATATCTATAGTAATTGGCATAGAGCTATTCTTCCTTAATCCCATGTCCTTCAACCACAAAAATTGGTACCTAAAAAATTCATTGGAGATATTATGGTTTCTCTTGACTAATGACCTTAAGCCTCATTGGTACGGAGGTCTCAGTTTCTTTTAAGGGGTACATCGCCTAGTTTTATTTTTAAATATCAAGATAGGGAAGCAAGTTCTAAATTGCATATATTGAATTGGTTAATCCAAGTATTATCAGCCAAACCCAAATACATCAAAGTTCCTGTCTTCTTAACAAAGTCCGGACTTTCATGGATGACCTCGACCGGCGTTTTCAAAAGTAAGCGTTAAAAATCACTGTGGCCATTTTGCGTCTTTTGTCCTCCCTTTTTACTGTCAAAACCTCCAACCTTATCCAGGTTTACAGATTTTGCCCAAGCTTCTATGACTTCCTTTCTTTTAGTGCCTGGTTGTAGATGATGGCTATCCATAAGGTACTTCCGTGCAAGCGTAAAGCCGTTATAACGGGAAAAAAAAAACCCGGGGGGGCCAAATTTAAAAATTGTTTTTTTTTTTTTTCCGGGGCGCAGGGTTTAAAAAAAAAAAAACCCCCCAAAAAAACCCCCTTGATAAGGTCCTTATGCGCTCTCTCACAGCCAATCCGCAAACGTTTTATTGGATCCGCTAGGGACAATTCATAGTATTTGTTTAATATAGTTTTTCCTTTAAGTATATGTTCTTATTGCCTTTTATAAAGGACTAATTTCGTTCACTCTTTATTGCCTTTTCCGATGTTGTGTTTGAATCGCTTTAAGTCGCTCCTTCGGGTTTCTTTCTCTTTCTTAAGCTTGTTTTTCTTTCGATTAAGAAAGCTTGGTATGTTTGGCCTTGTTGGCGGTATTTTTTTTCTTTGCCTTTTTACTCATAATCCCAGCTGTGTAGGTTTTACATACCCACTCTTGGGCTTGGTGAGTACTTTCAATAAACGTTCTTCTTCACTTCCTTTTTTCGGGTGATTGGTCATATACCCATTGTACATGGGGAGGAAAGCTCATTAATATGCTTTCTATCGGCCCATTGGTCTTTTAAAGCCAAAAAAAGTGTACCTTTGCATGCACCAAGGGTTAAATTCCCATGAACGTCCTCTACGAATTTCTTGCCAATCTCGCTGTTCTTTCGAATAAGGCAAGTCTGTTCGTTTCTCACAATGGGGGTATTAGGGCGTCGAGGAAAAACTATCACCCACCTCGGCATTCAAAATTGCTACCAATCTTCCATGGTCATTGTTGTCCAGTGGCTTTGCAGTAGTCGTTTAAAAACAATCCCCGATGGCCTCTTGCTTTCGATTCCTATTGGGCAATTCCAGAAAATAATCGTCGCCACTTTGCCCTTGTAGGTACTGTAAAATTCTTGGATTTATGCCTTGTCGCACGCCCATTTTTGCAAATTGTATTGAAAAGTGTTTTTTAGCATCCTCGTCCAAATAGATAGTAGGGAGTTGGGTCCTGTCTCTCCCACCCCAAAAACCATTGGTCTACTATTTTAACCCGCCTTTTATCGTTACATTTCAAAATAGCGCCCATTGGCATGTACGGTAGAACCATAGGGTTTTTTGGCGTGTAAAAACTAGGGACTGAGTCCCACAGGCAAAAAAAAAAAATCGGGCATCCTTAAAACGGGCCAAAAATTAATTTTGCAGCTTTTGGAAGGGCCTCCCCATTGAACAGCTGAAAATTTATTACAACCGGCCTTTTTTCAAAAAAAAAAACAAAGCCTTCCATTTTCTATCACCCTTGGGATCGGCCAACCGCCGGCCTTCTGTCCGTTTTCCCATTAAAGTCTTCCCCCTAAACTATGGCTTCAACCGTTCTACGGGCTTTCTAATTTTAGCAGTGATCCTAATTTTTTCCTGGTTAAAAAATATTTCTCTTTCTTTTGTTTTCTTGTTG
>Ga0163217_1022943_pt1 | contig 14206 bp, 9 predicted proteins | sample SynspAceP_FD_185933 | JGI IMG/M metagenome (GOLD analysis project Ga0163217, IMG submission 185933) | Saline lake microbial communities from Ace Lake in Antarctica - Synechococcus sp. Ace-P (PacBio error correction) | ecosystem: Environmental > Aquatic > Non-marine Saline and Alkaline > Saline ... | reverse complement strand
TTTCACTTTAAGCAAACTTGCCATATGTATTCATTTTCCGGTCAAATGTTTTACCCCGTTGTGTTGCAATATTGCAAATCCGATAATACACCGATTTTACATTTTTGTCCCTTCGTTTTCTCATTAATTTAGTATGCCTACCATAACCTTTGTCCAACTTAAATCCAACATAGGGAGTGGAACCATTTTGTCCCCACGCCCTTACATATTTCCCACTATTTCTTTATCCATTTTAGTTTAGAAGAGCTGAAACAAGTCGCCTCCCGCATCTTTACTTGATTAATTTATTCTCTTTTAGGTTATTATTAGTCTTGTGCTACTTTTAGTGGGATCTTTGTGTTTACATTTGACTTCGTAGTTCATTATGGCGCATTTCATTCGTCGCGTTACTTGTCCGCTTAATGTGTTTAATACTTCCTCTAAGTTCGTTCGCTCAGGTTTTTTCTTTAATTGTTTAAAATCTACATTAGCGGCGCTCCTTGATAGGGTGAAAATAGACCTTCATCGTCTTCAGAACCACTAGTTCATTTCTTCTAATTCACTTATCTGCTTTGAATAGGCATCTTAAAAGATTGATATCACCTGTTTCGTATAGCTGACTAACGCATTTAAGGTTCCATTTGTTCTTAAGTTGTCAAAGTCACCCCATATAGTTTCTTGAATACCTAAATAGCCGTCTTGGCCGAATCTGGGGCAAATTTCAAGTGTAAAACCCAACTTAACTTTATTCTGAATACACCTTTCAAATCAGACCATTTTCTCTAAATTGTTTATTCTTTTGCTAAGCTGAGGTTACAGCTAAAGTATTAGGTGTTATGTGAACTCCAATCTGGTTCAAGTAATGTCATTATCGTTATCTGCTTCTGCTCAAGCCTTCACGCAGCTTGTTCGTATACTTCTTTTTCGTTTGTGTGATTTTGGCCTCTTCATTTAAGAAGTAGCTAATATTGTCCTGTAAATTCCGGATAATATTCAATTAATTTCGCTGATTTCTAAAGCATTTAAAACGAACGTTTGTTTTACCATTATCTCCGGGTTTTAACTTAACTGAAAGATCCGTTTGGGGTCTTCAATTCAGTTCTTTTTAACATTATTCATGATACAAATTTCTGGTTTCTGATTCCTAATTTCCCAGCAATGTTAAATTTCTATATCTTGTTCCTGTAATCAATGGGATAATCAAAAAATTCCTATCATGATTACTGTATTGTTATCCAAGTACCACTAGAGTCTTTTTGAAAGGAAATCTTTTTCAAAGTTAACTTTAGTAAATAATCAACCCAACTGGCTAGCATAAGCAGCAGGAATAGCGCAGCCTAATAAGATTTAAATAATTGGTGTTGCCCGATCGACTACGCCTAATAAGATTAAACTCCCAAGCTCTACCTGCCAACCAATTAGAGCCGCAATGGTTGCCCTGTACCAATAAATTCAATTACCATCGCATTTCTAATTCCTTCCTGCCATTATAATGGCCATAGCAAGTGGCATTTCTACTTTAATTAACTTTCAAATCGGTCCATCCCCCATTGCATCTGCTGGCTCAACCAAGGAGAGGATCAATCTCTGTTAGTTCCCGTATACGTCTGTTTCTAAGTATGGCAATTAACGCATAAATGACTTAACGCGATAAACTGCTGGTACTTTTCCAATTCCTACTAAAGAATCATTAAAACCTAACAGAGCTAATGCGACGGGAATGGTCTGAAAGATAGCTGTCACCTGAATAACGGCTAGCTAAACTTTTTATGAGCGGTTCAAAAATATGGCTACGGAAAAATAATAGCGATGACTACGGCAATCCAATAAGGAGATAAAAGGGACAATTGAATGTGCTCTATTTTAAGGCACAGTCCATTAATAATTCTTTGCGATTTTGGAAAGTAGCTATTAATTCATTCATTCAGCTTCACCTTCGGTTTTCAATATCGTTTGCTAAATAAGACATCAATGTTGATTTGTTATTTTTCCAAACAGCTTTTTCCTCTTTGTCTTTTTTAACGAAAAACAGCTATCATCTTTTGACAGTGCAATAATCAGTTTATTCTACTGTATCTTTTGTCCTCAAAACGATTCCCATTAATTTCTCCATGACTTCTGGCAGTAGTATCCAGCTTCAATAAGTTGTTGAATGCGTTTGGGTTTCAAACTTTTCAACATTCCCTGACTTTAAGAAGTTTCGACAAAAATCATTTTTAGGGTGACTAATTATTCTTCAGGAAGTTCCTAATTGGACTATTTCCCCTTTATCTATCAAAGCAATACGGCTGCCTTAAAACGACATAGCTTCTTGCATATTCATGGTTACAAAAACAATCGTTTTTTCCCATTTTTTATGCATCTCGGTTACATCTTCTTGTTAGATTATGGCGGACTAACTGGAATCTAACGCACTAAAATGGTTTCGCTTCCATTAAGGAATAATATCAGGATCCGCATGCGAAGCGCTCTTTTAAATACACCAATTTCGTTGTTTGCTCTCCTGCCTGCATTAATTCAAGATGTTTTTTCTGTTGCGGGTAACTTTTATGCGTCTAATCCAAACACTTTCAAGCAATTTTCCGTTACTCGATTATGCATTCTTATCTTTTGACCATTTTTTACATTCTGGTTACGTTATTAATATTTTCTTCTACAGTCCAATTTGGAAAATAAAGCAATTTTGTTGCAACACATACCCCATTTATTTCCAACGCAATTTCTTGGAATGTTGTATTCACTAATAGGTTTTTGTCCCTAACATAGATTATCCAGAGTTTAGCGAAATTAAACGATTATCAATTTTTAGCATATGGTTTCGTCTTTTCCACATCCACTAGGGGACCAATTAAAACAAAAAATTCCCCGTCTTAATTTCAAGTTTAAGTTTAGAAATAAAACAGGATTTCCTGGTATATATTCCTTTGATACGTCTTTAAATTTTATCATCTTTCATTCTCCTAGTTATTTTATTTTTCTCTTTTCTATTAGAGCTTTCCATTCCCATACATATCCTTTATTTTAGAAGTTGGTTAATGTTGAAGCATTGTCGTTTTATTGAAAAAACAACGCCCAACAAGGAGCCACCATTAACCGCCACGCATCGATACCAATCTAATTATCTTGTTACCCAATATGCGGTTGTCTGTTATCTCCGTAAAAGTGAAGGAAGGTATGATGTATGAACCAAAAACAATGTGTTTTGCCTGTTTTATTTTTCATTGAATGAAATGCGTTTCTCGAATCCAGACAAAATCTCTTGGAATTGTTTGCTTCCAATCTTTTTTAGATAAAAATCCCACTCCAGCATGAACAAAAACAAAATTCCCCCACTCCATAATATAAGGGGTAAATTCTTTAATCTTTGTTCAATGTTTGGGGTAACGGACTGGTGATTAGCATCGCCATTCTCGGCTTGGGGAATATTCAATCGGCTAAAACCGCCATGAAGGAACGTTTCGAGTGTTTTCATTCCACCATTCATTCGATATTAAATCGTAAATTTTTTTTGATTTTCTAAAAATTCAAAAGCATTTTCTTCCATGGTTTCCCATAATCCAAATAGCTCCTTTTTCCTTAAACTAGTTCATCTGCTAAAACCAAAACAGCTTTTGGGATTTTTCTCCTCATCACCCAAGAATCTCCAATCAAAACAAGCAGTTGTTGCGTAGCTTCATCCCAATGTATCAGCCATTTTCTTTAAATAGCGTGATTGACCAATGAACATCTCCTATGGCCAAATAATTTCTGTCTTCATAAAAATCCTCCTTATTCCCAACACCAAGATTTTTGTTGAGCAGATTTACTTTTTAATTTCTCTCCCTAAACTATACACGTTTTCTTTAAAAAAAAACTGAATGATATTGCTCATTGTTAATCCTCATATCTATCTCCTTTTAGTCTCAAGATCACTTACTAGACAGAATTTGAGGAAACAAGTAAATAATTAATAGATGACAGTTTGTTCTATTTTGTCGTATACCCTTTTTAATTGTTTCCCAATTAGAGAAAGGGGATGGACCAAACTTATGAATACAAAAAAATATGTAGGACCGATTGTTATAATCGCTCTTGCTTATTTTTCCATTGGATCATATTTTAATTCTTCAGATAAAAAGGAAACAGCCTTTCCGTTCGAACACGCTTTAGTTGGTAAAGAAAACCATTGTTGAGAACACTTTCAACTACCGGCAATTTAAAAGCTTAGTTTCAGACACAAGAAGTCATTTTGGTCAAGGACTTGTTTCAGAAGTGGCTGTTGAAGTGGGTGACCAAGTTGAAGGAAAAGTGATCGCTTAGTTCTTTACCAAGATGGAACAGAAAAAAGAGCTGATTTAAAGGAACTATCCACAACTGTTTAAACCCTTTTCTCCTGATGAGATTGATTTAAGTATGCAAAACTGGTGAGTCAGCTATATGCACTGCTGATTTAACAAACTTAACTGTTTCGATTCAATTAAACCAAATTCAGATTGCCTCCTCGTGTAGAAAAAGAACAATGCCGTAACATTGACTTAGCGGTTCAAAGACTTATCAAGGTAAAAGTTACTCAAATTGATCCAATTGCCTAAGATAACTAGCAACCAGTTTGGCCAATACCCGCTGCTTTGTTGGCAAACTATTCCTTCAACGAGGCTCCAAAAGGTCTTTGTGCAGGATTTGATATGATACTGGAAATTGTCACTGATACAGCAAAAAATGTTCTTTCTTTCCCATTCGAAGCTTTTGCCTTTATAAAATGTAAAAAAACAAACCTTATGTTACATTGTTTAAAGACGGAAACAGCTAAAGCGCAATTAATCGAGATTAGGTACCCCACAATCCGATACTGCTGTGGAAGTTAAAAGTGGATTAACTACCGATTCAAACGTTTTTTTATCGCCTGATGAAAAAAAATTAAAAGATGGTATAGAAGTTTCAAAAAATAATAGGGGAAAGTTCGGGGATAATATGATTGAATTAAAAAAATATCGTCAAGACTTATCGAACCGGTGATGAATCTCTTGTTGCCACTAGATGAATGTCACGTTATCTATCGCAGATGCGTGGGAATTTACTGCCGTAATTGGGGCCAAGTGGTTCTTGGTAAATCAACTTTAATGAATATTTTAGGCTTACTAGATTCAAATTGATTCTGGCACTTATATTTAAAATGGTTTTGTAGATGTTAGTGAACTGAGTGATAACGAAGGAGCGCATGTTCGTAATAAAGAGATTGCTTTTATTTTCAGTCGTTTAATTTTGATTGGCCGCGATTTGACTATCTTTAGAAAATGTTTGAATTGCAATGGTTTATGCTCGGTATTCCCTGCTAAAGAACGAAAAAAAAAAAAAAAGAGCTTTAAAGGCTTTAGAACGAGTTGGCTTAAGCTGATCGCCGTTCAAAAGCATCGACCTAATTGAAATATCAGGTGGACAAAAAAGCAACGGGTTTTAGCGATTGCTTCCGTGCCATTGTTAACAATCCTTTCCCAGTCTTAATGGCCGATGAACCTTAACTGGCAACTTAGATTCTAAAACAGCTATTGATATCTTACGAATATTTCAGAGAACTAAATGCAGAAGAAACGCACTATTTTGATGGTTACTCACGAAACATTGAAGAGCTTATTTATACTAAAAGAATTCTTTCATTTTTTGATGGAGCCTCTTTAAAAAGGATCACCTTTCAGACACCAGAGATCATATAGAAAGGAGTAGGTCTTTTGAAATATCAAAGAAAAATTTTTAAAATGGCCAATTGACAGTATCTTAGCCAACAAATTGCGTTCATTTTTTGACTATGCATAGCGTTATTATTTATTGGAATTGCGGCTGCTAATGCTATTCTTGCCGTTGGCAATGGAGCTACTTCTAAAATCACAGGACACATTTTGCATGATTAGGGCCTCAACTATTTCTGTTTCTTTAAGTGGAAGAAGCTTCCCAAGTGATGCATTACTGATGACGATATCCGAGCCTTAAAAGCAGCTATTTACTCTGGATATTACTTATATTTCTCCTGATAAAACCATTCAAGCTTCTGCTGAATCTGAATTTGATAAAAACGATCGGCTTTAGTATTAAGTTGAGAAACACCAGATATGCAAAATACAACTCAAGCAATGGAGAGCACACTGGTTTATGGTCGATATTTTAATCAAACAGGATTAATCAAGATGGTTAAAAATGTCGTCGTAATAAGTGAAGATACGTCAAAAAGCTATTATTCAATAACCTGATAATGTAGTGGGTGAAAAAACTCTTACTTCAGGAAAAACACCGGAAATAGTATTCGTTACGAGTAGTTGGTGTTGTAAAGGTACATTTTGATAATCTACAAGGGTGCTTTTGGACATTTAAGCCAAATCCCTGTCTATCTAGCTATACCCTCTGACTACGATGGGCAATTTAAAATCCGGATCTAACGACCATTGATAGTTTTAACAGTCCAAGTAACGGATTAAAAAATGCGATTTGAACTCCGTTTCAAAGCAAATGTGTTCGTTTATTGGAAACAAGACACAACTCTTTAGGAAAAAGATTACTATACAGCTACTAATTTTTACAGGCTTTTTGGACCAGTTAATTCCGTTTTGGAGTTTATTTGTTAATTTTATTTGCTGCTGTTGCTGCCAATAGCTTTATGGTTGGTGGTATCGGGGTAATGAATATTCATGTTGGTTTCTGTCACTGAACGAACGCGAGAAATTGCGTACGCGTTTAAAGCGCTTGGGGCAACAACTGGTACAATATTGATCTGCAAGTTTTTAATGGAGGTCCATTGTTTTAAGTTTAATCGTGTGGCATTATTGCGCTCTCATTTAGTGTATACTCTTAGCCTTCGGGTGGGTGGGGCACTAGATATTTGCTCCCAAGTATTCCACTATTACCGCTGTAGCCTTAGTGTTGCCTTTTTTCAACTGCAGTAGGCGTCTTTTTTGGGATTATCCTGCTAGAAAAGCAGGCCCAAAAAACTTGCATCCAATTGAAGCCCACTCAGTACGGAAATAAATTGCCCGAAAAAAATACCACCTCCTTTTATAATAAAGAGGCCCATGTATTTTTTTAATTAGATATCTGATTAATAATAGCTTCATCATCATTAAAATACCGATTCATTCAAAACGATTGACTCGTTTTGATGAGCATGATTCCTGCTAGCATCTATTCATTAACGTTCACCAATGTGCGTGGCCATATCAATTACAGGTTCAACGAATAACTTATACCAACAATAGCGACAGGAAGTCCAATGCAACCTAAAAACAATAATGCTGCAAAAGTTGCTCCACGCCAAAACACCAAGCAACACCCAAATGAAACTAATGGTTACCACCGCTATAAATAGTTAAAGATGTACAGTTGGACTAAAGATATCGATTCCAAACTTTGAAGGAGCTACAATAGCTAGCTAACATGCAGGATAAAACAACCCGCACAGCCCATTTTTGTCCGATAGATACACCAAATGTTCCTGAGAAGTTTAGCTGAAGCTTATCTACTCCCAAAGGCTTTAGTTTTGAGCTTCTATGTTTCAATGGCCCAATTTCCGCACTTGAAACGAGATGTAAATGCAAAACTTAAACCGTCCCAAGTTTGTTTTCAGGCTATTGAATTGGATTAACTTTGGTTTAAACCAAGCAAAATTAACATGTGGATTAAGAACATAGCAATTAAATCGCCTGTATTAAGAAGCTAAAGACGAATTTCCCTAAATTACTAACGCATTAAAATCACTTGTTAGCTAGGCTTTTGTCATTTTAAAGCAAAAAACCCCATAAGTGAGTTACCTTTAAAAGACTAGTGTCACAATACGCATCACAATAGCATATAAACCTCTTAATCATTTTTTTCAAAGAAAGCTCCTTCTTCCGGACCTTTCGGGCATAACTCCTAAATAGGCTACTCCCACAAATGCAGAAAAAATAACTACCGGCAATCGTACTCGTTGAACGACGTGTTAGATAAATCTGCAAAAACGTTTGCTGGAAATAAAATTCACTAATCTGTTCTAGGTAAACGATTAAATCCAGCAACCATTTCTTTGCGTTCATCTAGCCGCTGCCAATCTGAGTTGTTTCAGCAGGGCTCCTTGAACAAATTCGGCACCGTCTAGATTTGAAAAGCAATTCACACTTCCAACCCAACCAATGCGGCAATTGCCCGTTGTTGCTAGAACGTTGTTAATACTGCTAACACTAATTCTTACTAAAAATCTCTGGTTCTCAATTTTCGTGAACGCCACCACAATTGAAAACAAAAGATTAACGCTATCATGTATTAACTTTTGTAATAGTACGCACATACCCAGTCCCAACAATATTAATCCATTCGATAGCCACGATTTGGTTACTCTCCAGCGCTCCAAAAAGAACTTGAAGAATTCCTCCAAAAAAAATGATAACCTGAACCTTAACGCGATAAAAACACGCGTTTGAAAATTTAATTGTGTTCTTTTGAGGGTTGCCAAAAACTATTAAATGACTGCTACAAATAAAAAGTAAGTCAATTAACAATATAAAGATTTGTCAGATAATCCTCCCTTTTATTTTGCCTTCCTATGGAACGGGAAAAGCCGTGTATCATAAAGATTAAAGCGTCCCAGACGAACATTTTCCCCGACACGAACGCGCCCTAAATATGAGGTATAATGATTCAAATTAGTGATTCCTTTATTTTACTTATTTTTAGTAAGAGTTCAACAGAAAAAGATTTAAGGAATTTTTTGAGCAAATAAAAAAAGCATACAACAGACAAATAAAAAACAGTTGAATTGAGGTCAAAAAAAACTCAATAAAAACTCTTTTTTTATACTATTCTAAACTATTTGTTTTTTTCTATAAAAAGTACGAATCCTAATTTAATTATTTCTACTATTGGAATAATCGAAGAATGATGCTCCTAGGAACCTAACAACCTTGTTGTTGCGTTTAAATGGCTTACCTTAAAAAGCCTCATTCAAGCCAGGAAACTGAATTACCACCACAGCTAATAGCGATCCTGGAAACTTAGGATTGATAAGTTAAAACATTTGTTTTTAAAAGAAACCCACTTGTTAAAAAGAGATTTTCTCCAAAACTGATTCACGTTAAATGCCGTGAATAACTGTAACATACCTAACGTTACAAAAGGCCATCGTCAACGCATCGCTATGAATAGTTTCGTTGTTCCCAGCGTGTACAGGATTAGTGTTGCCCACCAATAAACAAATATAGGTGATTCCACCCTCAAGAATTCCTTGGATAAATGATTACTACCCAAGGACAACCGTTAGAAAAGAATGTTGCTTTTTCTCCACGAGGTGGTTTGCTCCATACTATTCTTTCTGCCAGCTTCTAATCCTAAAAGCAATAGCTGGAATGTGTCGCTTATTAAGTTAATCCATAGAATATGCACTGGTGTAGAATACTCCACCAAGAAGAGTTGCGATAAACAAGGTTAATACCTCACCTAAAGTTTGCAGGGACAATAGATACTGAATAGATTTTTGAATATTTTTGAAAAAACTTTTCGTTCCTTCTTCATACAGCAACCTACAATCGTTTTGAGAAGTTATCATCAGCTAAGATCATGTCTACTGCGCCTTTTGATTACTTACAGTACCCGTATTCCATTCCTACACCTATATTCTGCTGTTTTAAGGCTGGCGCATCATTTACTCCATCACTGTCATAGCCACAATCTTACCGGCTTTTTTCCATGCTTTAACGATTCGACTTTTATTGTTGCGGGAGAAAACACGAGCATAGGACAAAAAGTCTTTTACTCTAGTTTGAAAAGTCTTCATCGCTGATTTCATCTAGTATTTCAGCACCGTGATTTACTCACCCATTTGTGTCTTCTAAAATCCCTAACCTCCTAGCAATCGGCTTCTGCTGTATCACGGGATCGCCGCGTATCATTAACTGACCGTATGCCCGCCTACGTGCACCTTAGAACAGCACCCTTTAGCCTTCTTCTCTTTCTGGATCAATCATACCACATGAACCCTGGAAAAGCATTAAAATCTTGTCCACCTTTCTGACCTCAATATCATTCTGGTTTATTAGCTTACTAACTTTTATATTGCTGTAGCTAAGACACGTAACGCTTGAGTTGCTAATTCATGCGTTGATTTCTAAAATAGTTTTCTTTGTTGCTTCATTCTAATCTTTCAGTCTCCCCATTCTCACTTGTAGCTAGTACATCTTTTTATTATCATCCGGGCGCACTTTGACAGCAATTAAAAAAGGACCATCTGATTGTTCATGAACAGTAGACATCAGCTTTCGTTTGTGAGTCAAATGGAATTTCAGCTACACGAGGTCTTTAGCCAACACTCAGAAACGTTTATTTTTTTATCCAAAGCAAAAATTGAATCAATGCTGTTTCGGTCAGGGAATCCCCGATTAAGGTACCATCCCCTGATAGTGGAGTATCATTGCATAAATCAGTTGAACGTTAAACGGCGAATCAGCAATCGATAGGCGCATCGCTGTCTTGAAGCTGACCATTAATATACATTTTTTCAAACAGTCATTTGATTCATTGTTTTCCAATGTTTCCCAGTTTTATCAAGAACAAGATATATCTGTACTGCCCAATGTCTCAACAGCTGGAATTTTACGGACAAGAGCTTTTCTTTTTGCCATTGTTTGTTTCCCTAGTGCCCTAGATTGATGTCACAATAGCAGGTAATCCTTTCAGGAATAGCTGCTTACAGCTAACGAAATAGAGGTTAACAGCAATATCAACCAACCGCGCGCCAATTAATAATCCTACAACGAATATAAAACGGCATATAATTAAGATAGCAAACAGTTAAATATTTGCCTAAACGATTTAAATTTTTTTGGAATGAGTCATCGTTTCATCTGTCGAGGCAAGCATTTTAAGCAATACCTCCTACTTCTGTGTTCATCCCCGTTCCTACAACAATACCTTCGCCACGGCCATATGTAACATTACTGTTCATTAAATGCCATATTTTTTTTGGGGTTTCGGTCTCCAATTCCTGCTTTAGCCATCTTCAATTAATCGCTTTAAAATCCTTGTCTACTGGAACCGATTCTCCAGTCATCAGACTCTTTCTATTTGCAAAAAGAGGCACTTCTATCAAACGCCAAATCCGCTTGGTACGGATATTCCTTGCTTCCAACAAAGACGCACATCTCAAACAACAAGTGGTCGCTTTTTCAATGAAATTTACTGTTTCCATCCGTTTCACATGCTGCTTCAGGCCGAGGACATTTCCCTTAAGGCATTGATTGGCCTTCCTCTGCCTTTCGCTTCTTGAAACACTCCTAAAATGGCCATTTAAATAACTACCCACAAGGATAATAATAGAGTTCTGTTATATTCCAAAAATACCTGATATTACAGCTGCAAGCTAATAAAACAATAATCATAAAAATCTTTAAACTGTTCAAGAAATTTCACTTAGTAAACTTTACTTTGCCTTTATTTTAAATTGGTTGGGTCCATTATTCTTGCCATTCTTTTTTCTTGCTTCGTTGACATTCCAAACCCTTTTCAGATGATTTGAACTTGTTCAAAAAACAGCTGTTTCATCTTAACGTAAAAAAAGCCTTATTCTGTTGTTCACTATTTTGTCCATAGTTTTCATTCTTCCTTTCATAGCGTAAAGATTTTTTAACTTCTATCACTCATTAAATTAATTATATCTTTCTATAATAAGCTCAAGCAAAGATTTAAAGCAAAACGAGAGTTTATTTTTTAAGGCTCCTAAATTAAGGCCCCATTCACCATTTTTTTTCCGGTTGCGTAACGTGCGCTAACTAAAATCTACTTTCCCCACTATCTATTAACCTAATTCCTTCAGTTTCTAATTTTTCTTTTTGGGTAAACTTCCCTCTTCATCTTTTAATCCAATTTCACCTTTAGCATTTATGATAACGGTGCCAAGGAATGTCATATTTTTTACTCCATAGATGCAAAACCCGAACAATTTGTCTTGCACCTCTTTGTTTCCAAGCAACCTACGGCGAACTTAGTCCGTATGTCATGACCTTACCAGCTGGGAATTACTTTTTCCATTATCCTATCGCCTTTTCAGTAAATGTGTCATCTTTTCCCCTTCTTCGCTATGAAAAAAAAGCACTCCTATTCCTCCAGTGTAACAGTCCTGAAAGAAAAAATGGAGTTGTTTTATTTTTTGTGTTAAAAGATTTCTTCCTTGCAGCACTAACGAAAAAGGCATCCACTTGTCTCCAGTATGCATGCTGAAAGACGAGTGGAATGCTTTAGTGAAAGAGATTAGATAAAACGCTAAGACAATAAAGTTTTAGGATTAAAATAATTCCAGTTGAAATCCATAAAACTGAATTAATTTCATTTGCTTTCCTTTTGCGCAACTTTGACAAATCACATAAAAGATAAAACCAGCAGCAAATTCCGTAAGACAATGCTAAAGCTAATCCCATAAAAAAACTGAAGTGAATAATGCTGGGATAGCTTCTTCTAAAGATCATTTCCATTTTATTCAAGGAGTGAAGGACATCATCATGATACCAACAATGATTAACGAAAGCCGGCTGTTGCTTGTATCGGCACCGATAGCAATAAAGGATGAAAAACAGGCTAGATGATAGCGAATAAAATGCTACTACCACGCTTGTTAGACCCCGTTCGACCGCCTGCTTCCAATTCCAGCAGCACTCTCGACAAAAAGTCCGTTGTGTTTGATGTACAAAGGATGGCTCCAACTGATGTTGCAAAATTGCATCCGCAAAACAGGCTTTAATCCATTTTTTAGATTTCCACTCCTGATCCATTTCTAATGGCATTCTTCATCCTCTGTAGTAAAGATACCCAGTCTTACGGCCTGTTCAATAAAGTTCCCAATTGTATCAAAAAATATCAGATTAAAACTTAAAGGCAAAGATTGTCATTAAAAACTAATGCAATCGTAGTAGCATTCAGAGAATAACGAGACCCATTTCCTTTTGCTCCCGAATGCTTGCACCAAATGTGATTTCTAATCGGAAATAAGCATTGCCTAAAGAATTGTCAGGATTTTGAGAGCGCAGATAAATCAACGATACCATTGGGAATACCGATTAGAGGTCGTTCGGCAATAATACCAAATCAAAATGGCTCCACGAACATTTAAAAACGACAAGTACTACTGTAACTATGAAGGCCCCCATCAACCGCCAACAAACAGTTCCTTTAATCGGTCTAAGTTTTACCAAACCAGGTGGATTATTTCCGCCATCAGTTTACTACACTAGCAAATTCCCCCTTGTATACGTGCTCTGTAGCATTAAAAGGCATTTATTATTAATCGATTGGATATTTTTTGACTTTCTGACGTGAAACTTTAAAAACCAGAATTTTTTTGATTCCGATTGTAAGCAACCAAATATTCCAATTCCTCCACCAATTTGGCATGTTGGAATTAATTCAGGAATAAGATTTAATAAATCAATTTCTTATTTTTGTACGGTTATTTAAAATATTTAAAAACACCCACCAAATTAAAAAACATTGGCTAATGCTTCTTGCCATGTAAAACCTAAAAGCCAAAAAAAACAACTGTATACGTAAAGAATGCATTCAGTCCCATTCAGGGGCGGCTTGTGCATAAGGGACATTTGCAAAAACAGTCCATAACTAACGTTTCCTTATTTGCTGGAGGCAATCAAGTTAGGCAAAGAAAAAACGGCTTGTTGAAAGGCATCCCGTTAACGATAGTATTGCAGGGGTTTGACGAATATGATATAAAAGGACATTTGCAAAAAATGTTGTTATTTCCAGCTAGGAACCTCGGTTGTGGACTGTTAGTTCCATTTTCTGTTCAAAGCTTAAAAAAATTCTCCACTTTTAATTCCCACCTTATTTAAGATTCGCAAAAGAAAGTACAAGAAAAGGCATTTCTTTTTCTAAAAATATAAAGCAAACGGAATAAAAGTTAAACCTATTTGTGGGTTTCTCCCTAACTCAAAGTTTTAATTTGTTAAAACACAAAAAAAACAGTTGGTTCTCCAACCAAACCGCATTTTAATCCTAAAAACTTATTTCGGACAGCAAAAAAAAAAAACTTTTGCTTTTCCCCTTAATAGTCGGGATCATTTTACGGTTTGTTCCGGGTAGGGGGGAAAAAAACTTTTTAAAAGGGCCCCATTTATTCCGGCTTAAAATTTTATTTTTTTAAGAGTGTTAATTTTTTTCCCTTTTTTTTTTTCGTTCCTTTCACTTAATTTATTTAAAAAAATTAAATTTTCTTCAAATTAATCTCCTCTCT
>Ga0163217_1047124_pt1 | contig 14207 bp, 11 predicted proteins | sample SynspAceP_FD_185933 | JGI IMG/M metagenome (GOLD analysis project Ga0163217, IMG submission 185933) | Saline lake microbial communities from Ace Lake in Antarctica - Synechococcus sp. Ace-P (PacBio error correction) | ecosystem: Environmental > Aquatic > Non-marine Saline and Alkaline > Saline ... | reverse complement strand
CTGCTAAAGGCTCTCAACTACATATCATTCCCTGACAAAGCCAAATGGTGGTTCTATCAAACATCGGTGAATTTAAAAGCAAAAGAATATTTTGACCCGGGCGATTCAGGAAGTTATGAAAGCTGTAACAGCAAAGATATACAGCTGAAGAAACTAATCACCAAAAGACCTGCTGTAAGTACAGAAATGAAAGAAGCCACTTACTCAACGAATGTTGGAGTCAAAACATCGCTGGGATGCATTTTCGATTGTGTCATTTAGCTTTTCTCAAACGTTTACCGACCGCTATTGAAGCAAAGCAGGACTGCTGAGCAAAAAGCATTGAAAGGCGCAAAGCGGGATTTGGATCGAATTCCTGTAGAAGCAGAGCAAACCATGCGGCAGCTACTGCGGAAGCCGAAGCATTGACGACTTCAGAAAATGAATATTTCTCCTTGAGTTGATCGAATTTGAGGAAAAATTAAAAGAAGCCATCTAAAAGCCAATTGAAAAGTGGAATGGGATTCTTCCGGAAGTTACTGGGAGCCGAGCTGATTCCATTTATTGGAGTGGGTGGAAAACAAAAATTAATTCAGATTTATAAAAATAAAGAGTGGAAAAGCGTGTTTTTGGAAGGATTTCAAAAACACGCTTTTTTTTATTGAAAATTGTTATGAGTGTGAAAAAGACCAATTCTATTTCATGAACAACGAGCCTATAAGGGCTTGTCTGCTTCGCGTTGAGAAACTCTTATTTTATCGAAGATCCTGACATGAAGTGAGACCAAAAGTACGGAAGCCTTGTTTCTGCTATGGAGAAAAGCATCTGTTATTTGTGGACGGACAAAAAAACAACAGAGCCCTATCTTCTTTGTTGTAGATGGAAATCCTACTGATTCATCCTGCTTTGGAAAACTGCGAGATCGGGAAAACGAATGAAAATTTTTTTAGAACGATCCAAAGCAGATCTACCTCTCCTACCTTATCGACAAATGCTTAAGGCTGCCCTTGACGTATTAAAGGATTGAGAAACTTCCCACGCATACAATTCCAAGCTAGGCAATCAGTATCTTTCTTTAAATCTTGACTTATGAAAAAACTTACGCCTAGCGGACCATTGCCTTTTCCTCAATTTTTGGCTGTGAACCTGAGGAAAAAAACATTCCAAAAACATTTGACCCGAATTTGGAATACGCTGGACTATTCACCGAAAGCAGGAATTGGAAGGATTTCAAGGGGCAAGGCTATGCCCATTCAGCTCTATGGTTTCGGCTTTGGCCAATGGCATTTGCAAACTGGACTGGACTGGTGACAGAAATGGATAGAAAATCGGCGGAGAAGGCAAAGATGAAAGGTGCAGGATTTCTTTATACTCGAGCCAATTGGGTGTCCCGACGGAACCCCGCCGATTTGGAGGAAAAAAAGGAATGGACATGGGCAAGGAATATCGATTTCGTGATGGAAGGATGAAGGAGGCATTTGGGGAGCGGATGAGATACAAGATATTGAGTAATCTACCAGTCGCTCATGTATACAAATAAGACTACCTCGCTCAGTCCTGAACCAAATTTCCAGAAAGGATGCTTCAAGCATATTTACTCCGATTGAATAACACGCCTTTCATTTTGAAAAAAGATGGGCGTTTGCAAAAGAAAAATTTACCTTTGGGTTTCTAATCAAACTGCTCATGATCTCATGGTGAAAGGAAATACTTCCGCCAGCCACAAGCGATCCAGAACAACAAGGATATGAGAATGATGATGCACAGCTGACCACTGAGATCTTGGCTTTTTTGCCCTACACGACCAGAAGTTGCACATTGAAATGGCAGAACTTCCAATTCAGACTACCGCTCGATAACAATGCCACCAATGGGCTGCCAAGAGTTTTATGTAATCCCATGGTATTCGGCTTGCATCGGCTACCGATGAAAACTCAACGATGAAGGCCCAAGTATTTTGGCAGCTGAAGAAAGCTAAGAAAAGGCTGCCAGAAGGATCAGCCGTAGCGAGCATTGTATGATTTTAAAAAGCTAATCTATGATTGCCGGTACCCCCATGGAAACTTACCCGCTATAGTTCTCCATATCAAGTACCAAATTAACAAAGAAGCTGGCATGGATTGGCTATCGCAAAGATCCCGTTTGCAACGGTTGCTTTCGCTTGGGGAATTCAATTTTGGAGCGCAAGTTTGGTGAAGCTTGTTTTATGGAGAAGGTGAATATAGAAATCTATATATAAATCGGTACTTTGGGCAGGTTGGAATTCAGACAACCCACTGCCACTTGGGGAGGACTTTAGGTTTTATGTGGGAAAAGAAGAGTTAGAATAAAACCTATATAAGCATCGCCAACAAATTCAATATTCCATCTATACTCTTGGAAGGTTTCCCAAATGATGGTATTGACACCTTGAAACATGCGCTCAAACCGGATATTTCATATCGATCGGAATTGGTACAAGGGAAAAGACTGGGCGGCGGAGGTGAATTTGGAAAAGCGAGAGGTGGTATATCCCAAAAGGCCAACCTTCCAAAATCAAACGGGGCAAGATTAGATTCCAATCAAGAATAAAAACATCAAGCTAGTATTCACTGCTCAAGATCTTATCATACTCCTGGCCCTTATGGCCAACTCATCCACGAGTTTACCAGAAAGCGAACTTTTCCGGGGTCAATGGATCAGTAATTTCCTCTAACACGATAATCCACAGATTACTCCAGTATAATACATACTATTTTAGGCTCGATCAAAGAAAACTTGAAAAGTCACTTTCTCATCATCAGCGCAGCAAATCTTAGCATCATCAAAGCCCGTAAGCCAAAGTAATCACCTGATGCAATTCCGCTTTGGTCTCGTACCTTTCCGCTTTCCACTTCGACCACATAATGCGGATTACACTTTGAAGCAAAATCATTATGGCAAATTCGAGGAATTACTTGGTAGGATCCATCATGATAAAAGTGATTTAAATTGAGCTCGGCTTGTGGTTAAAATTTGGAGTATGAAAAGCAATCTGTTTTTCAAATAGTAAAAATTTTTGATAGCTTTATTTATCATCTGCGAATTTAAGGCTTATTGCGTTACCCCTCATATGGAAGGAATAACCCAAGTTTTTTAAATCAAATTTTCAAAAAAAGAATCCTACTTAAATCAATCCAGTATCTCAATCCGCTAATCTCTTCCTCTTAATTCTCCAAATCGCTATTCTTCTACACCACTACTCACTATACCCTTCGCGAAATAGCTCTAAACTCCGAATTTAGTCTTCCACTTTTGGCCAGATATCTGAGTTGCTATGGGGGTTTCGGACCTTTACCGCGCCCCCGAGAGCAATTTGCACATTCATCTATTCCTCCATCTAGGATTCCCAGCGACTTGGTACATATTCATCATTGAAGGCTTGTGGTAATACTTTTGGACATTTACTCATCTCCGAGCTGCTTTCGCGTACTCTTTCCCTTTTTCGAAAATGATCGATGCCCACCGATGGTAGCAGTGCTGGGATCCCAACTTTTGCAAAACTGAAGTGATCCGACCGGAAGTTAATAGCGGCAGTGGGCGTTAGGATCTTGGCGCTGAATAGCGGGCCTACTTTTTCAATTCAAATTGAGTAAGTCCCCATATCACTTTGTCCAACAGCCGATGATGGAGACGTCATCAATCTTCCATAAGGATTGATTCCTGTCGCAATTAATATTTAGCCACCCGTCTGCTCCTTGGACATAGATCGGATTCAAAGCATAAATACAGAGATCCCCAAGTTCCCTGCTGCCTCCGCTGTTTACCGCAAGGAAAATTAAACGGTTGCGTTCAGGTTTTTCTTCCCCGCTAAAAAGCTTTCGCCAAAGCAAAGCAAAGCCGCAGTCCAGTGGCATTATCCAATGCTCCATTATAATCGAATCGCCAGTTCTCATTCGGGCTTTGCCTATTCCAAATTGATCCCAAATGTGACAGAATAAATAATTTAAATTCATCCGGCTTTTAAGTAGAGCCGGTTACTTTGCGCAATCACATTTTTGGAGGACATCGTATTTAGCTTCTACTGCCAGAGAAGAACTCGCTTTTATATCTAATGACACGGCTTGAAAATCAGCTTTTTCGAGCTTGGCCAGCATTTCCCGCTCATTCATTCCAGCCATTTCAAATGGTTTATTCGCCTAGGCAAAGTCACCCAGCCTTCAAAAGCCAATGAAGTGTCAGATTCCGCGGCGCTCAAGGTAGAGTTGCTCCGCCATTTCCATCGATTCTTTGCACGGACATTAAAGCCATAGGCCGGCCGGGATCGTATGTGCACGACAAAACGCTATTGCACCTTGGCGAAGGCCTCTTCATACTATTAAGTCCAGCGACCGTTAATAGGTCATAGTATTTCCCTTAAAGAATGCTTCATCTTCAGTTCCAAAACCAGGATCGTTGACCAGCATCATCACGATTTTGCCGGTGACAATCGATGTTTTTATATTCCATTCCCATCCGTATTCAGGCAAGCCTACCAATCCCCAAAAGCCTGCAAAACACAATTTCGGCGTCGGAGGAAACTCACTATCGAGTCCGTTCGCGTGTCCAGATCACATAGTCTTTTAGCCCTCAATTATGAAGATTCTTTTGCAGGACTTAATCGTCATTTCGCTTGCAGCGGGTAGCTATTTGATAGAAACAAGGGAACAATCCTGAAATAGGAATCAGCCATTACCCGGCTCTAAAACCCATTGTTTTAAATTCATACTCCAGGTAGTGATCGTCTTTGTTTCTTCCTGCGAAAAAGGCATTCGCCCTTCAAATTTCACCGAACTTAATGTGCAATTGATATGGGGCCCAATCTTGAAATCTGAAAAAGACATAGGCTCCCTTTTTAGCTTCGGAACAAAGCAAAAAAGTAAAGTGGATGCCAAAAAGCCAAGGAGTTTTGTGAAATCATCGGTGAGTGGTTTGGGGTATACCTTTTGAAATGAATTTAAGAATTATTCCTATTTATCTAGATTCCACAAAACCTTCCTTTCGCTCCTAATTCCAAAATCCAATTCCTTAGAAAACATTTCATTTCCGAGGGAGAAAATGTGATCTGTCTAACCCCGAAATCCGAAAATCATTACATCCGAAATCTCCCGCCAGACCTTTGTGATAATTCTCTCATCCCTTTTACCTCTTACTTAGCCTTCCCGCCGTTTTCCACCAAAAAAGGAATTCCTGCCTCCAATACAAACCGAAGTCACCATACCAGAACCTCCAGTATTATTTCACAGCATACATTGCCTATATCATCGAAAAAAAACAGAGAGCACAAAGCTGACAGGAGCATAACACTCCGTGCCATATCCAAAGAAAAAAACCAGAGAGGGCTCGTTCAAACTACACAATCCTCCAATATTGGAGACTCCAGCGCAGCCGAAAAAAGCAGTAAAATAGCCAAGAAGGTAAATTGATGATTTTAAGAATAGTTTCATACGAGTGGGTTTGTTGATAAATCATTTTCAAAATCTCGATTTAAGTTTCGCAATCTCCGAGGATTTATCAAAGATTTTGTAATCCTTTTAACATCATCCCCCTACTCTAGACGGCTTTTGTTTATATATTCGGATAGGACAACTCTCCTATTGAAACTTAAAAATACTCTTTCTCCTCATCTCCTATCTGCATTTCAGGAAAAATCTCACTGCCCAAGAAGTGCTCAAAGTTGGGGTCGCTGGGCTAAACTCATGGGCATTGTGGGTTGGAATCTTGAAGCAAACAAAGGCGGGCAGATATTGAAATTGTGGAATCGGCCGAGGCCCAATCGAGCTCTTGCCGAGGCGGCTCACCAAAAACTATGGGGATCCAATGGAATTGGTTTTTGATTCTTTGGTATGAAATGTTAGCAGCAACTAAACGGAGGCGGTCACGGCTTTTGGAAAAATATCTCGATCACCTCGCTTGTGGTGGAAGCCTGTGCACCAAAAGGAATTCATGTCATGGTGGAAAAAACCCTTGGCTTCCGTCTCCATGGAGCATGCACTTAAATATGGCAGTGGCGCTTAGCTTTAAAAAAACACAAAACATCCACTTGCTCACCTAAACTACGAAAACGACTTGGTATCCATCCGTAGAAAAAGCGGTGAACTCCTAGAATCCCCGGGAAATCGGGGAAATGGCAAAACTGATTGTCCGCGACGGGACACGAGGTCCAAAGAAAAATCGGAGTCAATGGCGAGTTTGTTAGAATGGTTTTGACTGTCCGATTCTCAACGGCGGAGGACAATCACGACTTTGGTTGCTTTGGAGCCAATCTCGCAAAACATGGCTTAATGCAGGCCAAAAACCGAACTTCAGTCACGGGCTGTTATGCTCAGGCCAATTTCAACCAGAAAAAACAATCGAAATGAGGATGATTGCTACGATTATTCTGACTTATTGAAAACTCCCAAGTGATTTGTAGAACCAATCTTGGCAACTGGCCAATGGTAGAAAAGACATGGAAATCTACGGCTTGACGGGAGGCAAATCTATGCTGACAATGGCAAAAGATCTTCGAGCCGAATCGAGCCGGTTACGATGGATTTGCAGGAACAGGAAATTTAGAAATTGAAAAAAAGGCGATGCACCCTTTCGATGATTCCCTTTTCATTTTGATTGCGGTGATCGAGGTAAAATCGAGCTTGAAGCGGATGATCTTGAGTCTCTGGGAAAACAACGTGGTAGTGCGTCGAAATCCTCGAAGCTGCCAATAAAGAGTGCTAAAAGGGAAAAACCATTACTATTTAAAAGACCAGTAATTCCGCTAGTTTGGCTCTCAGCTCGCGAGCGCAAAACTGTCTGCTCATTCTTGTTTGGGATTAAGGGCGTGGTAAGCGTATTCAAATACTATAAATCGCAACGGATATCCACCTCATTCCATCATCGCCCAAAAAACTAGACCCCAAGGCATTGGAGTTCCCTCATGGGAATTCTCCCACTCTTTAATCGCTTCACAAAGGATTCTTCTGTCCAAGTCGCCAAAAGTACCGCGTCTCTGGTCGGAGGTTAGATTTGGAGGAGAGGTAAACGGTAACCCTAATAACTCCTCAAAGGCTAAATCCACCGGAGATTTTGGCCCGGTAAAATTCTCCTGTTTTGAGTTCTCTTTTGCGTGAATGACATTCCTACAGCAATTGGTCACGGAATTAGCTAAATACTCGCCATAAAACCAAGCGGACACCTCTTGCTTCATTGCCTGTTGCGGTGTAGCAAGACGGTTTATCGCTTGATCAATCCTGCTGTCAATACGACTTTTCCGAGGAAGTTGTATTCCTATGGCCTCAATTTCCTGCTCACGGTGGTTTGATCTCAGAAAGGAAATAATGGCGTTTAGGTCATATTTCAGTCATGTTTTCAAATGGCATAAAGGAAATAGTACCCGACCAATCATGTCCTACTCCAAGCGCATCACCCGAGAAAGACCTCAGCATCTGTCAGTGCTCCGATACCTGTATCAAGTCCTGCGGTGAAGGTTTCTTTGGTCTGAAAAATTCCGATTCAATATTTATTTCTGATCCTCCAGCCCCAATGGAAACCAAGCTCACCTCGGACTGCAATCGCTTCATAGTCATTTGGATCTATATGGGCAAGTCGCACAATGTGCTGGGCCATAGGACCAAAATATTGGCCTCTCGCAGAGGACAGTGGAAATCCGAAACTGATCGCGACAGCCGGGGTATGGAGGGTCGAAAGTCTTCCCAAGTCAGGGGAAACAAAAAACAAAAGATGCGATCGCAAAAATACAATGCTCTCCAGCAAAATTCCGAAGATTTTAGATGATTTTTCATAGTATGAGTCGATTAAAAATTTTAACTAATTTGAAATTTAATGTGAACTGCTTGAATAATCGGTTTATAGTCTATTACCTACCGATTATTTAAAAAGTGTGAACAATTAAAAATGGTGTGTGGAGTAGTCTATTAATCTTGAGGTATATAATGTATAAGTTACTAGTAAGTGTGTTGTAAAAATAATTGCACTATTACAAGTTTATATAGCTTAGTCATTACTGAAATTCAAAGGATTACAAAAAAATAGCTCTGAAAAAATTCGTTATCAAGGCCTAACTTATTTTTAACTTAAAATCACTTTGTTAATTTTCTAAATCATCACCCTATTCCGCGTCTTTGCAGATTCTAAAATAGCCTCCACTATTTTCTGGATATCCCGGCAGCCCTTCTTCGCCTGGTACTAGCATCGGTTTTTTGTCCCCCATGATAGCCAATGAATCCTGCATGCATTTGATTGGCTTGCGCCAAGGCACATTCTAAGGAAGTTATCTCACGAGAGGACTTGTTCTTAATTTCCTGAATACGAAGAAAAGGCGGGGGCCATCGCAATTCATGCCCTTTTATCACAAATTGAATATTCAAAAATTAATCTGCCTGCAAATGAGGTCTTGATCCGTGCGCAAATTACTCCTCTGAAACCTCCAATTCGCAGTCACGATTATCGGCTACCCATTTTATAAATTCTCCGGCCGGGAATTCTCAATTTCCAAGCTTGCCGAGCGAACAAGCGAACCGGTTCCATGCCTGGTACCTAATCCCGAGCACCCTGGAATTGAGATACACTCCATATCATAGACACTTCCTCCCATTCAGCTTTTTACTGCTTCAATGAATTTGGTCCGAATGATCACGCTATCCGTGCAGCCACAAATCCCAAGAACGTCAATGATGTACCGCACCCAAACTCCTTTTCTTGATGATTTTTTGAAAGCAAATATTCGGTTCATGCTGACAACGGATACCAATGAAGAAGAAAACTCCTGTGCCGGATTTGCACGCGTTTCAATTCCCATAGTCTGAGCACTCCTTAACTGTCATTGCCCATAGGCTTTTCACACCACGACTTCCTTCCTGTTATGGGGCAGCATTTGACCACATACTCCATTATGCATCAGATGGTGGCAATACGATGTATCGATCACATCGAATATCCGCATTATCCTGTTGATATCCCAAAACCATAATATAATATAGACCGTTGCCCTTTAACCGGAATAACTGATATTTAGCTTTCCAAAATTACCCTCGTTTAGCTAGGAGTACCTGTCACAGATCCTGCCAAGAAAGTACAGTATGCTTTGTTTGCTTGTAAAGACCGGAAGCAAAAGATAGGCTGAAACTAATAATAGCCTAACCCACAAAGAGCAATAACACCAAGTTTGTTTCCTTTTGGGAATTGAAACTGCCTATAAGTCAATGAGGAATAGCAAGCTAGGCAACCAGTTACTAGACGGCTAGAGAATGGTTAATTTGGTTTCTACGCAATTCTATGAGATGATTCAGTATACTTTGATTTGGATAAGGTCGCAAATTAATACCTAGGTATGATTTGGATGTTTCTAAGTGCCAAATTAGTTGGTATATCCCAATTCCAATTCCATCATCTAGAACCAGGCTATTTTACTCGTTAGTCGTGCGACTTTTAAAAGTGATTGTTTTAAACCACTCAAGATAAAATGGGCTCAAAGAGGGGCGGCCTTCCCTACTTTCCCACAAACGCGCTCGTATCTAGCTCCAGGAGGGAGCGACACCTTTGTAGAAATGTAGAAGGCATAATTCAATAGAGCTCCAGGGAGGCGACACCTTATTTAGCCGTCAAAAACGCTACCCTTAAACCCCAAATCAAATCATTGTTCCCGCATCAATTTTCACCAAAAAAACTCCAACTTAGAATCAATCAACGACCCTTCATATCAGGTGTTGAAAAAAATCACGCTTGTCCCTGTCTCTTTCTTGTTGCGAAGCTTTAAGTTTTGCATATGGCGCAATCGAACCCTACCTCACCCTGGCTGATGCCCAGCGAATCACTTGCAGCAGCCACTGAAAAAGCAGTTGCAGAAAAACTGGAACGTAGTCATAGTCACCTCGCGATGATGGAGGAAAATCTTATTTCACTTCAGCGCATGGATTGGGGCTTCAAGTAGGAGTATTGAAGTCGCTCAAGCAAAAGCCCAATTCAAAGCTGTTTTTTTCAAGCGACCAACCAAATATTTGAAGATGCCAGTTGAAAGCCGGAAGGAGGAGCAAGGGAAATCGCCCACCACTTCCAAATGCATGTAGAGTGAAAGGCGCGCTTGCCTATTTTCAAAGACGAATCAATCGTCGGATCAATCGGTATTTCAGGAGTTGACATGTCTGGCTCAGATGGAATATTGCAGCGGCTGGTTGGTGAAAATATTATAGTACGCTAAGATTTCTAAAAGTTAAAGCCACCTAAAAATCCAAAAGCCAATTTTAAAATGACCGCTAATCCACAAAAAAAATCCCCCTTCTAGTTAATTAGATTAAACTTTACGCTTGAAATGGATCTTTAAGCTGAAAACAATTAATCTTAAAAACCTTATGAAGATCGTTACCTCATTTCTTAGTGTTACTAGCTACCAAGTGGACTATCATGACTAGCCAACGCACCGGTTGAATGTTCAATGGTAAAACTGAAAGCACTGTCACTGTTGGCATGCCTGCAAAGTAACTGGCTCCACATTACGGTAAAGTGCCGCTTTCAGAGGGCAAAACTCGATTATGCCAATGGCAAAAATCACCGGTGGATCTTTTGAAATGGATATGCCAACTTAACTGTCGAAGTATCTCACTGATGCAGGTTCCAATGAAAAGCTAACAGGGCATTTGAAATCAAGATTATTTCTTCTCCGTGGCGGAAATTCCCAAAGGCCAATGATGAAAATCAACCAATGTGTGTGAAAACAAACTGATGGCAAGAACCTAACGAGATCCACAGCAATTTTTGACCATAAGGGAATCACTACTCCGTTACCTTTCAGCTACACTAGCCGATGGTGAACGGCAAAATGGTGACACCACTTGCAGAAATCAAAAATTTGACCGAACAAAATTACGATATCAAGTATCGCCTCTGGGCCTCCTTATTTCGAGATTTTGGCTGGACAAGCTAATCTACGATGAAGTGAAGCTTTGATGTTGAAAGTTGTGGCGGACTCCTTGAGTTGAGTAACTGTAAAATAGAAAGCTGAGAATTAATTTTCTCAGCCTTGCTTGTTTTTAAACATCAAGGACTTGGAGATTTTATGCAGCGGTAACAAAGTCACTTAAAGGAATGGAACTGCCCAGGTCTTCAAAATTTGGACCATTTTTTTGAAACTATTTCCGCAACAGCATTTACTACAGATTGCTAGGGCGGAAACATCCTTCGCCGATGTTTACAAATTCCACTTGACCAGTAAACAACCCATACCCGATCGAACCAAATAAGCATACGTACTGATCAAATTTTCAGAGAAACTGTCTCTTCGAATCGATCGAGTTATCGAGAAATATTCCCAAACCGTCAGCCGCAAAATTCCCATGGGCTTGACTGCCTTGGTAGGCTCAGAAAGCATGTCAAAAATTCGAATTCACTTTTTGTGCCCGCCTTGCTGATTGAGTAGGGCAGTATAGGTATAATCCGAATTCAATTTCAACCCTTCCAGAGTCTAGATCAATTCAAGCTTGGGCTATGCGTGTTGGAAGGTGTTTTTAATAGTAGCTGAATTGGTAAAATTTTGGTTCCATTGCATATTTTCAGATCGGACCCCAGTTTTTTTGAAAAAAAGTAGTCGTAATTCTGAAAATCATACGTGTGCGAAAAACTGACTATTTTTATCAATCGATCATCTAGAAGCGTATGGGTGGAAAAATTATTCCAATTCCCTCCGGCCACTGACCTTGAATTTTTCGAAGCGCTTATTCGCCTTCTATCCTATCCAGTAAAGGTCTCATTTTAACCGGTCAAATATCTGAATACTAACCAATCGATTGATTCCCTTGGAAATTTGGTGGTGTTTCACCAAATCATGCTGCTTTCTAGTCCAAATTCAAACCTCCCGAAAAGATGAAGGGCGGAGAAGAAATCAAAAGTGATTTGTTAGTCCCAGATTATGGCGTAAACAAGTCCATTTTCGAAGCATTCGCATTTCCCCGAAAAATAGAATTGTAATCCTGAACAATCAAGCCTTGCGCTAGCTTCTGAATACCATAAAAATCACCGAGCTGCTAAATCGATACGTCAAGGAGCGATTTGGTAGTGATGGCCCATTTGGAATACAAGTTTGGAGTAGCAAAAAACTTACGTTGATCCGAAGTTTTGTTGACCAAAGCTGACGTCCTGCCAGGCATAGCGATGAGCGAAAACAGGGAAGGGGTAATAATGAGCGATTTTTTCCCCCCCCCCAAAAATTTTTTTCGTTTTTTTTTTTTTTTTTCCCCAAGACATTCCGAGTAAATATCCTGGAAAGCCCAAAACGTTTTATTTTGGAAAAAGCTTCCAAATCCACAGAAGGTTGATTCCAAGCCCAAAGTCAACTTTAGAAGTCATTCGCTTGATTGGTTTGCTTGGAATCCGCAGGCTCCAATTCAGATTGATTGGTTGGATTTAAGATTTGGTAGTAATTAAAAGCACCTTCCAAAATCCCGTTTAATCTCCTGATTCTGCGATACCGATAAGATTATACCTGATCAAAAAAATCGGGGAAAATGCCTTGGAAGGTTGTGGTTATACTCGTTAAGTTCAAAAGAAAGGATCGATTGTATTTCTTTCCCAATTGACCTCAACTTGAATAAACCCCGTTTATATCAGGGATAAGGCGATGATAACCACTCTCCATTCTAGTTGGGACGCTGTAGGTTTGCGTCTCCTGAATATCGTTCCCAATTCGTTGATTCTGCTGTTTGCAAAATTTGAATTGAGCAACTTATTCGTCGAGATGTTCCGCCACCTTTCCAAAGATGCTATATCTTGGGCACATATAAGATCTCCTCCTTCGGCTTATAAGTCACATGCAGTATTTCAACAAGCTCAGAAAGCATGTTCAACCTGAATTTGGCGATGTAAGAGTGTTCCTGATATGGTTTCAAGAAACTCAAAAAAAATACGTCCGCTGGGAAAGCTTACCGAAGATTTGGTTCTTAGGTAGTGGTATTCCAATGGCCCAAAAAAGCATGTCTCCACTTTTTAGCACTCGGGAATAATTTCAAATTCAAAATGTCTGCGGAGTTTGGTCTCTATAATCTCGTGGGCATTATGCCGTTGAGCCATAGAATCCCCATATCTATCACCACTGATGTCTGACAAAAAATAGTGACCAGTACGACTTCCCAAGCCCTGACAATCCTCCACTGAAACTGGGAAGTAATCTTGTAAGCGTAAATGCTAACTCTCCTACATTATTAGCAAATCTATTGCGATTAGCGTTAAATTGAGCTTCGGTTTGCCATAATAGAAGGCGTTTGGCATGACCTTTAAGTAGCGCTTCTTTTTTAGGCCAGCGCACTAGATCTGAAAGATCTCCGAAGACACAAGATTCTTCTTTCCCTCTTTCAATTGGAATTATTCAAGGCTAAAGTCTTCATTGTTATCCCAATCCTCGAGTGGAGCTACTTCATTGAAATTTCTTCAAAACCTGTACTCGCGTCGCACGGCATTTGCTTTGGAAGATTCGTTAGTAGGCTAATTGTGTCGGCGCATCGAAGAAAGAGTCTGCGTTGCCTATTCTTTACCATGACTTTAATCCACTTTCTTTTCCTATGCAACTATTCACCTCGTCCCATTATCATCCACTTCAAGCACGGGTGTGAAGCTTTTCCGAAAGACATCTTTATAGTTTGCGTCAAGGTTCCCAGTTTGCTAATATACCATCCCGTCTTATACAAGTCGTATCGCCTGGTCGAGTGCGTGAGAGCGCTCAGACTGTTCATAGACGACCTCCACCTTATCCAGCGTATCAGGTTCTATTCTTGTGACATAATATGATCTTCATTCTAGCTCATCTGGAAAAAGTAAGACCATTCGTTGAATCACTCGCTGCGAACTGTTTGAAGCCTACAAAACAGACACCACGCAACAGGCGTAATTCAGTAACGTGATGTGTTCAAAGAATTTTAAATCTGTCCCGACGCTATCTGATGATCTCAAAACACCATCGATTTTATCTGATCGTAGGTCTATGATCGATTGCAACTTATCGGTTGGCATGGAACTACTAGGAACTGAATTCGCTGTTGTCTATCCTAATACACCTGACCCGATCCATAGTAATTTATAGTGTTAAATGAAGGAATGGAAATCAGCAAAAAGATGGCTGGATCACTAAGAAATTTTCTTTAAAAAAAAGACATTGGTTGGTTACTTTTAAAGTTTCCAAAGGACTAATACGCGACAGTTGGCGTGTTATTCAAGTTGTGGGTTTGCCGGATTTTCAGTTCTGCTGATCT